>AMFO01000101.1_pt1 | contig 23241 bp, 26 predicted proteins | sample 552608 | NCBI WGS metagenome assembly AMFO01 (sample SAMN01893955, study PRJNA167987) | microbial mat metagenome | biome: hydrothermal vent | place: USA: Loihi, Hawai'I | collected 2003-05-01
GGGCCCGAGCAGGCGCCTGCTCCGGCGGCATCCGAGACAGAGAAACCAACGCCGGAGACCCCGCCGGCAGCCCCTCCCCGTGCGCAGGCGACCGCTGCGGAGGGCACGGCGGCGAAAAAACGCATCAAGGCCAGTCCCCTGGCCCGGAGACTGGCCAAGACGATGGGGGTTGACCTGGCGTCCGTCCGCGGCAGTGGCCCCGGCGGCCGCATCGTCAAGGCGGATATCGAAAAGGCGGCCGCTCGCGGCATTCGTCTGGGAGTCGAGGCCGCCGCGCCGCCTCCGGCGCGCCCGTTGCCGGCCGGGCCGCTACCGTACCATGAGGACGAATACGAGCGCGTGGAAAACTCGATGATGCGCCGGGCCATCGCCCGCCGGCTCACCGAATCCAAGCAACAGGCGCCGCATTTCTATCTGACGATTGATGTGGACAGCGAACGCCTGGAGGACTTGAGGTCGCAATTGAACGCGGCGGCCGAAGACGCCTTCAAGCTTTCGCTCAACGATTTCATCATCAAAGCCGCCGCCAAGGCCCTGATGGCGGTGCCCGCCGCCAACGCCAGCTGGACCGAAACCCACATTCTTCGCCACAAACATGCCCACATCTCGGTGGCCGTGGCCATCGAAGGCGGTCTGATCACGCCCGTCGTGCGTTACGCCGAACAAAAAGGATTGGTGGAGATCTCGAACGAAGTGAAGGCCCTGGCGGCTCGGGCGCGCGAGGGCCAATTGAAACCCGAGGAATACACCGGAGGCACCTTCTCCATCTCCAATCTGGGCATGTACGGTATCAAGCAGTTCGCCGCCGTCGTCAATCCGCCCGAGGGGGCGATTCTGGCCGTCGGCGCCAGCGAGGAACGCCCGGTGGTGGAAAACGGCCGGCTTCGGAGCCGTAAGAGGATGACCCTCACCCTGTCCTGCGACCATCGCGTCGTGGACGGTGTTGTCGGGGCTGAATTCCTGGCGGCGCTGAAGAAGAATCTAGAAACCYCGGCGAGCGTGCTCGTTTGAGGACCGACGAGGTGAAGGATGCCGATTGACGTATACATGACACAATTGTCGCCGACGATGACGGAAGGAAAGATCGTCCGCTGGCTGAAGAAGGAGGGGGATGCGCTCGTCTCCGGCGAGGTGCTGGCCGAGGTGGAGACGGACAAGGCGACGATGGAGATCGAGGTGGTCGACGAGGGCGTGCTGCACAAGATCCTGGCACCGGAGGGAAGCGTGGTGGCGGTGGGGGAACCGATCGCCGTCATCGCCGAGGAAGGGGAGGAAGTGCCCGAGGATTACATACCCGAAGGCGGCGCGGAGAAACCACCCTCGGAAGCCCCGGTGGAAGCTCCGGAGGGTGAGGCGCCCGGGACGGAACGGGTCGCGGCCGCAAGCGTCGGGGAAGAGCCGGAGACGGCTCCGGAGCCTGCCGGCGTGTTCAATGAAAGCGGCGAATACGATCTGGCTGTGATCGGCGCCGGGCCCGGCGGCTACGTCGCCGCCATCCGCGCCGCGCAGCTGGGCCTGAAGACGGCGTGCATCGAATCCACGCACCTGGGGGGCATCTGCCTGAACTGGGGTTGCATCCCGACCAAGGCGCTGTTGCGGACGGCGGAATTGATCGAGGTCATCCGCCGTCACGGCAAGGAACTCGGCCTTGGGCTTTCGACCCCCCGGCCGGACCTGGAGACCGCCGTCGGACGTTCGCGCAAGATCGCCGCCAAGCTGAACAAGGGCATCGGCTTTCTGTTCAGAAAGAACAAGATCACGCACATCGAGGGACATGCCCGCTTCGAGGCCGGCAACCGCCTTGTTGTCGAAAAGGACGGCGAGTTGCGCGAGGTCACGGCAAGGCACGTGATCGTCGCCACCGGCGCCCGCGCCCGGGCCTTTCCCGGCATGGAGGTGGACGGCGAAGTCGTGATCACCTACAAGCAGGCACTGGCGCCGAAGGCGTTGCCGAAGCGGCTGATCGTGATCGGCTCGGGGGCCATCGGCATGGAGTTCGCCTACTTCTACAGCGCCATGGGCGCGAAGGTGACGGTGCTCGAAGCGGCATCGCAGGTGTTGCCCCTGGAGGATCACGAGATCGCCGCCGTGGTCGAAAGCAGCTTCAAGAAGAGCGGCATCGAGATCCTGACCGACGCCGTGGTGCAGTCGGCGCGGGCCGAACGCGGCAAGGGGATCGTCGAGTACGAGCGGGAGGGAAAGACGGAAACACTCCGCGGTGATCAGGTGTTGGTCGCCGTCGGCGTCGCCGCCAACACGGAGAAGATCGGCGTCGAACACACGCGCATACGGCTCGAAAACGGTGTCCTCGCCGTCGATGCCTACTACCGCACCGATCATCCGGGCGTTTATGCCATCGGGGATGTGATCGGTCCGCCGCAACTGGCGCACGTGGCGAGTCACGAGGGCATCGTCTGCGTCGAGGCCATCGCGGGCCGCAATCCGCATCCGCTGGATTACGGCAATGTGCCGGCCTGCACCTATTGCCAGCCGCAGGTGGGCTCCTGCGGCAAGACGGAAAGGCAGTGCGAGGCGGAAGGCATCCCGGTCAAGATCGGGCGCTTCCCGTACGCCCCGAACGGCAAGGCCCTGGGGATGGGTGAAACCGAGGGGCTGGTGAAGCTCATCTTCCATGCCGAAACGGGCGAGCTTCTGGGCGCGCACATCGTCGGCGCCGAGGCGACGGAATTGATCGTGTCGCTGGGTTTGGCGAGAACGCTGGAGACGACGGAGGCGGAGCTGATCCAGCACATCTTCCCGCATCCGACCCTGTCCGAGACGATCCACGAATCGGCGCTCGATTCCGAAGGCCGCGCCATTCATATCTAAGCGTTCCATTCAACAAGCACGGCAACAGGGTCAGGTCTCACAATCAAACAAAGATGCTATAAATAACATATGGCTAGACCTCTTCGGCTTGAGTTTGCAGGTGCGTTGTATCATGTGACATCCCGAGGCAATGGATGTGAAGCCATTTACCGGGATGAAAAAGACCGACAGGCATTCCTGTTGACGCTGGATGACGTTCATCGTCGATATCACTGGCTCATTCATGCCTATTGCCTCATGGACAATCACTATCATCTGCTGGTGGAGACGCCGGAGGGAAATCTGTCCATCGGCATGCGCCAGCTCAATGGCGTATTCACTCAGCGCTTCAACCGGCGTCATGGTCACACAGGACACATCTTTCAGGGGCGTTACCATGCGATTCTGATACAAAAGGAAAGTTACCTACTCGAATTGAGCCGTTACATCGTGCTAAATCCGGTGCGGGCAGGGATGGTCGATAATGTGGGCGAGTGGCGGTGGAGCAGTTATCGTGCGACGACCGGTGCAGACAAACCGCCGGCATGGTTGCAGGTAGACTGGCTCCTTTCCCAGTTCGGCAGCAGCCGGCAAAAGGCGAGGGAGACCTATGCCACCTTTGTGCAGGATGGGGTTGGGCGCCCCAGTCCGTTGAAAGGCGTGCAAAAACAGGTGTATCTGGGAGATGAAGATTTCCTGATGGAGCTTCAGCAGATCAAAAACAAGGTCCGTTCGCTGGATGAGGTGCCGAAGGTTGGACGCAGACAGGTAGTCAAGAGCCTGCAACAGTTCAGAGAGGAATATCCTGACCGGAACAGAGCCATGGCGGCGGCATATTTATCTGGAGCCTTTACCATGAAAGAGATCGGTACCTTTTTCGGGGTGCATTACATGACCGTCAGCCGAGCCGTGAAAAAGTTTCTTTCGGATGAAAGAAAAATCGGCTGATTGTTGGAATGTGAGACCTGACCCCGATCTTCACGGGCAAACAGCACCTTCGATACCAGAATCAGAGGAGGTTAGACACGCACCGCGTCCAGCGACACGACCGCCTCATCGCCCACCACCTCGGCTGCGTGCAGGGCGCCGGCAGGCACCGCCAGCATGTCGCCGGCCTTGAGGATCACGGACTCACCGCCCATCGTCATGCGAAAACGCCCAGCCAATACGCCGTCGATCTTGTCCACGGCATGCACATGCGGGGAAAAGCGGGTCCCCGGCGGATAGACATAGCGGGTGACCGCGTAGCCCATGGCCTCCAGCTTGCGGCGCATCGCCTCCTCGCAAAGCGGTCCGTCGCTCTCCTCCCGCCAGTGTTGCACCACGATTTTCAAAACCCCCCCTTCCGCCGTGTACACGCTCGACGACCGATCGCAGGCCGCCGTCCGCCCGCAAATCCAGGATGCGGTAGCCGGGCGCGGCATCATCCAGGGTGAAGGTTTCCATACCGGGCTTGAACTGGATGCAGGTGGACGGCGCCGCCAGCAAGTCGAGCATCCCGCGACGGCCGCTCCATTCCTGGTGCACATGCCCGAAGAGGACGCCCCGCACCTGGCGATGACGATCCAGGACGGCAAAGAATTCCTCCGCATTGCCCAGACCGATGGCATCGATCCAGCGGCTGCCGACGGCCACGGGCGGATGGTGCAGGGCGATGAGGGCCGGGAGTTGCGGCCGCTTCTGCAACATGCCGTCGAGAAAGGCCAGCTCACGGTCGGCAAGAAAACCTCCCTCCTCGCCGGCAAGCACGGAATCGAGAAGGATGATGTTCCAGCCTCCCCATTTCCGGCAACGCTCGTGAGCGATTGTCTCGCCGGTGAAATGGCGGTGCATGACCCGGGCCCGATCGTGGTTGCCGGGAACAAACAGGACCGGGATCCCGAGTTCCGCTAGGGCGTCGGCGGCATGACGATAGGATGCGCCGGTGCCATCGTGAGAAACATCGCCGGTGACAAGCAGCAGATCGACATCGGGGTGGCGGCGGGCCGCCCGCACAACCCCCTGCAGGGAGGCAAGGGTGCGCACACCCTTCAATTCCCCCTCCTTGTCGGCGAACAGATGGAAATCCGTAAGCTGTAGAATGCGCGGCACGGCGGCCCTCAGGTGAATTCGGGCAGGATGTCCGCCGCAAACACCGGTCCGTCCACGCACACGCGACGGTAATGCTCGCCGTCCTTTTCAACCGTCTTCACGACACAACCGGCGCAACCGCCGATGCCGCAGGCCATGTATTCCTCGAGCGACAATTGCGCCGGCAAGTCAAGCGTCCGCGCCAGACCGGCCACGGCCGCCAGCATCGGCCTGGGCCCACAGGCCAATAGCACGCACCGCGCGCGTTCCTCCGGTGTGAGCGCCTCCAGATAGCGTCGGGCCAGGTCGGGGACATGACCCTCAAAACAGCCGTAATGGCCGCTGGCCGACGCCAGACGGCCGGGGATGCCGCGATCATCGAGGGAGGCGATGGACAGGATGGTGTTGCCGCCGATGCCCGGCAGCAGATACTGCGACGGCTTCAGGGCCAAGGGGAACCCGACCTCGGAGCCGCCGAAGAACACGACATCGGCGTACCCGTTCAAATCCACGGCGGCGAAGATCATCGGCGGCATGCCGACACCGCCTCCGATCAGGACATAGCGTTTCGAGGCATCGGTGAGATCAAACGGCCGCCCGATCGGTCCCAGCATGGGCAGGCGCTCGCCCGCTTCCCGCGCGACCAGTTCCGCAGTCCCGGCACCCACCACCTTGTACAAGAGATCCACCGTGCCCCGTTCGGTCTCGGCCAGCATGATGGAGAAGGGGCGCCGAAGGGGCCTTCCGGGGGAAACGCGCAGGTGCACGAACTGCCCAGGCCGCGCATGCCGCGCCACGTTCGGGGCATGCAGGCGCAGGATGTGCTGATCGCCGGCATGATGCGCGTGGGCGACCACCTCGGCCTGCTCCTCGAAGAGGATTCGGTTGGAGTTGCTCACGGCAAGCCGATGCGGCTCGATCATCGCCCCATCCATGCGGCTGCCGGCCCCCAGCCCATGGAGATTTCCCGAATGCGAATGCAGAGCGTACCTTTCTCACCTGTTGTGTGGATGATCGCATTCGATGCCATCTTTTCGCACTCTCCCCGAATCGGTCCCATGCCAAGGGTGCAAATTACCCCGTGGTGAACAAGCGATGCAAGTTCTTTTCTGCGCGGTGGAGGTGGATTTTGTCCCTTTCATACAAATGGCTTGTCAGGGATGATGTTGATGGGTGGACAATGTGATCTTAAATGGCTACTCTAGCCTTATGGAAAAAGCCACAATCACCGATATAAAAAACCGGCTGAGCGCATACCTTCACAAGGTGAAACATGGCGAAGTGGTGTTGATCACGGAGCGGGGCCGGCCTGTGGCCCGGCTTGAAACGGTGCTCCCAAGCCGAGGGTCTGCCGATTTGGAGGAACGCCTCGGCAGGCTGGAGCGCGCGGGACTTGTACGACGCGCCCGCAAGGAAGCCAAGAACGCCGTCAAGACCATGCCGGTCGTGCCCGCGGGCAAATCAAGTCTGTTGCAGGCCATGCTTTCGGAGCGGAACGGAAACCGATGAGGTTCTGGGATGCTTCCGCCATTGCGCCTTTGCTGTTACGGGAGCGCCACACGGCCGACCTGTTGCGGTTGTACGAGGAAGATGGCGGGATGTTTGTATGGTGGGGCACGCCGGTGGAATGCGCATCCGCCATCGCGCGCGTGGAGCGGGAAGGCGGCATGGATGCGCTCGCGGCCGCCGACGTGCTGGACCGCCTGCGGCAACTGGCCGAGACCTGGCATGAACTCCAGCCCGTCGAGGAAGTGCGCGCTCTCGCCAGACGGCTGCTCCGTGTCCACTCGCTGCGGGCCGTGGAAGCGTTGCAGCTCGCCGCCGCCATCCTGGCCGCGGAGAGAACGCCGGAAAGCATGGAAATGGTCAGCCTCGATCCGCGGCTGTCCGATGCGGCGCGGAAGGAGGGCTTCTTCGTCCGCGGAGCGTGAACATCCGCGATGTCGCAGCCGCCTGGATGGTACGGCCCGACGCGGCCCCGGGAAGTGTTCTTAGACATCATGGCTGCCCCTTGAAAGGAGGGTGACTCACCATCCTTGAGGTGCGTGGATTATCCTTACCGGACTTTGCTGATAAGGCAGAGCCATAATCAAGGAGGTGAGCCACCATGAAGGGAAGAATTAGATTTATCGGGTTGGATGTCCACAAGGATTTCATCACGGTAGCGGTTGCGGATGAGAGATGTGGCGAAGCAAACAGTTTTGGCGAGATTTCCAACACGTCAGCGGCAGTAAGTAAGCTAGCCAGGCGTTTGGGACGTGAAGGCCATAATCTGTGTTTTGTATACGAAGCGGGGTGTTTTGGGTTCGGGCTATACCGACAACTGACGGCATTGGGTCATACCTGCGTTGTTGCGGCGCCAAGTCTGATTCCAAGGAAGCCGGGGGATCGGGTGAAGACGGATCGCCGGGATGCGCTGAAGTTGGCAAAGCTGTTGCGTTCGGGAGAGATCACGGCATGTCATGTGCCGGATACAGTGGACGAGGCGATGCGGGATCTGGTTCGGGCCAGGGAGGATGCGGTTTGTGYCTGGCGGATATCGCGTCAAGTGCTGGGTGGTTTTTTGCTGCGACACGGCAAGGTCTATCGAGGTAAGCATCGTTGGGGCGAGGCGCACATGCGCTGGCTTCTGGATATCAAGATGAAGCATGAGGCACAACAGGTTGTGTTGGAAGAATACCGGCGACGGGTGGAGACGGACAAGGAACGTGTTGAGGCATTGACAAAAGAGATCAGGCGCTTGACCAGGGCATGGCGCTGGAGGCCTGTGGTGGATGCATTACAGGCTTTGCGCGGCGTGTCATTGATTACAGCGGCGACCATCATTGCGGAGATGGGGGATTTACGCCGTTTTTCCCATCCGCGGCAATTGATGGCGGCGCTCGGACTTGTTCCAAGCGAATACAGCAGTGGATGCAAACGGAAACAGGGTGCGATTACCAAGACGGGCAATAGCCATGCACGTCGGATACTGGTGGAATCGGGCTGGAATTACCGATTTCCGGCGCGTTTGACCCGGCATATTGAGCGGCGGCAGCGCGGTTTAAGCAAAACGATTCGCGGATTCAAGTTTGAAGTGCAACTTTGATGGTGGTTTGAAGGAGCAAGCTGCGGTAGCAGGATTGTCCTTCTCAAACACCACTTATCAAAGGAGCAGAAATGAGCTACACGCAGCTTGCCCAAGAGCAACGGTATCAGATTTGGGCATTGAGGAAAGCGGGCATGAAGCAGGTGGAGATTGCCCGGGAGGTTGGCGTGCACAAGTCGACGATCTGCCGTGAGCTTCAGCGCAACACGGGCCAGCGGGGCTACCGGCCGAAACAGGCGCACCGGCTTGCGATGGAACGCAGGGCGTCCAAGGCACGTCCTCGTATCAGCGAAGAGGAATGGCTGCGGATCGAGGTGTTGCTGCGCCAGGGTTGGTCGCCGGAGCAGATCGGTGGTCGGCTGGCTTTGGAGGGGCAACGCAAGGTGAGCCACGAGTGGATCTATCAGCATATCTATGCGGACAAGAAGGCCGGCGGTGATCTCCACACCCATTTGCGCTGTCAGAAGCAACGCAAGAAGCGCTACGGCTCCAATGATCGGCGGGGCAAGATTCCCGACAGAACAGGAATTGAGCATCGTCCCGCTGTTGTTGACGAGAAATCGCGCATCGGGGATTGGGAGGGCGACACCATCATCGGCAAGGGTCACAAGGGCGCCGTTGTTTCACTGGTGGAGCGCAAGAGCATCTACACGCTTCTTGGCAAGGCCGAACGCAAGACCGCCAGACTGGTCGCCGATGCGGAAATCACGCTGCTGAAACCGATCAGGGACAGGGTGCACACCATCACCAAGGACAACGGGTTGGAGTTCTGCGATCACGCCAGAGTAGCCAAGGCTATCAAGGCCGACATCTACTTCGCCAGACCCTACGCCTCAAACCAGCGGGGCCTGAATGAAAACGTCAACGGCCTGGTCAGGCAGTACCTGCCCAAGTCCAGAAGGCTCGACACCGTCACCGATGAGGAGCTTGACCTCATCATGCACAGGCTCAATCATCGGCCAAGAAAAACGTTGGGATTCAGAACTCCTCACGAGGTGTTCTTCAATACCCAGACCCAACTCACCAGAGTTGCACTTGCGAGTTGAATCCGCGATTACGAATATTGCCTGGCATGCGCAAAAACGATTGTGCTTTCGGTACCGGAACATGATTCTGCGGGGCAAGCATCAGAAGGTGGTGACTACGGCTGTGGCCAGAGAGCTATGCGGCTTTATCTGGGATATTGGGCAGCAGGTAGAACCACGGACAAACGGGTAAGAATGTGTATCAAATAAGGCAGGAAGGGAGGTGAATCAGGTAAACGATCCATAAGCACGGGCATCATCAGGAGAGGTGCGGCCTCGATTGCCAGGGAGTCCTCGTTCGGGCTATAAAGGCATAGATGCTATGCAGCTTAATCCACGACACTTAGACAGAGGTCAACCCGGGTTGGTGAAAACAGGTCTTGTAGGTAAGCCGGGCAACCGGTGAATCCACGTATATCAGAGTATCAATCGCCGCGATAAAACGGCCTCGCCTCTCCTGATTGTGCCATGTGCGTTTGTTGCTTGTTGACGTTGATGCATAAGCATGAACAAGGGGTCGTTTGCTTGTTGTTGACAGGGGCAGCCATATCAGCCTGGATTTTTCATGAGACCATAGGCTGGCGAACAAGATATCGGGTTGAGTCAAGGGGTTGGCGGCAGATGAACGCTCGTATGAAGTGGAACGTTTTGTATTTCGCGGCGCCTGGCTTGCCCAGCCGCGATCGCATGAAAAATCCGGGCTAGCCCCCCAATCGGAACAGAATTTCCTGCCAAACCCGATCACTGCCGAGCTGCTGCAAGCAGAGGCTGCTGCTATCGGGGTGGCGCTCGCATCCCTCCAACTGGCAGGGGACACAGTCCCCGCCTCCCTGCAACAACGACACGTTCCCTTGCCGCTGCACACCGTTTGGGACGGCGGCACGCCACGGTGTCCGACCCTTGTAGCCATGGGGCCAAGGCCCCCACAGGCGTGGATCGGTGGGTCCAAACAGCGCGATGACAGGGGTGCCGGTACCGGCGGCAAGATGCGTATTGGCCGTATCCAAACCCACGTAGACGCGGGCCAACGCAGACAGAGCGGCCAACTGCCGCCAATTGAGCCTTCCGGCCAACACGCAAACCCTGCCCCCAGGCTGCCCGCGGACCAGGGCCCGTGCTGCTGCCGCTTCGGCCGGCGACGCGGTCAAAACCACATTGAACCCTTGATCCAACAGTCGGGCCATTAACTCGCGCCATCCCTGCGGGTGCCACAACTTGTAGGTCCAGCGGGCGAACGGATGCAGAAGCACAAAGGGGATGTCATGCCAGGGCAGCAGGCCGCGGACCGTTTCCTGGTCGGCCGCATCCCAGTCGAGACCCGCATACGGATAAGGCTTGAGATTGTCGAGCAGCCCCAGATCGATGGCGCAACGCGCCATGTGACGGCCACCCTCGTAGGCAAGCCAGCGGTATGCAAGACGGCGCTTCCAGGCATCCTGCCATCGCCGGCGCGGAATCAGAGCATAGATCCGGGACGTTGCAGCCGCAGCCAGAAGCATGGGGCGATCGGATGCGGTGAGCACAAAGGCCTTGTCGTAGCGATGCCACAGCCGCCTGGCGAGCGCAATCTGACCGCGCCAGGAGGTCGCGGCATCGACCGCATACGCGGTGTCGCAGAAGCTCTGTCCGTGCAACAGTTTCTCGGTCTGGGGCGCCACCAGCCAGTCGACCGCATAACCGCGATCCTTGAGTGCCCGGGCCAGCGGTGTCGCCAGCAACACGTCCCCCAAATAGCGGCAGACGACGACCAGGGCGCGGATTTCTAGCCCCTCCACCAGTAGAGGCCGCAGAAGACGGCGATGGCGAGCAGGAAGGCCGCGGCATTCTTCAGTTCCCTGTGTTTGCACACCAGCCGCCAGGAAAAGCTGCCGCGGGCATCGGCATACGGTCGCAGGCGGGGGAAGAACAGGGGCACCGCATCGGCCCAGCGGCGATAGGAGTCACCAAACAATTCGCGCATGGTCTCCGCCTCTTCCCGGATCACCGGCCGATAAATCATGATGAAGGCCATCAGGGCCAGGAGCATGACCCAGGGGTTCCCGGCCATGGCACAAAATCCGACAAGCAGCACCAGATTGGCTACATACAAGGGATTGCGGGTATGGGCATAGGGTCCGGCCGTAGCCAACGAACGATTCTTATCGATGTAACCGCTGGCCCACAAGCGCATCGCCTCCCCTGTCACCACCAGGCAGCCCCCCAGCACCAGCAAGGCGGGTTTCGGCTCAGCCGCCGCCACAAGCAACACGCCGATGGGCACGGTCGCCAGGATACGATGGCTGGCGAACCAGGCCTCGAGCCTGCCGTACCAACCCGGAATCATGAATCTCTCGCATGCGGATGCATGGCCAATTTGGCGTAACGATAGAACGTACCCTCGAAGTTGCCGAGTGCGATGAGAAAACCCGCCCAACCGTCGAGGCAGCCAAGCTTCAGGATATAGATGCGCAGAAACGCTCCGAGCCCGTGCAACAATGCCTGCAGCATGGTGACCCGCCGCCCTTGGCGTGCCATTTTTTGCATTCCCAAGGTCGAATAGCGGTTCATCTTGTCGATCAACTGGGACAGAGAGTGAAACGAATCATGCAGGATGTCGTGCTTGAGATACCCCACGCGTCCCCGGACCTCGAACCCTTCATGCACCTCGTCGTTGCGGTAGGTCATCGCCCCCTTACGAAACAGTTTCGGCTGGCAGTAATCCGGATACCATCCGCAATGCCGGATCGGCCGGCCCATGAAAAAATTGCGGCGGGGAATGAAATAGGCATCATCGGCAGCATCGGAGGCGAGAACGGCTTGGATCTCTTGCTTGAGTTCGGGTGTACAACGTTCATCCGCATCGAGGCTCAGGATCCAATCGTGGCGGCAATGAGCCACGGCCTTGTTGCGCAGCGTTCCGAACCCTTCGAAGGGGAGTTCGATGACACGATCGGTGTATTCACGGGCAATTTCCAGGGTACGATCGCTGCAACCGGTATCCACGAGCAGGATCTCGTCCGCCCAGCGCACGCTCTCCAGCGCCGCCCGGATTCTCCCCTCCTCGTTGAGCACGGGAATATAAACAGACAGGCGCTTCATGGTTCGCGCAATTCCGCGAGGCCGATCCGGGCACGGATGCGGCGCTGGTCCATGCATTCGCGGAGGAGTTCATCGTTTGCGGTCAAGTGATGGCGCGGAGATTCGGGGTGCCACAGATGCAGCACCGGCAAGCCCCGAAGGTTCCGCCGCCTGCAGCCTGCGTGCATCAGGCGGGCTGCAAGGTCGGAGTCCTCCCGCCCCCAGCCACGGTAGGTCTCATCAAAACCGTTGACGGTCACGAGATCGGCATGCCAACAGGAGAGATGGCAGCCACGGATACCACGCAGACTTGAAACCGGGCTGGACAAGCGTTGCGGCCCGAGCAAGGGAAGGATGCGGTTGATCCGCCCTACGAGCCGCCATCCGAGCCATGCGGCCGCACTAGTGGGCAGGGATACGCCGTCCCGGCAAAGTGCCTGCGAAATCCCGGGCGCCAACAGAACCCTGCTGCCGCTGATGAACGTGCCCCGCCTTGCCAGTGAGCGATGGGCCGCAACCAGATCGGGAAGAGGAATGCAGTCCCCATCGGTGAGCAGGATATAGGGCTCCTGGACTTGTTTGAGAACCAAATTATGGATCCGGGCCTTGCGAAAACCCTCATCCTCATGCCGGATGTGATGCACGGGGATGGGCGAGCTTCGGCGAAAAGTATCGATCACCCGCCGGGTTTCCTCGTCCGAGCCGTCGTCGGCGATGTAGATGCAGAAACTGCGATCGCTTTGACGTCCGTAGGCCGCCAGCGCGAGGCGCAGGAAATCGGGAGCGTTGTAGGTGGAAACAATGACCGCCAAGCGCTCAGGCATCGGACCGCTTCCTCAACACCGCCAGCATGTCGTGACCCCATCCAAGCCACCGCACCGGTCCTGCGAGTATCTCCTGAAACACCTTGGCCAAGAAATAGAGACGCGGCGTCTTTTCTTTATCGGCCAATGTCACACGTTTGGTCTGCAGATCGATGACTTCGAAACCGCTGCCTTGAGCCAAAAGACGCAGGCTGGCGGGATTGTAAAAACTGACGTGACCGCCGTGTCTGTTCATGTCAAAGTATTCCCATTCGGCGCCAAGGAATCGTGATGTCCAGGATCGGGCGTTGCCCGTTCCCAAGAGACACAGCCCATGGGGCCTGAGGATACGTTGGATCTCCCGCATCAGCGGCAACGGTTCCGGCACGTGTTCGATCACCTCGAACAATGTGACGAGATCAAACGATGAATCTGGAAATCGGGCTTGATCGAGGAAACCGCAGCGCACATCGAAGCCGAGTGAGCGCGCACTCATCGCCGCCTTGGGTGCCGGTTCCACGCCGCATACCGAAAATCCCAAATCTGCGGCAATCTCCAGCAGCGAGCCGCTGGAGCATCCGACATCAAGGAGCCGGATTTCCTGGCGGCCGAGGATGCGAGATGCCCGGGTGAGAAGGCGGCTGATGCGTTTCTTCTGCCGTTCTCTATCCTTGCCAGTGAGTCGCGTGCCCTCCCTGGTGTCGAATTCCCGCAAGCTCTGTAGATAACGTTCGCGGTTGCAAGCGCTGACAAGCTGCCCGCAGTGAGGACATCGGTGCAACGGACCTTCCGGCCGCATGAGCACAGTTGCCGACAGAGGTGGAGGGCATCCAAGAGGACAGACTGGAATCAGACGCGGACTCAAGAGGATTTTCCCGGCGTGTAATGGCGAAGAATGGCCACGACATGACCGATCTTCACCTTGGCCACCATTTTCAGGGGGATATGGCGGTCATCGTCGGTAAGCCACAACCGCACCTTGCCCTTGCTCGAAAAGATCCCCTTGGTCTTCAGCCGCGGTTCCACGAGCAGACAGACCACGGATCGCCCCCACGGTGCCATCATGCGTACCCTTTTTAATACCGCCACTTCCAGCAAGTAGCGTTTGCGGGAATCGAAAAGCGGCACGTGGACCGTGGTGCCCGGTGCCAGATGCATCTTGCGGACGGCAAAGAAGGCGTCGATGGCGTTCAGATACCCCGCCGGCACCTCGTAGGTGTCGRTCTTGCCGTTTTGACTGAAGGTGGAAATGCCCCGACGCCAGAAAAAACGGACCTTTTTCCTGGAATGGTAATGCCCCTCGTTCTGCACCACATCGAACAGCGTGCTTTGCAACCGGTCGCCGCGGCAAACTCCTTCGGAGATGGTGCGGTCGCGCACCTTGTGAAAGAGGTCGAGAAAGCGGTTGCTGCGACCGTGGGAGATGATGCGGTAACCGTTCCCGTGAACCTCCACTCGCATGTCCGCGGTGCCGGCCAGGATGAATTCCCAACCGGCGGCGAACAGCATGGATTCACCGCCGAACGGCATGCAGGGATGGCCACCCGATTNCGTCCCCCCGGGCCGGGACGGCGACGGCAAGAAAGAGGAAAAGGNACAAGGCGATCCGGATGCGCATTTCACGTGGAGGGAGCTGCATGAATGGCGGCAAGTATAGCATCGGCGCGGATCCGATCCATGCATATGAAATGGTCGCAGTTGCGCTGGAAACAGGGGCCGCAGTCCGGGTTGGACTCCACATGCCGGTGCTTCTTTCCCCATGGCGCCGAACGCCATGAAGCGGACGGACCCCAGAAGCTCACGGTCGGGGTGCCTAAAGCCGCCCCGAGGTGCAGGACACCGGTGTCCGGGGCAACCACGGTGCGTGCCCGCGCCAGAACCCCGCACAAAGCCGGAGCGCCGAGTCTTCTTGCGGGCACGAGAGCCCCGGGCACGGATTGCTTAAGCCGCCTGGCTTCGATCTGTTCCCGAGCATTCCCCCACCCGGCCACGGGCGTGATTTCCGCCGCCGCAAGCCCTTCGGCCACTTCGATCCAGGTCTTGAGTGGAAGTTGCTTGGTGGCCCAACCACCACCCATGTGCAGCCACACAAAGGGCCTTGATTCCAGGCGCCAGTGCGCCAATACCTGTGCCCCGGCTTTTCGCATCATGGGGGTGCAAGCGACATGCGGAGGTTTGTAGGGGAGAGGCTGCGCCGGCACCTCGTGCGGCTGCGTGGAAAACGGAGCAGCGGCGATACGACGGTATTGCTGCACCACATGCCTTTCTCCGGGATGGAAGCGAACGGGATGGACAAGGAGACCATTGGGCTTTTCGCGTACATGACGGCTGTCCACACCAAAGGTGCGACCGCCGATCGCCCGCGCCAGCAGCCCCGATTTGATCAAACCCTGCATGTCCAGAACGGCATCAAAATCCAGCCCACGCAACAGACGCAGGCCTCTCCATGTCCGCCGCCAGCRCCGCAGCTCTTTCAGGGGCAGCCTGTGCACATGCACCGCCGTCGGCAGCATCTCGCTTACGAAGGCGTAACGCGTATCGAGCAACCAGTGCACCTGTCCGACGTCCGTTCGCCGCAACAGATCATCCACGGCCGGCAAGGTATGGATGATATCCCCGAAGGCGGAGAGCTTGACGATCAGGATTCTCAAGGCCTCAACAGCTCGAGACAGGCATCAAGGATTTCCAGCGGTTTGATATTGGCCATGCATGGGTGTCCGGGCACCCTGCATTCACGAGCGAGACACGGGCTGCACGGCGCCGGATGATAGAGCAGCTTGGCCCGCGGGCCGCTGGGGGCGGTTCGGGCCGGATCCGTGGCACCGAACACCGCCACCACCGGTTGTCCCAATCCTGCCGCGACGTGCATCAGACCGGAATCGTTGCAGAGAAGCATGCGGCTGGCCGCCAGCAATTGCAGCCCCTGCCGCAAACTGGTCTCCCCGGCTGCATTCCAGGTTCGGCCTTCACAAGCGGCAAGGGCCGCGGCGGCGAGAGGCCGCTCCTCGGAAGTGCCCAGGGTCATGAGATGGAAGCCACGCCTTGCGAGTTCCCCCAGCACCTGCGCCCATGCCGAGGGCGGGTAGCGTTTGGCGCCGCCGAAACGGGCCCCCGGTGCGACGGCGATGGTAAGATCGGGATCGAGCCCCTGACGCTGCAGGCGCTTTCTACCGGCCTGCAGTTCCGACCGCAGCACACACAGGCGCACGTCCCTGCACTGCACCGGCATGTGCATCTGTTCGGCGAGATCGAGATAATAATCCCGGTGATGCTGGGTCTTCGGATCGATGCGGGGAGCCGGCGCGTCGCTGAGCAAAAGCCGGCGCCACTGACCACGAAATCCGATGCGGCGTGGGGTATGTGAACGCAGAGCCATCCATGCGGACCGAAAGCTGTTGGGAAATAGGACGGCCGCGTCCGCCTGCGGGAGGGAGGCAGAATATTGCGCCTGCTGGAGATCGAGGAAGGGCAGCACATCGGCCAGCCATGGCCTTCCCCAAACGGAGACCCTCCGGGGGCGCAGACCGGCAATGAACGCCCGCATGGCCGGCTGGGCCATGATGACATCGCCCAGCCAGTTGGGAGGCTGCAACAGCAGATGGGTGCACGGGCCGGCTGCGAGGTTGTCCGTCAAGCAGATGACCGCTGTTCTTCCTTGCGGCATACCAGCAGATACTCCCTGCACCCCATGCGCGCCTCCGAGGCCCTGACCGCCGGCAGCTCTTTTTCTTCCGTGATCGTGAAGTGGCGGGAAAGGGTCCTGCGGATACCGCTCAAGGTGTACGCATAGGGGCGGGAGGGATCACGGAAGACGGGAATGAGAGATTCAAAGATTCGCAAGAGTCGGGCCATCAGACCCGGGAATACTACGATGCCCAATAGAAAAATTCCATGCGGTTTCAACAGGCGGTCGATCTCATTCAGGGCCAGTTCGGGGTTCATGGCATGATCGAGACCATGGATGCACAGGATGAGATCGAAGGAGGCGTCGGCCTCGGGGATGTTCTCGTAGGCGGCCACCACATGCTTGCCCTTGGGGAGCTTCCCCGGATAGGCACGACGGTAGTCGTCGAGCATCGGGTCGAGATAGACCTTCTCGCCCTTGTTGATGAAGCGGGCGGCGCAGATCGGACCACAGCCCAGATCGAGAATGCGGGCGTTCTGCGGCAGGGAAGCGGCGTATTTTTCCAGCGCGGGACCGTAGTAACGCTGGATCCGTGCAAGTTCCTGCTGCAGAACATCCTCGCCGTGCCAGAATTCGGCAAGCTTCTTCTGGGATGCAAGCCACCGCGCCTTGCTGATGGCTTCATGGCGTGCCATGGACGACCTCGCTGATTTCCTTGTAATGCTCCTCCAGAAGCTTCCATCGTTGGTGACTCCAGAGCCACAACTCGGGGCGTTGGTGGATCACGGGTGCGAAGCTCCGGCAGATCCGATGCATCAGATGATAGGTGTCAAGCCCGTCATCGTTGTACTCGGGCGGTTTCTGAATACGCCAGCAGTGCAACCGGAAGCGGAATTCGCGTCCATGGCGGTGCAGAACAACCCCCAGGACCGGCACCCTGTATTTGAGGGCCATGGCCGCCGGCAGCGTGAGCGTGTTGGCCAGATGCCCAAGGAACGGTACCGGCAAGCCGTTGCCGATGTGCTGGTCGATCATGAACAACACACATCCTCGCCGCCGCAGTGACTCCGGCACCCAGCGCAGCGATTCCCCCCGTGAATGCAACTGGGCGCCGAAGCGTTGGCGGCATTCTTTCAGATAGGCATCGAATCCGGGTTGCTTCAAGGGACGGTAGAGGAAATTGGAATCGTATCCGAGCAGGGAAAACATCAGCGCCCCCAGCTCCCAATTGCTGTGGTGGCAGGCGGCGATGAACACGCCCCTGCCTTCCTCAATGGCGGAGCGCAAAACATCCTCTCCTTCCACATGGACGCGCGAGCGCAAAAAGGACCGGGAACGCAGGAACACATGCGGCAGTTCGAGGACTGTCCGTCCCAACTCGGCGAACGATTCCCGCGCGATACGCCGCCGCCAACAGCGCGAGCGGTCGGGATAGATCCGCGCCAGATTGCGYAGGGCGATGCGACGATGACGTTTGTCCAGATGGAAGCCAATGCGGCCTAGACCTGCTCCAAGGGCGCCTGCGAGGCGCACGGGAAGCAGCCGGATGCACAGAAAAAAAACACGCGCCAGTATGGCTTGCAGGGCGGATATCAATTGTCCAGCGTCTTGGCCTCGTCGATCAACATGACCGGAATGTCGTCGCGAATGGGATACTCCAGTTTGCATGCGCGGCATATCAAGCCGTCTTTGCTGTCATTGTATTCCACCTTCCCCTTGCATTTGGGGCATGCCAGGATTTCCATGAGTTCCTTGTCCAACATCTTTTTCTCCGGCGGAACGTGTTGTCTCAACCCACTGCATGAGTCTTCATGCGGTTGAATGTGCAAGAATGGTCCCGATGACGGCTTCCGGCAAGCCTTCCTCGCCAATTCCTTCAAGGGCAAGCACCCACAGGGGGGGATCCGGCGGCCAGAGCGGTTCCAGTTTTACCGCATCCTTTTCGGTGGTGACCACCGGCAGGTGCATGGCGGCGAGGCGTTCAACATCACGAGGGCTGTAGCAATGATGATCGGGGAATGTGATGAATGTCTCCACACGCAGCCCGAGGCGCTTCAAGGATGCGAGCATGCGCCGCGGCCGTGCGATGCCGGCGACGGCCACCACCCCCGAGTCGTCGGAAATGGCATGGCGACTTGCGGGCTCCAAGGCCCGTACACGCGTTTGCCAGCGCCATTCCTTGCCATCGCTGAACGGCACCGCAGGACCGCATCCCGTGCGCACAATGATATCCGCACGCTTCAGGGCGGACACGGGTTCCCGCAGGGGTCCGGCTGGGAGCAGGTGGCCGTTACCCACCCCGACAGCGGGTACGAGCACTACGTCACAGGCCCGGAGCAGCTGCCTGTATTGAAAACCATCGTCGAGAAGGAGGACATCCGGGGCATCCGGCATGGATTCCGCCATACGACAGGCCGCAACCCGATCATGACCGGAGATGACCGGAACCCTGCACCGACGGGCCAGAAGCAGGGCTTCGTCACCCACGATTGCGGCCTCATCCCCGGGATGAACCAGGCGTGGGTGGCGCAAGCTGCCGCCATCCCCCCGGCAGAGCACGGCCGGTCTCATGCCCCGCGCCCGCAGCTCGGCACACAGCCAGATGATGAACGGTGTCTTGCCGCTCCCGCCCACGGTGATGTTGCCGACGGAGATCAGCGGAATGGCAGGGGCGACGGCCTGTTTGCCGCGGCGGTTCAGATTCCAGGTATTGATGCGTCCGTAAATGGATGCGGCCCAACGCAACGGTGCGCCGGGCCGCCCGTTTTGCCACCACATTCGTTCCAGTCGCTTATGCATGCAGAAAGGGGGCAATGGCCGCGTGCACACGCTCCAGCACCGCACCCTTGTGACGCATGAACTCAGCGGCATGTGCATGCAATTGCCGGATTTCTTCCGGGTTGCGGAGCAAGCGCTGCACCGCGGCCTCTAGGTCCTGGCTGCTTTCGGCCACGATGGCGGCGCCCGCTTGTCGCATTTCCCGAATGACGGAACGAAAGTTGTGCATGTACGGGCCGGTGATCACACCGCGGCCGCAGACGGCCGCTTCCAATGGATTGTGGCCGCCGATGCACTCGATGCTGCCGCCGATGATGACGATGTCGGCGATGGTGTACAGCCTGCGCAGCACCCCCATGGCATCCACGAGTACGACCTCGGTCCGTGGATCCGTTCGCTCTTCGGACCAGAGGGAGAGACGAAAGCCATGGCGACGGATCATCTCGGCCACGGCAGCAAAGCGTTGTGGATGGCGCGGTACGAGCAACAGCAACAGATCGGAGCGCAGGCGTTTCCATTCCGGCCACATCGCCAGCAGCAACGCATCTTCCCCGGCATGCGTGCTGGCGGCAAGCAGGACCGGTCGTCTCATACTCGCATCCACACGGGAGCGCAGCCGGGACGCATCCACCTCGGGGGCTGGAACTGCGAATTTCAGATTGCCCACGGTGCGGATGCGGGTGGGCTCCACGCCAATGGCGGCCAGACGCTCGGCATCGAGTTCGCTTTGGGCAAGAAACAGATGAACCGGTTCAAGCCACCGTCGCCACAGGAAGCGGCTGGCACGATAGCGAGGATACGAACGGTCCGATATGCGGGTGTTGACTCCGATGACCGGAATGCCGCGGACACGGCATGCCGCAAGCATTCCCGGCCAGAATTCCGTTTCGGCCAGCAACAGCAGGCGCGGTTTCAGATGCGTCACGAAGCGTCGCATGAGTCCCGGGAGATCCCAGGGAAGATAAGAGATTCCGATATCCCCCCCAAACAGGCGATGTGCGTGGGCGAAGCCCGTTTCGGTCACCACGGTCAGATGGACGGGCAGGGAGTCTTCACGCAACAGGTGGATCAACGGGGCAAGAGAGGAAACTTCACCGACCGAACAGGCATGCAGCCAAACCGAGCCCGATGGGCTTGACGGCAGCTCCAGTGTGAATTGTTGCCGCCGCTTGCTGACATGATTCGGGCCATTCATGGCCGCATTGCAGCAGGAAGCGCGCGGGTAATCCAGTCGAAAAGCAAACGCCCCATCACAAATGTTTCTCCCATCAAAGTCCGCCTTAAAAAACGAAACAGGCCCCGGCCGGTCGGCCGGGGCCCTGTTTCAGGTCATCTGGCGCCTGGGGAGGGAGGGGAGGGGAGGAGGGTGGCGCCAGATGAGGATGCACTATAGAAAGCCGATATGAAAATTCGATGAAACACGCATGATCATTTCTTCACAAAGCACTTCCTGAAGCTTTATTTTTTTAGGCTCTAGACTAGCAGGATGATCCATCTAGTCTGGAAAGGTGTTGAGGAACAAGAAGTTAAGCGACCATCGACTTCGCAGGCTGATTTTGTGTTTCTGCGTGGATGTGACGGCGACTCAAGCGGCGGTGTTGCTGGGGCTGAATCGGAACACAGTAAATCGCTGGTATGGCATTTTTCGTCGGGCGATTTTTGCCCATCAGGAGGCATTGAAGGAAGCGCTGGTGGGTCGAGTGGAGGTAGACGAGAGCTACTTTGGTGCGAGCCGTATTCGGGGTTTTTATGGAAAGCGCAAGCGAGGCCGCGGCACAAGCAAGCAGCCGGTGTTCGGGATTTTCGAGCGCGAGGGTCGGGTATATACGGAGATTGTTCCCGACTGCCGCAAGGCCACGCTGCAAGCTGTGATTCTGGGCAAGGTTTCGGTGGAGAGCGTGATCTACAGCGATGGCTGGCGGGGCTACAATGGCTTGGTGGATGTCGGCTATTCCAAACACTTCCGCGTTCATCATGGGGCTAACGAATTTGCCAGGGACAAGCATTGTCATATCAACGGCATCGAGTCGTTCTGGAGCTTTACCAAGCGGCGCCTGGCCAAATTCAATGGCGTGAAGGCCAACTTCGAGCTACATTTGAAGGAGTGCGAATGGCGATGGAAAAAAGATCCGGAAACCTTGGCCAAAGAGCTGTGGAAAATCCTGATGGAAAACGATGGCTGCTAGTCAAGAGCCTTTTTTTATAGCATGGATTTCATGTGCTTGCAATCCTTCCTGCAGGTACGACAGCAGGGAGGAATTCGCCGGGGATCAATTGTGGCTGTCATCAAAGGGTGGCTTCGGCTCCATCAGACTGGCCGGATCCTCGTGAATAATGATCTCCGAATCCGGAAAGGCCTGCCGGATCTTGGCTTCCACTGCATCGGAAATGGCGTGGGCGCGCAACAGCGTCAGGTTGTCATCCAACTCCAGGTGCAACTGGATGAAGGCCGTGGTGCCGGAACGTCGCGTGCGCAGATCATGCATGCCCTTGACGTGCTTGTGACTGATCACGATCTCCCGAATTCGGCGCCGGTCCTCGTCCGGCAATTCGCGGTCCATCAGGTGGTGGATGGCCTCCCTGGCAATCCCCCATGAGTTGTAAAGGATATAAAAGACAATGCAGATGGCAAAAACGGCATCGAAACCGACCCAGCCGTAGGAGGAGAGCAGTAGCGCCGCAATGACGCTGATGTTGGCCATCATGTCCGTCGTGTAGTGCAGATAATCCGCTTTGATGGCGGTGGAGCCGGATTTACGGATGGCCTGCCGCTGCAAAATCAGAAGTGCCAAGGTAGCCACAATGGAGAAGACCATGACTCCGATTCCCACATGGATGACCCCGATCTTCTGCGGGTGCAGCAACCTCCCTGTGGCCTCAAGCAACAGAAATCCGGCGGAGCCGGCGATAAACATCGATTGCCCCAGACCGGCCAGGGATTCCACCTTACCATGGCCGAATCGGTGTTCGCGGTCGGCCGGCACCAGCGCCTGCCGGATGGCCAGGAGATTGACCAGGGATGCCAGGGCATCGAGACAGGAATCGATCAGTGTGGCCAGGATGCTGATGGAATCCGTGACCAGCCAGGCGCCGAATTTGGCGAAGATCAGCACCACTGCGGTGGCCGTGGAGGCGTAGGTGGCCCGCCGCATCAGACGCGCGCTCTCACGTGCGGAAGTACGGTTGTTCATTCCCTTATTGTGCCGTATCGGACGCGGACGGCAAACCGGACAAGATCGCATAAATGGGTGACCGGAATCGGTTTTGCGAAGCTTCGGGTAGGGGATGGCGTTTTTATTTGATCGTTTCCCGTTGCTCTTGAGCCTTCAGGACGGTGCGGCGGCGCTGCGGCACAAGCGCTTGATGTCGTACAAGCGCTCGTTCGCGGCCCGGCGACCGGCGGTGATGGCTTCCCGGGCACGATAAAATTCCAGCAATCCAATGTCTCCGACATCCGGCCGCAGCATGACATCCGGGGGTGAGAGCTGCATGCGCAACTGCACCAGGGTTTCAGCGCTGATCAGTTGCGACTGATTGAGGACGCTGCTTACACCAAGGTTGTGCAGGGCGTGCCCGGCGCCTTTACGCAGGCGTCTGAATCCCTGCAGCCAGGCCACGAGCTGGGGCGATGAACGCAACCATGATTTGTGCAGGAGTTCTTCCAGCCTCGCTTCCCATTCCGACGCCGACTTTTGTTGCTCTTCGTTGACCTGTTTTACGGGTGGATGGGCGGAGACGGCCAGCACTGGCCGTGGGATCCTCTAGAGTCGACCTGCAGGCATGCAAGCTTGAGTATTCTATAGTCTCACCTAAATAGCTTGGCGTAATCATGGTCATAGCTGTTTCCTGTGTGAAATTGTTATCCGCTCACAATTCCACACAACATACGAGCCGGAAGCATAAAGTGTAAAGCCTGGGGTGCCTAATGAGTGAGCTAACTCACATTAATTGCGTTGCGCTCACTGCCCGCTTTCCAGTCGGGAAACC
>AMFO01000405.1_pt1 | contig 22991 bp, 26 predicted proteins | sample 552608 | NCBI WGS metagenome assembly AMFO01 (sample SAMN01893955, study PRJNA167987) | microbial mat metagenome | biome: hydrothermal vent | place: USA: Loihi, Hawai'I | collected 2003-05-01
GCCTGAATAAGTGATAATAAGCGGATGAATGGCAGAAATTCGATGATAAGCTGTCAAACATGAGAATTGGTCGACGGCCCGGGCGGCCGCAAGGGGTTCGCGTTGGCCGATTCATTAATGCAGCTGGCACGACAGGTTTCCCGACTGGAAAGCGGGCAGTGAGCGCAACGCAATTAATGTGAGTTAGCTCACTCATTAGGCACCCCAGGCTTTACACTTTATGCTTCCGGCTCGTATGTTGTGTGGAATTGTGAGCGGATAACAATTTCACACAGGAAACAGCTATGACCATGATTACGCCAAGCTATTTAGGTGAGACTATAGAATACTCAAGCTTGCATGCCTGCAGGTCGACTCTAGAGGATCCCACTCAGGACACTGGCGGAACCGCAGTTGCCTTGCCCAATACCGATTGCGTGCAGGATCTGAACAACTTCTACACCTTCAGCTTCAGCGGCAATGTCACCCAGACCGCTTTCACCATCCAAGCAGTCCCCACGGGTGCCCAGGCGGGCGACACCTGCGGCACCCTGACCATCGACCAGGCCGGCCAGAAGACCCCGACCACGACCGGCTGCTGGGCAAACTGACTAGTAGGAGCGGCGCCCTCGCCGCGAATGTTCCCAGATTCGGCCCGGGGGCGGGCCTCCTACAGGTAGGAGCGGCGCCCTCGCCGCGAATGTTTACATTCGGCCCGGGGGTGGGCTTCCTACAGGGCGGCCGCTTCTTGGATCAAGGGCAGGCGAGCGGCCTGCCCTGCGCATCCTCGTGCACGCCGTCGCCATTCCTGTCCCTCGATATCCTGGCGCGTCCCGCCTTGTTGACGATCACCGCCCGCGCATAGCGGACATCGCCGTCTTCGGGACAGAGCCGGAAGGTGCCGTTTCCCGCCAGGGTGAAGCCCACCGGACTGAACCTCATGCGATTCGGCGAGCCGAAGGCCGCAAGGCGGAGCCGGTAGCCGTTTTCCGGGCGGCCCACGGCCAGCACGGTTTCGGCCTCTTCCCTCCTGCCGTTACGGTTTGCGTCCACGAAGAGCAGCCATCCCCGGCTCCAGCTGCCCCCGCAGGCGACGCCGTCGGCGCTTCGGCACAGGGTCACCACCTGGTTGTGCCTGACCGCCTCGACCCGGGCACGCGCCAGCAGCGACAGCAGCTTGTGGGTTTCCGCCGCGGCGGTGGCCGATCTCAGCTGTTCCCGCAACGGAGGTATGGAGAGCGAGACCAGTATCGCCGCCACCGCCACTCCCGCCACGAGTTCCACCAGGGTGACTCCTTTCTCCCTCCTCATCCCGGTTACTCCGTTCGTCCATGAACCCTGGAATGGTGGCATAATCTAGCCCGCCTCCCGTATTGCGGAAATGGGAGGACATCCAAAACACCTGTAGGAAATTTCCGAACCGCCCGTCCCCCGAATGCCAGACATCCTCATCATCGGCGGCGGCATCGCCGGCCTGCTCACCGCCCGCGAGCTGTCGCGTGCCGGCGCTTCCGTGCAGCTGCTGGAGCGGGGCGAGCCTGCGCGGGAATCCTCCTGGGCGGGCGGCGGCATCCTCTCGCCGCTCTACCCCTGGCGCTATTCCGACGCCGTCACCGCCCTGGCCCGCTGGAGCCAGCAGGCCTATCCCGGGATCTGCGACGAGCTGCGCGATGCCACCGGCATCGATCCCCAGTATCTGGCCAGCGGCCTGTTGATCCACGCGCCCGACGAGGAAGCGCCCGCCCTCGACTGGGCCCAGCGCCACGGGTACGAGGCGCGAATCGCTTCCCGCGAGGAGATCCGCGAGCTGGAGCCCAACCGGGCCGACCCGCCGGAAACCATGCTCTGGCTGCCCAGGGTCGCCCAGGTGCGCAATCCGCGGCTGGCGAAGGCGCTGGTGAAGGACCTGGAAGGGCGCGGCGTGCAGATCCGTGCCCGCAGCCCGGTGGAGGCCCTCGTCCCGGAGGGGACGGGCGTGCGGGTGGTCGCCGGCGGCCGATCGATTTCGGCAGACGCCGTGGTGGTGTGTGCCGGCGCCTGGAGCCGGAAGCTGCTGGAACCCCTGGGAACGGCACCCGCGATTCGGCCCGTGCGCGGCCAGATGCTGCTCTTCCGCACCCGGCCCGGCCTGATCCGGCACATGGTGCTGGAGGAGGACCGCTACATCATTCCCAGGAAGGACGGCAGGGTTCTCTTCGGCAGCACCCTCGAAGAGGCCGGCTTCGAAAAGACCACCACCGAGGCAGCGCTACGGGAGCTTCACGAAATCGCGGTGTCGCGCTTCCCCGTACTGGCCGACTATCCCGTTGAGCGCCACTGGGCCGGCCTGCGCCCCGGCTCCCCTGGCGGCGTACCCTGGATCGACCGCCACCCGGAACACGAGAATCTCTTCATCAACGCCGGCCACTATCGCAACGGGGTGGTGCTGGGCCCGGCCTCGGCGCGGCTGGTAGCGGACCTGGTGCTGGGGAGGGAACCGGTGGTGGATCCGGAACCTTACGATTTTGGAGCAGAAAGGCCGGCATGATCCCCTGGTTTGGGGGATCGTGCCATCCTGTAGGTCGGAATTCATTCCGACATTGGCCTTCGATCCGGGCGTCGTTGTCAGACTGAAGTCCGACCCACAGTGGGTGGTGCCATCCTCGTGGGAGATCAGGCACCACTCCAGGGAGGCAGGAGGTTGGCCTATAATCGGGGAAGCAACAACCGAGAGACGGAAACCATGGGTACACTCCGCCTGGAAGACCTGCCCCACTACACCTGGGACGACTATCGCCTTTGGGAGGGGCGCTGGGAGTTGATCCACGGCGTCCCCTATGCCATGACGCCGGCCCCGAGCATCTGGCACCAGCAGGTGAGCCAGAACATCGCCGCCCTCTTACAGGACCTGGGCCCCAGCGTTCTCTCCTTCGACTTCACCCGCATCTGGGCTTGAACGGGAACAGGCATTTTCTGCTTTTCCTCGCCTGGCTGCTGCTCCTACCGGCCGGGACAGCGCTGGCTGACGAGCTCCCCAAGGTACGCATCGGGGTGCTCAGCCACCGCGGCGACGAGGCCACCCTGAAGAACTGGTCGCCCACCGCCGACTACCTGAGCCGCGAGATCCCGGAGTATCGCTTCGTGATCGTACCGCTGGATTTCCGCGAGATCGAACCGGCCGTGAAGAACGAAGAGGTGGAGTTCCTGCTGGTCAACCCCGGCATCTACGTCAACATGGAGGTACGCTACCGCATCACCCGCATCGCCACCCTCAACAATCTGCTCAACGAGCGGCCGCTCAACATCTTCGGCGGCGTCATCTTCACACGTGCCGACCGCAACGACATTCGGACCCTGGAGGATGTGCGGGACAAGCGTTTCATGGCGGTGGACCAGACCTCGCTGGGCGGTTTCCAGATGGCCTGGCAGACGCTCAAGGCCAATGGCATCGACATTCACGACGACACCCGCAGCCTCGCCTTCGGCGGCACCCACGACGCCGTGGTGCGGGCGGTGCTGGAGGGGAAGGCCGACGTGGGCACCGTGCGCACCGGCATCCTCGAGGCCATGACCCTGGGCGACGCCTCACCGCTCGACCAGGTACGGATCCTCGGCGACCGCTGGAGCGAGGAACACCCTTTCCACCACAGCACGAGGCTCTATCCCGAGTGGCCCTTCAGCAAACTGCCTCACACCTCCAACCGGCTGGCCCGGCGCGTGGCCATCGCCCTGCTGCGCATGTCCTCCCTGGAACCCGCCGCCCAGTGGGGCGATTACGCAGGCTGGACCATTCCCCTCGAGTACCAGCCCGTGCACGACCTGCTCAAAGAACTGCATCTGCCACCCTACGACCGGCCGGCGCGCTTCACCCTGGTGGATGCCGCGCGGAAGTACTGGTACTGGCTGCTGACGGTGCTGGCCTTTCTCCTCGCCATGGCCATCATGTCCGCCTGGGTAATCAAGCTCAATCTCGCCCTGGAACGCTCCCGGCGCCTGCTGGAGCGGCAGCACAACCTGATCCTCGACTCGGTGGCCGACGGCATCTACGGCGTGGACCTCGAGGGCAACGCCACCTTCTTCAACCGGGCGGCGGAAGCCATCACCGGCTGGAAGGCGGAAGACCTCATCGGCTTCAACCAGCACGAACGGCTGCACCACACCCGTCCCGACGGCTCGCCCCACCCGCCGCAGGAGTGCCCCGTCTACCGGACCTTCCGCGACGGCAAGGCGCGTTACATCCAGGAAGACCTCTTCTGGCGCAAGGACGGCTCGAGCTTCCCGGTGGAGTACAGCAGCACGCCGCTGCGCGACGAGAAGGGGCGAATTGTGGGCAGCGTGGTGGTCTTCCGCGACATCAGCGCGCGCAAGCAGGCGGAGGAGAAGGCGCGCCAGTACCAGGCGGAGCTGGCCCACGTGGCGCGGCTGAGCACCATGGGCGAGATGGCCTCGGGCATGGCCCACGAGCTCAACCAGCCCCTCACCGCCATCGCCACCAACGCCGACGCCTGCATCCGGCTGCTGGAGAGCAATCCCGAGGCGCGCGATCGCATCATCGACGCCCTCGAGACCATCGGCACCCAGGCGCGGCGCGCCGGTGGCATCATCCAGCAGCTGCGCCAGTTCGTACGCAAGGAGGTTCCGGAGCCCACCCCGGTGGACCTCAACCAGCTCATCGAGGAGGTGCTGGTGCTGGTGCAGCCCGATCTGGAGCGCGCCGGCATCACCGTGGTGCGCGAATTCGAGCCGGATCTCACCCGCGTTCCCGCCCAGCGCATCCAGATCGACCAGGTGCTGCTCAACCTCATCCTCAACGCCATCGAGGCGATGAGCGACGAGGGGATCACCGAGCGCCGGCTCACCCTGCGCACCGCCAACGCCGGCGACAACGCCGTGGTGGTGTCGGTGGAGGACACCGGTCCCGGCCTGCCGCCGGAGATCCGGGAGAAGCTGTTCACCCCCTTCGTCACCAGCAAGTCCCAGGGCATGGGCCTGGGCCTCTCCATCAGCCAGGGGATCATCGAGGCCCACAAGGGCAATCTCTACTATGATGACAGCGCCGGCAGGACGCTCTTCCGCTTCACCCTGCCGGTCTCGAACGAAGACCAATGACCACCGAAAGCACTATCTTCATCGTCGACGACGACCTGGAGGTCCGCCAGGCGGTGGCCCTGCTCATGGAGTCGGTGGGCCTGCCGGTGGAGACCTACGGCTCGGCGGACGAGTTTCTCGAAGCCTTCGACCCGGAACGCCCCGGCTGCCTGATCCTGGACGTGCGCATGCCCGGCATGAGCGGGCTGGAGCTCCAGGCGCGGCTGGCGGCGGAGACCATCCACCCGCCGGTGATCATCATCACCGGCCATGGCGACGTGCCCATGGCGGTGCGCGCGGTGCAGGCGGGCGCCGTGGACTTCATCGAGAAGCCCTTCAACGACCAGGCGCTGCTCGACAGTGTGCACCGGGCCCTGGAGCTCGACGCCCGCCAGCGGGGCCACGCCCGCGAGCTGGCCGAGATCCGGCGCCGCCTCGACTCCCTCACGCCGCGGGAGTGCCAGGTGATGAACCTGGTAGTAAGCGGCCTGCGCAACAAGATGATCGCGGCCGAGCTGAACGTGAGCCAGTCCACGGTAGAGGCGCACCGCGCCCGGGTAATGGAGAAGATGGGCGCCCGTACCCTCTCGGACCTGATGCGCATGGTGCTCTCGCTGGAGGATTCCCGCATGTAGGAGGCCCGCCCCCGGGCCGAACCCGAAACATTCGCGGCGGGGGCGCCGCTGCCCGTCGGATACGGAAACGGGCCTCCCTGCCCGTTTCCTCCATCGGCGGCGAAAAAGCGCGGTTTCCCGCCGCTTCCGCTTCGCGCCGCACCTCCCTGTGCGGATCTTTCGCGGCAGGGGCGCAGCTCCTACAGGTACCCGCTTATTAGGGAAAACCCTAATACATTTTCCCATATCTGCCAATTTCCCTGCCCCCCTCCTCCCTGCATACTTGAACCCGACCCTGGCACCTTTCCCATAACAAGAGCAAAGCCCGGGTCGATGTATTGACCACTATTCAACCCCGTGTACCACGCTTCGCCAAGCTCAGCCCACCGAAGGCGGTACACGACTCAATCCCTGGAGGATGTAATGACGAGCAACAATCACAGGTTTTCCGGACTGGCGGGATCCCTGCTCCTGGCCGCAGGGCTGGTGATCACCGCCCAGGCATCCGCCGCGGAAGATCCCGTCTCCGCCGGAAAGAAGATCGCCTTCGATCGCAAGAAGGGCAACTGCCTGGCCTGCCACCAGATCCAGGGCGGTACCCTCATGGGCAACATCGCGCCTCCGCTGGTGGCCATGAAGCACCGCTTCCCCGACAAGGCCAAGCTGCGCGCACAGATCTGGGATGCCACCCAGAACAACCCGCGCACCATCATGCCCCCCTTCGGCAAGCACCGGATCCTCTCCGAGAAGGAGATCGACCTGGTCACCGAATTCATCTACAGCCTCTGATCCACCGGAAGCAGGAGGAGAGACATCATGAGAAAGATCGCAACCCTGTTGCTTTCCGCCGGTCTGGTGGCATCCGCAACACAGGCAGTGTCCGGCCCCAAGGAGGACCTGGAGAAGTTCCGCGCCTACTTCGAGCAAAAGTTCCCGGGCCTGCAGCTGGACGAATTTGGCAACGGCGTCTATGCCCTGGATGCCAGCAAGCGACTCCAGTGGGAGTCGATGGAAGAGTTCCCGCCCTACGAGGAGTTCGTGGACAAGGGCCGCGAGATCTGGGAGAAACCCTTCAAGAACGGCAAGAGCTTTGCTGACTGTTTCGGCAAGGATCCCTCCAAGGTGCGCGTGAAATACCCCCGGTGGGATGCGGAGCGCCAGCAGGTGGTCACCCTGGAGTTGGCCATCAATGATTGTCGGAAGAAGAACGGTGAAAAACCTTTCAAGTGGAAGAAGGGCCCCATCGCCTGGCTCAGCGCCTACCTCGGCTACGAGGCCCGGGGCCAGAAGATCAACGTGAAGATCCCGAACGATCCCAAGGCCCTGGAAGCCTACGAGAAGGGCAAGCACTTCTTCTACGCCAAGCGGGGCCAGCTCAACATGGCCTGCGCCGACTGCCACGTGAAGTACCCCGGCCACTTCATCCGCGGAAACCTGCTCAGCCCGGCGCTTGGCCACGTGACCCACTTCCCCGTTTTCCGTGCCAAGTGGGAGAAGAAGAGCAAGAGCGGCGACGGCCTCGGCACCCTGCACCGCCGTTACGGTGGCTGCAACAAACAGGTGCGTGCCCGTCCGTTCCCGGCCCAGAGCGAGCAGTACCGCAACCTGGAGTTCTTCCACCAGTACATGTCCAACGGGCTGACCATCAACGCCCCCGGCTATCGCGAGTGAGGGAGAGGACCCATGATGAAAAAGACAGTTGTATCGATCGGCCTGGCCCTGCTCATCGCGGGCTGCAACGCCACCACCCCGGAAAAGCCCATGAGCCTGAAGGAGCAGTACGAGGCTGCCCTGGCACGCACCCAGGCCGCGGTGAAGAAGGCCGCTTCCGTGGACGGCGAGTGGCGTGACATCCGCTGGAAAAAGTCCAAGAAGAAGTACCTGCCCAAGGCCATCGAGGCCGCCAAGGCGGGTGACTATGAAAAGGCGCTGAAACTGCTGAAAATCGCAGAGTTCCAGGCCGAGATGGGCTACAAGCAGGCGATGGCCGAGAAGGACGCGGGTCCTCACCTCTACGGCCTGTGAACCGGAATCATTCAGACAGACAAACCTGAAGGAGATCAAGCATCATGAAACTCGACCAGAAACGCCGCGTGTTCCTCAAGGGTTCCGTGGCCGCAACCACCGTGGGCTTCGCCGTCGGCGCCGGCCTTCTCACCCCGGGCACCGTGCTGGCCGCCTGGAACAAGAGTGCCTTCGAGGCCAAGGCCATCGACAAGGCCATCGGCGCCGCCACCGGCAACCCCACCACCACGCCTTCCGACAAGATCACCATCAAGGCGCCGGACATCGCCGAGAACGGGGCCGTGGTGCCCGTCTCCATCGTGGCCAACCTCGATGGTGTGGACACCATCGCGCTGCTGGTGGAGAAGAACGCCAACCCCCTGTCCGCCATCTTCCACCTGCCCAAGGGCACCCTGCCTGACGTCTCCACCCGCGTGAAGATGGGCAAGACGGGTGACGTAGTGGCCGTGGTCAAGGCCGGCGGCAAACTCTACTCCGCGCGCAAGGGCGTGAAGGTAACCATCGGCGGCTGCGGCGGCTGATCAAAGGAGCGAGGACAACAAGATGGCAAAGACGATCAAGATTCGTGCAAAGAGCAAAGACGGCATCACTACCGTCAAGTCCCTCATCACCCACCCCATGGAGACCGGCTTCCGCAAGAACAAGAAGACCGGCGAGGTGATCCCCGCCCACTTCATCCAGGAGGTGGTGTGCAAGCACAACGGCAAGGTGGTGCTCAACTGCGAGTGGGGCGCCTCCGTCTCCAAGAACCCCTACCTGGCCTTCAAGTTCAAGGGTGGCAAGAAAGGCGACACCGTTGAACTGAGCTGGAAGGACAACAAGGGCCAGGGCGACTCCATCACGGCGAAGATCCGCTAAGGAGGCGTCCTCCTTCTCCCGCCCCGGCGCGGGGGAAGGATGCCCGACCCCATCGGGTAGCGGGGCGCTCCCGCCCCGTTCCCGATTCCCGCATCACCACACTACCGGATTCCAAGTCATGAGCCTATCGAGACGAGAATTTCTCCGGCTGCTGGGCCTGGCCGGAGCCGCCGGCCTGTTGCCCGCTTCGGCCTTCTCGGCGGCCCGCAAGCCGTCCGATCTCTACGAGATCCCCCGGTTCGGCAATCTCACCCTGCTGCACATGACCGACTGTCATGCCCAGCTCAACCCCATCTATTTCCGGGAGCCCAGCGTCAACCTGGGCATCGGCGCAGCGAAAGGGCGGCCGCCTCACCTGGTAGGCAAGCAGTTTCTGGAACATTACGGCCTGGAGCCGGGCTCCATCGAGGCCCACGCCTTCACCTACCTCGATTTCGACGAGCTGGCCCGCAAGTACGGCAAGGTGGGCGGCTTTGCGCACCTGGCCACCCTGGTCAAGCGCCTGCGCGCCGAGCGCGGCGACGGCAACACCCTGCTGCTGGACGGCGGCGACACCTGGCAGGGCTCCGGCACCGCCTACTGGACCCGCGGCCGGGACATGGTGGGCGCCTGCAACCTGCTGGGCGTGGACGTGATGACCGGCCACTGGGAGTTCACCTACCTGGACAAGGAGGTGATCGCCAACATCGGCGAGTTCAAGGGCGAGTTCGTGGCCCAGAACGTGAGCGTCAACGAGGACGCCCTCTTTGACTACCGCTTCGCCGACTTCGAAGGCTTCGATGAGGACAGTGGCCTCGCCTTCAAGCCCTACACCATCAAGGTGGTGGGCGGCATGAAGGTGGCCGTCATCGGCCAGGCCTTCCCCTACACGCCCATCGCCAACCCCCAGCGCTTCATCCCCGACTGGACCTTCGGCATCCAGGACGAGCGCATGCAGTCCATCGTCAACCGGGTGCGCGAGACGGAGAAGCCCGACCTGGTGGTGGTGCTCTCCCACAACGGCATGGACGTGGACCTGAAGATGGCCTCCCGCGTGAGCGGCATCGACGTCATCTTCGGCGGCCACACCCACGACGGCGTGCCCGCACCCATGCTTGTGAGCAACAAGGGCGGCAAGACCCTGGTCACCAACGCCGGCTCCAACGGCAAGTTCCTGGGCGTCATGGACCTGGAGGTGAGCAAGGGCCGCCTCAAGGACTATCGCTACCGCCTGGTACCGGTGTTCGCCAACCTGCTGCCCGCCGACGCCGAGATGCAGGCCTACATCGACAAGGTACGCGCCCCCTACAAGGAGAAGCTGGAGCGCAAGCTGGCGGTGGCCGGCGAGACCCTCTACCGCCGCGGTAACTTCAACGGCACCTTCGACCAGATCATCTGCGACGCCCTGCGCGAGGTGAAGGATGCCCAGATCTCCCTCTCGCCGGGCTTCCGCTGGGGCACCACGGTGCTGCCGGGACAGGAGATCACCATGGACCATGTCATGGACCAGACCTGCATCACCTACCCCGAGACCTACCGTCGCGAAATGACCGGAAAGGACATCAAGGACATCCTGGAAGACGTCTGCGACAACCTCTTCAACCCCGACCCCTACTACCAGCAGGGCGGCGACATGGTGCGCGTTGGCGGCCTGGACTACGTCTGCAACCCCACCGAGACCATGGGCAGGCGCATCAGCGACATGCAGCTGGACGACGGTACGCCCATCGAGCCGGACAAGAAGTACATCGTTGCAGGCTGGGCCACCGTGGGCTCCAAGTCGCCGGGCCGTCCCATCTGGGAGGTGGTCTCCGAGTACCTGGAGCGCCAGGGCACGGTGAAGATCAAGAAGCTGAATACCCCGAAACTGGTAGGTGTCCAGGGCAACCCCGGCCTGGGCAGCTGAACTTTCGACCCCTTTATCCCTCCCCTCCTTCGGGATTCAAGCGCCCCTCGCGGGCGCTTTTTTTTGTCGCCGCGGGTATCATTGTCGGCCCATGAAGCTCTTCGTCCAACAGCTCACCGTCCTCGACTTCTCCTTTCTCCACCCCCGGCGTGGACTGGTGGGCGAGAGCTGGTGGCTGGACATCGTGCTGGAGGGAGGACTGGATGAACAGGGGATGGTTCTCGATTTCGGCGACGTGAAGCGCCAGGTGAAGTCGCTGGTGGACGAGCACTTCGACCACCGGCTGCTGGTGCCCGCCGACCATCCCGCCCTCTCCACCGGGGACGACGAGGTCCGCTTCTGCACCGAGGGCGGAGGGCTGGTCCGCCACCAGGGGCCGGCGGAGTCGGTGCAGTTCGTGACCGGCGAGGCCGTCACCGAGGAGACGGTGGCCGACGCCATCCGCGCCCTGCTGGCACCGCACCTGCCGGGCAACGTGGAACGAGTCCGCCTGCGCCTCCACGGCGAGGAGATCGACGGCGCCTGGTACTGCTATAGCCATGGTCTCAAGGGCCACTGCGGCAACTGCCAGCGCATCGCCCACGGCCACCGCTCGCGCATCGAGATCCTGCGCGACGGCCGCCGCGCTCCCGACCTGGAGGCGTTCTGGGCCAAACGCTTCCGGGACATCTACATCGGCACCGAGGCGGACCTGGCGGCCATCACCCGCCACGACGACCGAACCCACTTCCGCTTCGCCTACGAAGCGGAACAGGGACGCTTCGAGCTGGAGCTGCCCGCCGAACGCTGCTACCTCATCGACACCGAGTCCACGGTGGAGAACATCGCCCGCCACATCCGCGAACGGCTGGAACGGGAACACCCGGGAAGCCGCTTCCAGGTGCGCGCTTTCGAGGGGATCGGCAAGGGAGCCATCAGCGAAAGTCAGTCGTAGTCCCGGTCCTTCCACTGCCGCAGCGCTCGGAACACCTCCCGGTGCCCGGCAAGCGGCCTGCCGGCCCACCGCTGTGCCGCCTCGATCACGGCGGGCTCCCCGGTGCGCAGGAAGGGGTTGGTGGCCAGCTCCAGTTCCAGGGTGGAGGGCACGGTGGGCTCGCCGCGAGCCCGTTTCTCCTTCTCCCGCGCCTCCCGCTCCAGCAGGGCCCTGTTCTCCGGTTCCACCCACCTGGCGAAGCCGATATTGGCCAGGGTGTACTCGTGGGCGCAGTAGATCCGGGTCTCGGGCGGCAACGCAGCGATGCGCCTGAGGGAATCGCTGAGCTGCTCGAAGGTGCCGCTGAAGACCCGCCCGCAGCCGCAGGCGAAGAGGGTGTCGCCGCAGAAAAGCACGCCTTCGCCAGCATAGGCCAGGTGCCCCTCGGTGTGGCCGGGCACTTCCATCACCCGGAAACGGGTGTCGAGCGCCTCCAGCTCCAGCGTATCACCCTCGCCCAGCCGCGAGTCCAGGGTGGCGACGGGTTCGTGGGCCGGCCCGTGCGCCTGGGCCCCCGGCCAGCGCGCCTTGAGCCCGCGAATGCCACCGGTATGGTCACCGTGCTTGTGGGTGATGAGGATGTCGGTGAGCTGCAGCCCCTCCTGCTCCAGGTATTCGATCACCGGCTCCTCGTCGCCGGGATCCACCACGGCGCAGGCGTCGCTTCCTGCCCCCCGCAGAAGCCAGATGTAGTTGTCCTCGAAGGCGTGAATGGGCGTGATCTCGAGCATGGTCACTTTCCGTAGAGGGTTTCGGGATCGATGAGCACCTCGTCGGTGACCACCACGAGGTCACCCTCCACCTTGCTGAAGAAGCAGCCGCGCCGGCCGGTGTGACAGGCGGGTCCGGTCTGGTCCACCTGCAGGAGAATGGTGTCGCCGTCGCAGTCGAAGCGCAGCTCCTTCAGCCGCTGCACCTGTCCCGAGGACTCCCCCTTGCGCCAGAGCTGCTGCCGGGAGCGGGAGAAGTAGCAGACACGACCGGTGGCCAAGGTCTCTTCCAGCGCCTGCCGGTTCATCCAGGCCAGCATCAGCACCTCGCCGCTGTCGTACTGCTGGGCGATAGCCGGCAGCAGCCCGTCGGCGTTCCAGGGCAGCGCCTCCAGCACTTCCTCCAGGGGCAGGCCCTCACCCACCTTCATGCGTTCCAGCGATTTCCAGACGTTCATGGATGCCGTGCGAACAGTTCAACCTTGCGCCCATTATCGCAGATCCGCCTGCGGGCGCGGGCGGAACGCGGGTATATAATCTCCCCATGCGCATATTCCGCATCACCTTCTACAACCAGGGCAAGGTCTACCAGCTGCACGCGGAAGAGGTCTTCCAGGGGGAACTCTACGGCTTCGTGGAGGTCCATGGTCTGCTCTTCGACGAGCACACCTCGGTGGTCATCGACCCCTCCGAGGAGCGGCTCAAGGACGAGTTCGCCAACACCCGCCGCATCCTGATCCCCATGCACGCCGTGATCCGCATCGACGAGGTGGAGAAGAGAGGCCAGAACATGATCTTCGACGTGGGCGACCAGAGCAATGTCACCCCCTTCCCCAGCTTCGGCCCCGGGCCCAAGAAGTAGCACCATGCCCAGCACCTCGTTGCAGCAACGCATCCTGCGCCAGCGCACCCTGCTGCACAACATGCTGCTCGACCCCATGCGCCGGGCGGCGAAGCGGTGCGCCCGGGTGTGGGATGACAAGGCGCTGCTCGATGCCGCGCTGATGAAGAGCATCAAGCAGATCCCCTACTGCACCTATCTCTACGCCACCGACCTCGACGGCATCCAGATCAGCGCCAACGCCTCCCAGACCGGTCTCATCGAGGCGGACTTCGGCCGCGACCGCTCACAGCGGCCCTACTTCCTGGAGCTGGATCCCGACAAGGAGATGTTCCTCTCCGAAGCCTACATCAGCCAGCGCGCCAACCGCCCCTCGGTCACCGCCCTGCAGAAGGTGTACGTGGACGGTGAACACGTGGGTTACCTGGGCGGCGACTTCGACCTGCGCGACCTGCCCATCACCAAGGACCTCTACACCGAGCCGGGCCGCTGGCGCCAGATCAAGGGTGACCCGGCCATCCGCGCCCAGGTGTTCCAGCAGTGCCGCATCCAGAGCCGCCTGGACAACAACATCGACCTGGTGTTGCCGGTACTGGAGGAGCTGGTCACCGAGCACGGCGTCTACCAGCTGGAGATCCACTTCTCCTCCAGCCGCGCCACCGTCTGGTTCCTGGACGACCCCTACCGCTACCAGCTCATCGAGATCGACGAGCTCACCGATCCCGACATCTGCCTGGCCTACGCCCACCACCCCTACCCGAAGGATGCGCTCATCCCGCGGGAGAACATCCGCCCCATCCTGGATACCTTCCGCCAGCTGCGCTTCGCCGACGACACCATCTACCTGCGTGCCGGCTCCATCAACCTCTTCAACGGCATCGTGGGACTCAACTTCTCCTGCGACGGCTCGCACTACATTCCCCACGAGGAGTTCCTGGCCAAGGATTCGGCCTTCTGGGGAATGCAGTAAGGGGGCGATTTCCCCGCCAATTCCCCGTTGATTCACCTCCCGCCCCGCCGCATATTGGCATCATGAACAGGAAAGCGACCATCGAAGAAAAGCTCACCACAGTCTTCTCCCCCATGCACCTCGAGGTGGTGGACGAGAGCCACATGCACAGCGTGCCCGAAGGGGCCCAGTCCCACTTCAAGGTGACCCTGGTGACGGAAGCCTTCGCCGGCCAGCCACCGGTAGCCCGCCACCGCCAGGTGAACCGGGCGCTGGCACAGGAGCTGGCCAGCGGCATCCACGCCCTGGCGCTGCACACCATGACGCCGGAGGAGTGGTTCGCCAAGGGCGGCAAGGCACCCGACTCCCCGCCCTGCCTGGGTGGCGGCAAGCAGGACTGAGCAGGGGCCCCAGATTGGCGGAGGGGGTTGGCCGGGGCGCCTCATGGGCACCGTGAAGCCGGCGTGGTAGAATTTTCCGCCGTTGTCCTCCACAGGCGGTTCCACCCATGACCACACCACACCGACTGCTGGCCCGCGCGGAAGGCCAGGTCCACCAGAATCTCTTCACCATGGCCAGCCGGGCGCGCGAAGCGCTGGAGCAGTCCATGGACGCCCTCAAGACCCAGGACGCCCACCTGGCCCAGCAGGTGGTGGAAGCCGACCTGCAGCAGAACCACCTGCTGCGCATCATCGAGCGCGAATGCCTGGAGATCCTCGCCACCCTGGAACCCAAGGCGGGCGACCTGCGCGAGGTGGTGGCCAGCCTGCAGATCGCCAGCGAGCTGGAGCGCATCGCCGACCACGCCAAGGACATCGCCAAGATCGTGCTGGAGATGGACGCCTCCGACTTCTCCGGCCCCATGGACCGCATCTCGGCCATGGGCAACCTCTGCCAGACCATGCTCACCCAGGTGATGGAGGCCTACGAGAACCTGGACGCCGGGCTGGCGCGCAACGTGGCCGAGCACGACTGCGAGGTGGACGAGCTGGACGAGGCCGCCTGCTCCAGCCTGATGATGACCCTGATGACGGCGCCCGACACCACCATGCACGCCACTCACCTGCTCTGGATCGCCTACCACCTCGAGCGCGTGGGCGACCGCATCACCAACATCGCCGAGCGGGTGGTCTTCATGGTAACGGCGGAGACGCCGGACCTGGGGGCATGATCGACCCGCAGAGCCTGGGCGCGCTGGCCAACCTGCACGAGCTGCTCGACCAGCTGGTCCAGGACCTCCCCCCCGCCGAGACCAACCGCCGCTTCCACCCGGAGCTCCCCTCCATGGGCTGGCTGCTGGGGCGCAGCGTCTACCTCGAGCTCCACTGGCTGCGGGAGAAGATCGCCGGCGACGACGACCTGGCCCGCCGGGTGCGCCACATCTTCGCCGAGACCGAACTGCCCACGCCGGAGCAGGAGGCGCTGCTGCCGCCCCGGGACCACCTGCTCAACTGGGCCATGGAGGTGCAGGACACTCACCTGAGCCTGCTGGCCAATCCCGGCGGGCTCCCCGATCACCCCTGGCTGCGCAACGGCTGGATCGTGGACTACCTGGTGCAGGTGCACGGCCGCCTCTACGAGCAGATGCTCTCGGTGCGCCACGCCCGCGCCGTCTCCCGCGGCGGCACTTTCCGGGTGGACCGCCCCCTGGAGGCGGCCATGCCCGCCGCCGATACCCTGGAGATCCCCCAGGGCCACTACCGCGTGGGCGCACGCGAAGGGGTGGTGTTCGACAACGAGCAGCCCATGCAGATGGTGGAAATGCGCAACTTCCGCATCCAGCGCCGGCCGGTGGACAACGCCGCCTGGCTCGCCTTCATGGAGGCGGGCGGCTACCGCGAGCAGGACCACTGGAGCGAGGCAGGCTGGCAGTGGAAGGGCGACCGCCTCCACCCCTGGCACTGGCGGCGCGACGACCAGGGCTACTGGTACGCCATCGGCCTCAACGGCCCCATGCCGCTCTTCGGCGACCAGCCGGCAAGCGGCCTCTCCTGGTACGAGGCGGAGGCCTTCGCCAACTGGCTCGCCGCTACCGACGAGGCCTTCCGCGGCGCCATCCTGCCCCACGAATACCACTGGGAGGCCGCCGCCCGCATCGGCGGGCTGGAAGAGGTGGGACGGGTCTGGGAGTGGTGCGGCAACGCGCCAGAGCCCTACGAGGACTACGAGAAACCGGTGAACCCGGAGATGGCCAGCCGCTTCGACGAAGAGAGCCGGGTGCTGCGCGGCGGCTGCCTCCACACCCAGCCGAGGCTGCGCCGACCCAGCCTGCGCCACTGGGGGCCGCCCGGTGCGGGGTATCTCTTTTCAGGCGTTCGGCTGGTGCTGCCGCCGGCGCTGGAGGAGGAGGCGCTCTACCGGGAGCAGTGGCAGCACTTCCTCAACTGAAAGGGCATGCCCGCGGCCGTGGCGGGCCTGCGTTCTGTTTTTTTCGTCCGCAGTGCCCCTGGACGGGGAAGCAGCTTCCCCGTCTTCCGAAACCTGCGATCAGATGGCGTCGGCGTCCTTCTCCCCGGTGCGGATGCGGACCACCTGTTCCACCGGCGTGACGAAGATCTTGCCGTCACCGATCTTGCCGGTGCGCGCGGCGCCGATGATGGTCTCCACGCACTGCTCCACCTGCTCCTCGCGGATCACCAGCTCGATCTTGACCTTGGGCAGGAAATCCACCACGTACTCCGCCCCCCGGTAGAGCTCGGTGTGGCCCTTCTGCCGGCCGAAGCCCTTCACCTCGGTCACCGTCATGCCGGTGATACCGATCTCGGAGAGCGCCTCGCGCACATCGTCGAGCTTGAAGGGCTTGAGAATCACTTCGACTTTCTTCATCTTGTCTCCTCGCTGGTGATCATCTGAAACCGTTGACGATAGGATACCGCCGATCCCGGCCATAGGCACGTCGCGACACCTTGATGCCCGGCGGCGCCTGGCGTCGCTTGTACTCGTTGCGGTCCACCATGCCCACCACCCGTTTCACCAGGAACTCGTCGTAGCCGGCGGCGACGATCTCGTCGATGCCCAGATCCAGCTCCACGTAGCGCTCCAGGATGGCATCCAGCAGCTCGTAGGGCGGCAGAGAGTCGGTGTCCTTCTGGTCGGGACGCAACTCCGCCGAGGGGGGACGCTCGATGACCCGTTCGGGGATCACTTCGCCCTCGCGGTTGCGCCACCGCGCCAGGCGGTAGACCATGGTCTTGAAGACGTCCTTGAGCGGCGCGAAGCCGCCGGCCATGTCGCCGTAGAGGGTGGCGTAGCCCACCGACACCTCGCTCTTGTTGCCGGTGGTGAGCAGCATGCGGCCGGTCTTGTTGCTGATGGCCATGAGCACGATGCAGCGGCAGCGCGCCTGGATGTTCTCCTCGGTGACGTCCATGGGCATCCCCTCGAACTCCGCCTCGAGCATGCCAAGAAAGGCCTGGAAGGCGGGCTCGATGGGGATGATGCTGTGCTTCACCCCCAGGATGCGCGCCTGCTTCAGCGCGTCCTCGTTGCTCATGTCAGCGGTGTAGCGCGACGGCATAAGCACCACCTCCACCCGATCGGCGCCCAGGGCGTCCACCGCCAGGGCGGCGGTCAGCGCCGAGTCGATGCCGCCCGACAGCCCCAGCACCACCCCCTTGAAACCGGTCTTGTTGACGTAGTCGTGGATACCCAGCACCAGCGCCCGGTAGACCGCCTCGGTCTCCTCGGGCCACTCGGCCATCTCCCCCGGCCGCGGCGCGCCCTCCCCGTCCAGCACCACCAGGTCCAGCGACTCTCGGAACTGCGGGGAGCGCTGGATCACCTCGCCGGTGGCGTCCATGACGAAGGAGCCACCGTCAAAGACCAGCTCGTCCTGTCCCCCCACCAGGTTGACGTAGAGCACCGGCACCTCGTTCTCCCGCACGCGCTCGCGCACCACCTCCAGCCGCTGCTCCCCCTTGCCCATCTGGAAGGGCGAGGCGTTGAGGTTGATGAGCAGCCCGGCGCCCGCCTGTGCCGCCCGGTGCGCCGCCGGCGGCGTCCAGATGTCCTCGCACAGGGTGATGCCGATGGCGTGGCCGCCGATCTCCACCACGCAGGGCTCCCCGCCCGGCGCGAAGTAGCGCTTCTCGTCGAAGACGCTGTAGTTGGGCAGCTCGGCCTTGAAGTACTCGGCCGCCACCTCGCCGTCGTGGAGGTAGCCGGCGGCATTGTAGAGCCTGCCCTCCGCCCGGCGGGGGTAACCCAGGACCAGGTCGATGCCCTTCGCCTCGGCGCAGATCCTCGCCAGGAAGTGCTCACACAGGTCGATGAAGTCGCTGCGCAGCAGCAGGTCCTCGGGCGGATAGCCGGTGAGCACCAGCTCGGGATAGACCACCAGGTCGGCGCCGAGCTCGTCTCGCGCACGGCGCGCCCAGGAGAGGATCCGCTCCGCGTTTCCTGCGACGTCTCCCACCACGGGGTTGATCTGGGCGATGGCGATCTTCATCTCTGCACCGGTTCCGGAAAAACGGGAACGGGATCCGGGTTCACGCCCGCAGCGCCGGCAGCCCTGCTCCGGACCCGTTCAAAGAGTGATAAAGTAGCACAAACCGTTTCCATCCGTTGCTGCATGAAACTCCTCTTCCTGGTCGTCTCCGTTCTGCTCATCTGGTGGGCGCTGCGCCTGTTGCGCCGCCCGCCCCTCCCTGGCAGGAAAAGCGAGCCCCGCGTGGAGAACATGGTGGCCTGCCACAGGTGCGGCCTCCACATACCCGAGAAAGAGGCTGTCTCCAGGAACGGGAGACTCTACTGCAGCGAAGCCCACGCCCGCGAGGAAGAACGTTGAAGAGAGGACGGGCCATCGCCGACGGCCTGGTCATCCTGCCGGAAAACGGCAGCCAGAAGCGGCAGATGCGGCTCTACTTCTTCTACCGCTTCGTACTCTCACTCGGGCTGCTGATCTCCTTCTTCACCGGCCTGGGCCCCGGCTACATGGGCGCCGACAACCCCGAGCTCCACTCGCTGACGCTGGTGGTCTACCTGATTCTCACCCTCACGTCGCTGCTGCTGAGCCTGCTCAACATCGGTTCGGCCAGGGTGGAGTACCTCTTCGCCCTCACCGTCGACAGCCTGGTCATCGCCACCCTGATCCACACTTCCGGCGGCCCGGGATCCGGCCTGGGCATCCTGCTGGGCATCTCCATCGCCTTCGCCGGCCAGGGCCTGTCGGGTTCCACCGCCATGCTCGCCGCCGCCATCGCCACCCTGGTGCTCTTCGTGGAGGACCGCATCGCCGTGGACACCGGGGTGCGCACGCAGACCGCCTATTTCTCCGTGGCCCTGCTGGGGCTCTCCTACTTCGCCCTCGCCTTCCTCTCGCTGGAGCTGGCCAACCGGGCCCGCACCAGCGAGAAGCTGGTGAAACAGCAGGGCCGGGACATCACCAGCCTCACCGAGCTCAACGAGCAGGTGATCCAGCAGATGCACACCGGCGTGGTGATCCTGGACGGCAGGCAGAGGATCAAGATGCTCAACGACGCCGCCTGGGGGTTCCTGGGCCGCCCGGTCTCCGCCATCGGCCACCCGCTGCGCGAGATCCATCCCCATCTCGCCAACGCCCTCGACACCTGGCTGCTGCAACCCACCGCCCAGCAGCGCCACATCCACACCCAGGCCGAGGGGAACGACCTGCTGGTCACCTTCCAGCAGCTGGGCAATCCCGACCATTCCGGTCTGCTGATCTTCATCGATGACGCCTCGCTGGCCGCTGCCCAGGCGCAACAGCTGAAGCTGGCCTCCCTCGGGCGCCTGGTGGCCAGCATCGCCCACGAGATCCGGAATCCCCTGGGCGCCATCGGCCACGCCAACCAGCTGCTGCGCGAGTCCCCCGACCTGCAGGGAACCGACCGGCGCATGATCGAGATCATCGACCGCAATACCGCGCGGCTCAACGAGGTGATCGAGAACATCCTCTCCCTCTCCCGGCAGCGGGAGCCCGATCCCAGGCTGGTACCCCTGAAGCCCTGGCTGAAACAGGTGAGCGCCGAGATGACGGAAAACCTGGGGCTGGCTCCCGAACAGATGCAGGTCCGCGTCACCCCCCGGGATGCCCAGCTCCGCTTCGATCCGCAGCAGATCCGGCAGGTGCTGGAGATCCTCGTGGAGAACGCGGTAAAACACCAGGAGGCCCACGGCGACCGGCTGGTCATCACCCTGGCCGGCGGCATCGACGAGGTGACCGGCGAGGGACACCTCCAGGTGATGGACAACGGCACGCGCATCGCGCCGGACGTGGTCGACAAGATCTTCGATCCCTTCTTCACCACCAGGAACAACGGCACGGGACTGGGACTCTACCTGGCCAAGGAGCTGTGTGACGCCAACAACATCCGCATCAGCTACCTGCCCATTTCCACGGGCGGCAACAGCTTCCGCCTGAGGTTCAAGCCCGACATGACAGGACGCATGAAATGAAAGGAGAGAAAGCAAGGCGCCCGCTGGCGCTCATCGTCGACGACGAGGCGGACATCCGGGAGCTGCTGGAGATCACCCTGCTGCGCATGGAGGTGGACACCATGAGCGCGGCCGACCTGGCACAGGCGAGAGAGGCGCTGAAGAGCCGGGATTTCGATCTCTGCCTGCTGGACATGCGCCTTCCCGACGGAGACGGTATCGAGCTGGTACGCGAAATCACCGCCCACCACCCGCGGACCCCGGTGGCCATGATCACCGCCCACGGCAACATGGAGACGGCCATCGAGGCACTGAAGGCAGGGGCCTTCGACTTCGTCTCGAAGCCGGTGGACCTCCCGGTGCTGCGCAAGCTGGTGAACACGGCCCTGAAACTCAACGAACCGGAAGCGTCCGCCGGGGAAGCCGACGCCGAACCGCAGGAGAGCCCGCTGCACGGCCGTTCCGAGGCCATGGAACGGGTGCGGGCACTCATCGCCAAGCTGGCGCGCAGCCAGGCGCCGGTGCACATCACCGGCGAATCGGGCACCGGCAAGGAGCTGGCCGCCCGACTCATCCACCAGCTGGGCCCACGCCGGGAGAAGCCCTTCGTCGCCGTGAACTGCGGTGCCATTCCCCACGAGCTGATGGAGAGCGAGCTGTTCGGCCACAGGAAGGGGGCCTTCACCGGCGCCGTGGCCGACAACAAGGGGCTCTTCCTGGAGGCGGACGGCGGCACCCTCTTTCTCGACGAGGTGGCCGACCTGCCGCTCTCCATGCAGGTGAAGCTGCTGCGCGTCATCCAGGAGAAGAAGGTGCGTCCCGTGGGCTGCACGCGGGAGGTGCCGGTGGACGTGCGCATCATCAGCGCCACCCACCAGAACCTCGCCGCGCGCGTCGAGGAGGGGCTCTTTCGCCAGGATCTCTACTACCGGCTGAACGTCATCGAGCTCACCATGCCCTCCCTGCGGGAAAGGCCCGAGGACATCCCGGAACTGATCCGGCACCTGCTCGACTCCATCGCCCGCAACTACCAGCAACCGCCTCCCCGGATCGAGGCGGACGCCCTGCAGGCGCTGCAGGGCTACCGCTTCCCCGGCAACGTGCGGGAACTGGAGAACATCCTGGAGCGCGCCTTCGCCCTGTGCGAAGAGGGGGTCATCCGCCGGGAGGATCTCGGGCCCCTGTCCGAGGCCAGCGTTCCGGCGGCCGCGACGACCGGCTCCTGCGCCCGCGGACCCGAGGAGAACCTGGAGGACTACCTGGCGCGCATCGAGCGCGAGGCGCTGGAGGAGGCGCTGGTCGCCTGCCGCTGGAACAAGACCGCCGCGGCCAAGCGGCTCGGCATCAGCTTCCGCTCCCTGCGTTACCGCCTGTCGAAGCTGGGCCTGGACCAGCAGGAAGAGTAGTCACCGCCTCCAGCACCGCACACCAGGCGTTGGCCAGGTTGCGCCGGTCGTACCCGCCGCCACCCAGGATCAGCAGCGGAACCCCCATTTCGGCCAGCGACCGAGCGACCCCGGCATGGGTCGCCGGCGAAAGGGCGAGATGCGTGATGGGATCTCCCGCGATGCTGTCCGCGCCCGCCTGGAGAATGAGAAACTCCGGCCGGTGACGCCGAAGGAAGGCCTCGGCCCGGGGCCACAACTTGCCGAACAGCTCGTCGTTCGCCTCCGGCGGCAGCGGCACGTTCATCTTACGGCCCGCCCCCGCGCCCCGGCCCGTCTCTGTGGCCGAACCGGTGCCGGGGTAGAGGAAGCGGCCATCCTCGTGGAAATCGACGAAGATCACCTCCGGGTCCGCCTCGAAGGCGTAGAAGACGCCATCCCCGTGATGGGCGTCGATGTCCACGTAGCCGACCCGTTCCACACCACACCGCCGGCGGAGGTATTCGATGGCGATGCCGCAGTCGTTGATGGCGCAGAAGCCGGCGGCCCCATCCCTGCGGGCGTGGTGCAGGCCGGCGATGGGCACGAAGGCGTGTGCGCACCTCCCCTCCACCAGCGCCTCCACCGCATCACACACGGTGCCGGCCACGGTGAGCGCCGCCTCCCGGATCCCCCTGAAGGCGGGGGTGTCGCCCTGGTCGAGGAACCCGCTTCCCGTCCGGGACTTCTCCTCCAGGAAAGCGAGATAGCGGGGCGTGTGAAACAGGAGGAGCAGATCGGGGCTTCCCGCCACGGGCCGCCGGAGCTCCACGCGCCGGTCCAGTTTCCTGCGCAGGAACTCCCGCTCGAAGGCCGCCATGCGGTCATTGCCGAAGGGGTGGCCTTCCCCGAACCCGTAACGGGCCAGCTCGTCACCGAGGTAGACCCAGGTGGCACCCATGGGAAGAGCGCCCCGCCGAAGCGGGGCGCAGTGGAAAGGTCAGTTTCTGGGCGTGTAGGTGAACTTCTGGCCGCTGACGGTGGCCTCGTACATCAGTCCTCCCTTGGGAATGATGAAGGTCGCCATCCCCTTGTTGTACCGGTTGCCCATGGTCTCCGCGTTGTTCGGGCCGCCGCTGACGGTGGCCGAGCTGCCGGCGGTAGTGGCCTGCGCCTGAGCGGCCGCGGTGATCACCACCACGCCGGCTCCGGCCCCGAACTCGAAGTTGCCGCTGGTGAATTCGCGGAAGGCGCGTTCATCCTCGAAGAAGACGATTTCGCTGAAGGCCTGTCCCCCCAGCTGGAAACCGATGGAGAGCTGGGTCACCGAGGT
>AMFO01002442.1_pt1 | contig 22823 bp, 20 predicted proteins | sample 552608 | NCBI WGS metagenome assembly AMFO01 (sample SAMN01893955, study PRJNA167987) | microbial mat metagenome | biome: hydrothermal vent | place: USA: Loihi, Hawai'I | collected 2003-05-01
GTGGTGCTGATCCCTGACTCGGGTCGCAACTACCTCAATCGCGTCTACAACGACGACTGGATGAGGGAAAAAGGGTTCTTGGACTGAGCTGACTGCTTAGTGTAAATGCAACGGAGATGTTGTGGAAAGTAGGGCCCGCTGTGCGGGCCGGCCCGCACAGCGGGCCCTACAACGCTAGTTCACAAATGCTCTCTTGAAGATGTATTAGGCCCTGAACAAAAAGAACAACGCGGCCGACAACACGGCCACCCCCGCGATGAGTGCCAGGCGTAAAGGCCCCTCTAACCCCTTCTTCGTCTCTTTTTTCTGCACGCGTTCCTGCACTTGATTCACCAAACGATCGGTGGCCACGCTGATGGCCTGGTCGAAGTTTTTGAGTACGAGGTAGGGGACAATCGCTTCGACGATGGCGTTCAAGCGTTCGTCCGGGTACATCGCCTTCGACGCCGTCCCCGTGGACAGGTGGACGACCTGCTCTTCAAGCGAGATCAACAACAGCACGTGCTCTTCTCCTAGCCCCCAGCTGGCCGTAAGTTGCTTGTCGTAGTCCGTGGCGCTCAGCCCTCCAAGGTTGTCGACGATGAGCACGTAGAGCGCCTGGCCGCTTTGCTGCGCGTGCTCCGCCAGCAAGGCTTCGTTGTCAGCCAGCGCCTCGAGCGAGAGCACGCCCACTTCGTCCGTAATGTACCCCGCGCGTTGGGGCAAGGCTTGGGCCCAAGTCACAACGCCCCCTGCCACCAACCCTACCAGCCACAGCCAAGCCCAACGTTGGACCGTTTTCATCGTTCACCTCGAGCCGTCGTCGTGTGCAGGCACCAGAGCGCCAAGGCCAGCAGCGTCTTGGCATCGCGTACCTCTCCCCGAGCCACCATGCTCTCAACCTCCGAGCGCGAAAACGCGCCCAATTCCAGGAATTCGTCCTCGTCTTTTTGAGCGCCCGTCTCATCTTGGGTCAACCCTTGGGCCAAAAACAGGGTCATGTGTTCATCGCAAAACCCAGGCGCGGTGTAGAAGCGGGCCAATTCGTCGAGCGACGCTGCCCGGTAGCCCGTCTCCTCGGCCAGCTCCCTATGCGCGCACGCCGCGGGCTGTTCGCCCGCTTCCAACGTGCCCGCAGGGATTTCCCAGAGCGCAGCCCCTACCGCTTGACGGTATTGACGTACCAACAGCAACCCCTCGGGTTCGACGAGCGCCAACAAGGCCACGGCGCCCGGGTGTTTGACCACTTCTCGCTGCGAGGTCTTGCCGTTGGGCAGGCGCACGCGGTGACGCTCGAGCGTGAGCACCTTGCCTTGAAACAGCGTCTCAACCTGCAACGTCTGTTCGCTCAGAGAGGCGTTCATCGTGGGCGACGGCGTCCGAAACGTCGAGGACGGTAGGGACGTTTTCCCGAGGGTTTGGGCTTGAGCCGTTTGCGCTGTAGGCGGTCCAGCAACTGCTTGGCCTCTTTCATCCACTCGGCCAACGCAGGCGGTTGGCGGGGGGCCACTTCCGGGGGTTGTTTGATCTCGATTTGGGGCATGTGCTCTTCGCGTTCGGACAAACCCTGTTGGACCGCGGCCATCTCTTGGTCGTAGCGCATCGAGTCCACCTCTTCGGGCAACACTTGCTTGAGCGACAGGTTGAGTTTGTCTTCGTTGTTGCGCCCCAACACCTTGACCATGATGTCTTCGCCTTCGTTGAGAAAGTCCGAAACGGAGCGCACAAACTCTTCTGCAATTTCGGAGATGTGTACGAGCCCGATTTCGCCATCTTCCAGCTTGACGAAGGCCCCGTACGTGCGGATACGAACGACCGTTCCCTGTACGATATCGCCGATGTTGTTAGCCATTTCAGCGCTCAGGGTATCAACTTCAAGCGGCCACATCAAGTGCGACACACCTCAGCAACGACACTTTCAAACGTCCGAGGGTCGCCCGCAAAACTGCGCTTGAACAACGCCATTTCCGGGGCGCTCAACACGGCGTCCCGGCTCAGGAAACAGACGCTTTCCCAGGGCGGGTTGCTCATCCGCCGGGCGACGAACTTCAACAGTTTTCTGGGCAGCGACAGGATCGGTTTGCGCACGTGACACACGTTCATCATTTGCCCCGCCACCTCGCGCAAACGCAACACCTGGCCCCCGGCCGCGGGCACAACGCGTCGCACGAGGTGGGGATCGCCCACGGCATTTAGCAAGTAATTCACCAGATCTCCAACCCACAGCGGCTGCAGGCGCAACGCCCCCCCGTTGGGCAAGACCACAACGGGCCAGCGTCGTACCATCCGCAACAACCCCGTGCTCAAAGCGTCCCCCGGACCCACGACCACGGTGGGCCTGAGCACGACCCAATCCAGCCGACTTTGGCGCACACACCGCTCGGCCCGCCACTCGGAACGGGCGTAGGGAAAACGTCGCTCGTCCTGAGCCCCGTAGCTGCTGACGTGGACGAAGCGGCGCACACGCGCGCGCTGTGCTGCTGCGACCAACGCTTGCGTCCCTCGGTGATTTACCTGTTCGATTATGTGCGCGTCGGCGCCTACCGTCGAAGCCAGGTGAACAAGTGACGCGCACCCGGCCAGGGCTTCGGTGTAGCTATGGGGATGACGCAGATCGCCTAGAACCAGTTCGAAACCCCATTTTTTTAGGTGTTGGGCGCGGTCTAGGTCGCGCACCAAACAACGCGCTGGACGTCGAATCCGGGCCAGTTCTGCGCACAGTCGGGTGCCGATAAATCCCGTCGCTCCGGTCACAAAAATCATCGCACCCCCACCCCACTGTAGCGCTTGCCCCGTCACCGCTCAAAACCTACGATGGAGCCAACCCCCTTGCAAGGAGGAACACCCATGCTAGACTACGATCCCGTCCGCTACAAACAAACCCAAAAACAGAATTGGAACGCCAACGCCCCCCACTACCACGAGAGTTTTGTGGGTCCCCAGGCCGGTCCCTTTCAGGAGAACGCGCGTTTGGTCTGGGCAGCACAGGTCGGTGTTGGCGACCACGTCTTGGACGTGGCCACGGGCACGGGTGCGGTCGCCCTGGAGTTGGCCAAGGCCGTGGGTCAAAACGGCAAGGTCGTGGGCGTGGACCTGTCCCCCGGCATGTTGGCGCTGGCCCGCCAAGGGGCCGAACCCTTCCCGTGGCTCGAACTGTTAGAATTGGACGCCGAGGCGTTGCCGTTTGAACAAGCTTTCGACGCCGTGACCTGCCAGTTTGGCCTGATGTTCTTTCCCGACGTTCAAGCGGCCCTTTCCGGCATGCGTCGCGCGCTCAAGCCGCGCGGTCGCTTGGCCGTGGCGGTCCACGGACGGCCCGAAAACGTCCCCTTTTTTACGGCGATCGCACAGACCGTCATGGACGCCTTCCCCACACAGCAGCCAAACGCTGGGCCGGGTCCCTTGCGCTTTTCCGATCCCGACAAATTGCGCGCCGAACTGGAGGCTGCGGGCTTTGAACGCGTGCAGGTCGAAAGTTCAAACTGTGAAATCCGCTTTCCCAGTGTCGATCACTACTGGCACACGTTCTTTCAAGGGTCACCTCGGTCGTTCGCCGACCAACTCGAAGGCCTGTCTGAGGAGGCGTTACAAGAACTCAAAGCCTCTGTGCGTAGCCGCGCGCAGGCCTACCTGCACGGCGACGAGCTACGCTTCCCCTGGGAAGTGACCGTGGCCTCCGCCCAAAAATCGAGCGTGGGCTAAGCTCAGTTCATTGGTAAGGGGTGTCGTGGTGCAAACCAAAAAGGCATTTTGTGGCGCGTTGTTGTTCTCGTTTTTGGCTTGGGGAGCGACCCAAGCTCAACCCGGTGATGGGTTTTTGCCTTTTGAACACAGGGTGCGCGTCTTGATTGAAAAGGGCAACGCTGTTTTTTCCTCGGTTCCCTTGGTGTTTTTAGAGCTAGCCGGGGTGGCACTGTTCGACTACGATGGCGACGGTGACCCCGACGTGTACTTGACCAACGGTCCTGGCTTTGAAAATGCGTTGCTCCAAAACGACGCGGGCGTGCTCTCACAGAATGTGGCTCCGCTCGCAGCTGTGAATTACCTCGGGGGAACGGGGCCAGTAACAGGCGACCTCGACAACGATGGCGACGCCGACTTGTTCGTCGCGCGGCGCAACAAAAACGTGCTCTACCGCAACGACGGCGACGGCCGCTTTACGGACATCACGGACGAGGCCGGCGTGGCCGGCGCAGACCAACTGTCGATCAACGCCACTTTTTGTGATTTTGACAACGATGGCTTGTTGGACCTCTACGTGAGCAACCGTCGACTGGGCATCGCGGACGACGCCCACCACAACCAGCTGTTCCACAACCTGGGGGGGCTTACCTTTAGTGAGATCGCCCAGGCAGCAGGCGTGGCCAACCCCGTCACGCAGTCCTACATCGAACCTGGTCGAGGCCAGAACTCGAGCATGGCCGCCGCCTGCCTCGATTACGACCTCGACGGCGACCAAGACCTGGCCGTGGCCGTGGACTTCTCGACCGTGACCCTGTTCAAGAACGTGTGGCAAGAGACGGGACAACTGCGCTTCGAGAACGTCACGCTAGAAACTGGCTTGGGCAGGGTAGGCAATTGGATGGGGCTGGCCGTGGGCGATTTCAACAACGACCGCTACCCCGATCTGTTCGCCACGAACTGGGGCAACTCGCCCAACATCTTCGGCCGTCCTATCCCGGTAGACGACTCACACCCCGCGCTCTACCTCAACAACGGCGACGGCACGTTTACGAACGTCTCAGAGCAAGCGGGCCTGGCGCACTGGCCCTTCGGCTGGGGGGCGGCGGCGTTGGACTGGGACAACGACGGCGACCTGGATCTGTACTACGTGGGCAACTTCGTGGAAAACCCGACTAAACCCGTGCGGGACAACGCCGGTCATTTGTTCCTCAACGACGGCGCGGCCCACTTCCGTGAAGCAAGCGACACGTACGACGTGGTCAACGACAACGCGCAGGGCGTCTACCAAGTGGGCCACGGCGTGGCCACGGGCGACCTGGACGGGGACGGTTTTTTCGACCTCCTGGTGGCCAACAGCGCCTTTCGCACGGTGGACAACGTGGTGATACCCGGCGTCCCGCGCCTGTTCCGAAATGACAAATCGTTACACGCCCACCCCGGTCACTGGCTTACACTCAGGCTCGTAGGCACGGCAAGCAACCGTAGCGCCGTGGGTGCCCGCGTGCTCGCCTTCAGCGATGGCGTTGTCCAATCACGCACGGTGCGTAGCGGCGCCGGTCACATGGCAAGCAGCAGCCTCGAACTGGGCTTCGGCTTCGGCCAGCGTACGAACGTCGATCGCCTCGAAGTCCACTGGCCCAGCGGCTTGGTCGACGTGTTGAGCGACGTCCCGGTCGACCAAGCGCTGACGCTCGTCGAGGGTCAACACCCACTTCCTTGACAAATATTTTTTTGTGTCAAAAAATTAGTGTATAATGGTTTCACCCTACACTGGTTTGGAGACCCTATGACCGAGCAACGTTTTGAACTGGTTTCGCCGTTCGAACCGCGCGGCAGCCAACCCCAGGCCATCGCGTCCCTCGTCGAGGGGCTGAACGGCGGGTTGCAGGCCCAAACCCTGCTCGGCGTCACGGGTTCGGGCAAGACGTTCACCGTGGCCCACGTCGTCCAGGCCGTGCAAAAACCCACGCTCGTGCTGGCCCACAACAAGACGCTGGCCGCCCAGCTGTGCAACGAGTTTCGCCAGTTCTTCCCCCACAACGCCGTGCACTACTTCGTCAGCTACTACGACTACTACCAGCCCGAAGCGTACGTGCCTCAGACGGACACCTACATCGAAAAGGACGCCTCGATCAACGACGAAATCGACCGCCTGCGCCACGCCGCCACGAGCGCCTTGCTCGAACGGCACGACGTGATCATCGTGGCCAGCGTCTCCTGTATCTACGGCCTGGGTTCTCCCGAGGACTACGCTGGCATGACGCTCTCACTCGAAAGCGGCCAGTTCAAAAACCGCGACACCATCCTCAAGCGCCTCGTTGAAATCCAGTACGAGCGCAACGACATCGGTTTCGAGCGCGGCACGTTTCGCGTGCGCGGCGACACCGTTGAGATCATCCCGGTCTACGGCGAAAACGTGATCCGCATCGAGCTGTTCGGGGACGAGGTTGAACGCCTGCGAGAAGTCGACCCCATCACGGGTACGGTGTTAAAGGAGCTAAGCGCCGTGACGCTCTACCCGGCGTCGCACTTCGTCACGACGCGTGCCAAGCTCGAGCGCGCAAGCAAAACGATCCAGGCCGAACTGAGCCAGCGCCTGCGCTACTTCGAGTCCAAACAAAAATTGCTCGAAGCCCAGCGGCTCAAGCTGCGCGTCCACTACGACCTCGAAATGATCCAGGAGATGGGCTACTGCGCCGGGATCGAGAACTACTCGCGCCACCTGGCCTCGCGCCCCGCCGGGAGCGCGCCCTCGACGCTGATCGACTTTTTCCCTCCCGACTTTCTGTTCGTGATCGACGAAAGCCACCAAACCTTGCCCCAAGTGCGGGGCATGTACCACGGCGACCGGGCGCGCAAAATCACCCTGATCGAACACGGGTTCCGCCTGCCTTCCGCGCTCGACAACCGTCCGTTGCAGTTTGCCGAGTTCGAGGCCAAGCTGGCAAAAGTGATCTTCGTCTCGGCCACCCCCGGTCCCTACGAACAAGCGCACAGCCAACGCGTGGTCGAGCAGCTCATCCGCCCCACGGGCTTGATCGACCCCGAGGTCGTCGTGCGCCCGGTCAACGGCCAGATCGACGACTTGTTGGAAGAGATCCGCGTCGTGGTCGAGCGCAAGGAGCGGGTGTTGATCACCACGTTGACCAAGAAAATGGCCGAGGACCTGACCCACTATTTTGTCGAGCTAAACCTCAAGGCGCGCTATTTGCACTCCGAGATCAACACGCTCGAGCGCGTCGAGATTTTGCGCGACCTGCGCCTGGGCACGTTCGACGTGCTCGTGGGCATCAACCTGCTGCGCGAGGGGCTCGACCTGCCCGAGGTCTCCCTCGTGGCCATCCTCGACGCCGACAAGGAAGGCTTCCTGCGTTCGGCCACCTCGCTGATCCAGACGATCGGGCGCGCCGCGCGCAACCTCCAGGGGCGCGTGATCCTCTACGCTGATCGCGTGACGGACTCGATGGCGCACGCGCTCGACGAAACAAAACGCCGCCGCACGCTGCAGTTACAGTTCAACCAAGCGCACGGCATCACGCCCGAAACGATCAAAAAAGAAGTCCAAGACATCGTCCAAGCGCTCCAACTCGGCGCCAAAAAAACGACAGCTCACCCGCCCGAAACGCCGCTGTCGATCAAAGAGTTGGCCGACGTCATCCACCAGCTGGAAAGCGAGATGAAGGCGGCGGCCAAGCAGCTCGACTTCGAGCGCGCCGCGCAGGTGCGCGACGAGATCAAAGCCTTGCGCCAGGACCTGATCGGGGTGGAATAGCGTTTTGCTCCAACATTCTTGCCGGTGTACAATCTCGAAACCCGCACGCGTGCTTTAGAAAGGACAGCGCATGAAGCGAGCCTTGTTCCTGGGTCGGTTTCAACCCTACCATCGCGGCCACCACAGCGTGGTCAAGCACATCGCCGCCGAGGCCGATGAGGTCATCATCGCCGTGGGCAGCGCGCAGTGGAGCCACGCGTTGAAGGACCCCTTTACGGCGGGCGAGCGCATCATGATGATCACGCGCGCGCTCGAGGCGTTGAACCTGACCAAGTACGTGTTGCCCATTGAGGACATCCAGCGCAACGCGCTTTACGTCTCGCACATCGTTTCGTTGACGCCCCTGTTCGACGTGGTCTACTCGAACAACCCTCTGGTTCAGGAGTTGTTCAAAACGGCGGGCTTCCCCGTGCGCACGACCCCGCTCGACACGCGCCAGAGCTACTGGGGCACCCACATCCGCCAACAGATGCTTTCCGGCGGGCCGTGGCGCGAGGCCGTGCCCGAGGGCGTGGCCCAGATCATCGACGAAATCGACGGCGTCAGGCGCTACCGCCGCGTCTGTCTGGAAGATACGAAATCCGACACCCAAATTGTGGTCTAAGGGGAGCAAGCATGGCGCTCAACGTTCCGATCAAGAACAACCAAAAGCTCAAGTCTGTGCTTAAGCAGATCAACGACAACGTCACCCTCAACACGTGGTGGTACTGCTCGAACGTCAACGCCATCAACCGCATGCACATGAACGACCATGGCCCGGTCCACATCAAAATTGTGAGCAACCTGGCCTTGAAGCTGCTGCGCATGCTGCACGAGCACGGCGTGGAATCGAGCGTGGTCAAGGACCACCACCTGAGCCAGGACGACGCCGAGGTCGTGGTGGTGTTGGCGGTGTGCCTGCACGATATTGGGCATATCGTCCACCGGCGCGACCACGAGCCGTTCTCGGTGGGCGTGGCCCTGACGTTGCTGCCTGAGCTGCTCGAGGGCGTCTACGAACGACGCGAACAGGCCATCCTCGTCGCCGAGGTCGTCCACGCCATCTTCTCCCACGACATGCCCATCAAGCCGTTCACGATCGAGGCGGGCTGCCTCAAGGTGGCCGACGCGCTCGACATGGAGAAGGGCCGGGCGCGCATCCCCTTTTCGATCAGCGAACCGACCATTCACGCCGTTTCGGCTTTGGCCATCGAAGAGGTCAGCGTGGGTAAGGGCCAAGAAAAACCCATCTGCATCACGATCAAGATGAGCAACTCCGCCGGCATTTTTCAGCTCGACAACCTGCTCAAGGGCAAGGTCGAAAACTCCGGCCTGGCGCAGTACGTTGAGATCGTGGCCAACCTCGACGGCGAGGAAAAGAAGATCATCCACAGCTACACCATTTGACGTCCCAAACTAAAGGAGTTTTGATGAGCCAGTCCGCCTGCCAGTACGCCCGTGACCACGGGCCAGCCTTCCTCGAACAATTGCAAGCGTTTTTGCTCCTGCCCAGCATCAGCACCCTGCCCGAACACACGCCCGACGTGCTGGCCGCCGCACAGTGGCTCGTAAGAGACTGCGAGGCTATCGGTTTGGAGCACGTGCAGCTGTTGGAAACGGCGGGCCACCCCGTGGTCTACGCCGACTGGCTGCACGCCCAGGGCAAGCCCACCGTGCTCGTCTACGGCCACTACGACGTGCAACCCGTCGACCCCGTAGCACAGTGGGACACGCCGCCGTTTGAGCCCACGCTCAAGGGTGAGGACCTGTTCGCCCGCGGCGCCTCGGACGACAAGGGACAGGTCTTTGCCCACCTCAAAGCGGCCGAAGCGTTGTTGAAGGCGGAGGGTAGCCTGCCCGTCAACCTCAAATTCATCATCGAAGGAGAGGAGGAAATCGGCAGCGCGCACCTCGAGCCCACCCTGATCGACAACGCCGCCTTGCTCCAGGCCGACGTGTGCCTGATTTCCGATTCCAACATCCTGGCGCCGGACCGACCGGCGCTCTCGTACGGCCTGCGCGGCTTGGTGTACGCCGAGATCGCGGTCCAAGGGCCGAGCCACGACCTGCACTCGGGCCGCTACGGCGGCGGGGTACACAACCCGCTACAAGCCCTGTGCGAGATCGTGGCCCAACTCCACGACGCGCATGGCCGGGTCACCGTGCCTGGTTTTTACGACGACGTGCGCACGCCGAGCGTCGAAGAAAAAGACGAGTTGGCCGCTTTGGGGCACAGAGACGAGGACTTCTTGGCCGAAACGGGCGCGCCCGCGACCTGGGGCGAGGCAGGGTTTTCTACCCTGGAGCGCTTGGGCACGCGGCCCACGCTCGAGCTGCACGGCATCCGCGGAGGCTTCACGGGGGAGGGGGCCAAAACGGTGATTCCCGCGAGCTGCACGGCCAAAGTGAGCATGCGCCTCGTGCCCCACCAATCCTGTCAAGAGGTAGGGCAACGGTTCAAGGCGTATGTCCTATCGATCGCGCCCCCCACGGTCAAGGTCACGGTGCACTTGATGCAGTCGGGCGACCCCGTGCTGATCGACCGCGAGCACGGAGCCGTTCGGGCAGCGGCCACGGCGTACGAGCAGAGCTTCGGCGCCAAACCGCTGTTTACGCTCGACGGCGGGAGCATTCCGGTGGTCGAGCAACTGCAAAAAGCGTTTGACTTGCCCGTGGTGTTGATGGGGTTGGGCCTGCCAGACGACCAGCTTCACGCGCCCAACGAAAAATTCCACCTGCCCAACTTTTACAACGGGATCGACTGTTCCATCCGTTTCTTGCAACTCATGGCCGACCAGTAGGGCCCGCTGTGCGGGCCGATGCGTTGGGTGTGGCCCGCACAGCGGGCCCTACTCGGCGCTCCCCAAAATGTGCAATCGATCACTATCCCGGTTGGTTCGGCTGTATAAAATGGTGGGGGACGGTGCGCGTCCTCTGGCGCGTCGGGGGATCGTAACGGTGCCGTGCTTTGTGCTACACTCGTGGGTGTGGCATCGGACAAAAAATACGAAACGTCGTATAACGCGAAAGGAGTTGTCATGGGCCTCGTTCGCTCGATAACCGTCGGCGTCGTTTTTGTGGCCGTCGTTTTTACGCTCGCCGTTCTTCAAGGAGATGCCCGAGAGGGGTTAAGCTTTGGCAGGGACCATTTTGTCCCCGTACAGTGCGACCCCAACACCGATCCAGAGTGTAACCTGCCCCCGCCCAGTGGGGGTGGTGGTGAGGGGCAACCTCCTCCCGCAACGCCCCCGGCCACTGTTGTCCCTTCGGGGAACACGGCCGCTGAGGGAGACCGTGACCGCGATGGCGTGTTGGACGCCACGGACGTGTGCCCGGACACCTTCGGCAGGAAACCCAACGGCTGTCCCCTGGGCGAGGACGTCCCCACGGAAGGGTACGGGGAGCTTTCGGGCACGGCCTCGGCTTTGTTGCAGCCCGTGGTGGAAACCCCGGTAATCAGCCTGGCCACGCTGCAGGCGCAGTGCTTGGTGATCAACGAGGTGCTGTGGGCGGGCACGGGTTTTAGCAAAGAGCACCAGTACATCGAGTTGCGCAACGGCTGCGATCAGAGCGTGATCCTCGAGGGCTTGCAGCTGCGCGTTGTCGACAAGCAAACGGACCCACTGAGCGTCACAGGTGGTGTCGCGTTGCAGGGTGCTATCGACGCTCAAGGGTACTACCTCGTGGTCAACAACCGCTTCACGGTCAGCGACGTCGAAGCGGATTTGGCCGCGAAATTCGCTTTGCGCTCGACCAACACCGCCATTGTGTTGACGGACGACCTGGGCGCGACGTTGAGTACGGCCAACCTCTCAGCGAACGCGACGTGGTTTGCGGGCGGTGCTTCGCGCACCCAAACCTTCTCCATGGAACGCGACGAGCGAACGTTGGACGCGCCCGACGAGGCCGCCAGTTGGCACGCAAACGATGGCACGACGCGAAACGGCCTGGACGCGCTGGGCGACCCCATCAACGGTACCCCCAGGGCGCCCAACTCCCCCGCCCCGCAGAAATGAGGATAACGATGAAAAAAACCTTGACGTTAACGGTGTGTTTTGTGTTTTTGATGGCCTTGACGGCCTCGGCGCGCACGCTCATGGTGGGCGGTTTGGAACTCGAATTTCAGAGCGTTCAGGCGGCCATCGACGCGGCAGCGCCCGGCGATTTGATCCAAATTTCCAAGGGCGTCTACCGCGAGAGCTTGGTGATCGATAAAGACGGGTTGGACATCGTGGGAGCGGGGAGTGGACAGACCGTGATCGAAAGTTCGGGGATCGTGGTCAACTACCGTCAAGCCCAACAGGGGCGGTTGGAAGGGCTTACGCTGCGCTACGTGGGCACGGACGACTTGCCCGCGCTCATGCTCGATCACAGTTCGCCGCTCGTGGTCAACAACGAGATCACGGGCGCCACGCTCTCGGGGGTCGAAATCCAGAGCAACGCCGAGCCTGTCTTGCTCAACAACCGCATCCACGACAACGGCGGCAGCGGCGTGCTCGTCTACCTCAACGCCAAGGCAGACTTGATGAACAACACGATCGAAAGCAACGGGTTAGACACGCGCCACGCCGGAGTCGAAGTGCGGGGAGGCGCTTCAGCCACGCTACGCTTCAACAAGGTGTTGCTCAGCGGCGGCAGTGGCGTCTTTTTACACGAGGGAGCCCGCGCCCAGCTGGTGGGCAACAGCCTCATCGGCAACGCCCTGCACGGCGTGGCCGTGCTGGACGGGGCCAGCGCCCAGATCGTTTCGAACTCGATCTGGTGGAACACCGAGGTGGGGATCCGCGTTAAACAAAGCCGGGACGTGTCGATCAGCGGCAACTTTATCGCGCACAACCTGGTTGGGTTGTTGGTCAACGAGTTCAACACGCCCCTGCCCCAGGAAGCCAACAACCTGTTCTTGGTGAACACGCGGGACACGCGGGGAATTGGGCTGAGTACCCAGGACCTGTTGTTGAGCGAACAGGTCGTGACCTACCCAGACCTCAACCCGATGTTGCAGGCGTTGGGCAAGGTAGGAGAGGTCGTCCAGAGCTTGAAACAAACGGATCCCGCGGCCGAGCTTGGCGCTACGCTGATTTCGACGGCCCAGAGCGCAGAGTTGTTCGGCGCAGACCTGTTCCGGCTGACGGGGTTGGTCGACGAGGCCAAGACCCGCTATCAGATCGTGATTCAACTGGACCTCAATAGCCAGACGGCCAACGAGGCGCGCACCCGGCTAGAGGCGTTGGCCAACTAGGTCGAGGTCTGTTGAGGTGCCGCCCCGGCGTGGGCACACGTCGGGCAACGGGCTCTGCGTTCAACGTGTACCTCGTCGATGCGCATGTTGAGCGCGTCGACGAGCAGCAAGCGTCCGGAGAGCGTCTCCCCGACGCCCAGCAGCCACTTGAGCGCCTCGGCAGCTTGGATGCAACCCACGAGCCCGGAGGCCACCCCCACCACGCCGGCCTCCGCGCAACTGGGCACAGAACCGGCTGGCGGCGCCTCGGGGAACAAACAGCGGTAACACCCCCCACCCGGAACGAACAACGAGGCCTGTCCTTCAAAGCCCAGCACGCTGCCAAAGGCGTTGGGCTTGTTCAGGCGCACGCACGCTTCGTTCACGGCGTAGCGCGTCTCGAAGTTGTCCGAGCCGTCGACGACGAGGTCGTACCCTCGAAACAACGGCTCGGCGTTGGCCTCGTCGAGCCGCACGGGGTGCGTGACGACCTCGACGTCCGGGTTGAGCGCGCGCAACCGCTGGGCGGCCACCTCGAGCTTAGAACGTCCCACGTCACCCTCAGAAAACAACACCTGGCGTTGCAGGTTGGACCGTTCAACCTCGTCAAAATCGACCAACCCCACGCGGCCCACCCCCGCCGCGCTCAGGTAGAGCGCCGCGGGCGCACCCAACCCCCCAACCCCTACGATGAGCACGCTGCTTTGCAGCAGCTTCTGTTGGCCTTGGCCACCGATTTCCGGCAGCAGGATGTGCCGCGCGTAGCGCTCGATTTGGGCGGCGTCTAAGCTCATGGGGGGCAGGGTACCGCGTGGCGACTCGGGGGGCAAAAGGCGTTTAGTTGCCCAGTGTCAACGTGCCCACGTCGGCCAACGTCGTCGCCGCGCCGTCTACCCAGCGGACGCGGTAGAAGTACGTCTGGGAGCTGAGCCGTTTTCCGGTACTGTCCGTGCCGTCCCAACCCAGGCGGTTGCCGGGATCGCTCAGTTGCACCTGGGGCGTGCCACGGTCGTTGACGAGTTCAAAGCTCAGCATCTGGCCAGGCACGTTGATCACGACGTTGACGCTCTCGCCGAGCAGGCGTAGCGGTTGACCCTGGGCGTCTGTGAAGCGTGCCGTGTTCGTCGTGAGGGACTGCGCAAGCACTTGGGCTACTTGGGTCAGGCTCTCGCCCAACGCGCTGACCTCGCTGAGCAGACGGCCGATGGGGTCGCTGGCGTCGCCGGCGTTGGGGTCGTTCAACAGCGCGTTGGCGTCCACCGCGGCCTCGACGGCGGCTTTGAGGTTGTCCGCGGCCGCTTCGAGCTGGTCCAGCGGCAGGACGGGGCTGGCTTGGGCCGCCAGCTGGCGCAGGGCCGTCTCGATAGCCTTCATACCCTCAACTGTGTTGTTGAAGTCCAGCACTTTTAGCGCTCCCTGCACCTGAAAGGCAGCGCGATCGATGTCGTCGTAGGGGACGAACAACGCCGAGAAAAAGTCGTCCGTGCCGAAGAACTGTGGCAGAGCCTGTGCCTTCAAGGTCTTCAGGATTGAGGCTAGGGTGCGCATCGCTTTGGCAAAATCGTCAAACCCCGCCTGCAGCAAGTTGAGCAACAGCGTGACGTTGGTCGAGGAGGTGTTGAACGTCAGGGCCAAGCTGGCCTGTTCCCAGGCGGTGGCCTGGGCCAACAGGGCGGTGTGGGTGAAGGACAGGACGCTGGCGTCGGGAGCCACCGAAAACGTGACTTCGAGCGTGTTGTTGCGCTCGTTAGACTCTTTAATCTGGTCGCGTGGGCGGTCGACCTCAACGCTCAACGTGTGGGTGCCCTCGGTCGCTTGCCAACGGATTTCGGTCGTGCGCGAGGCCGTGGCCGAAAGGATGAGGGGCTGGTTGGCGATGCGTTGACCGTCGAGCTTGAACAGCACGTCGAAGCGGCCCTCCACGCTCGCAGAGCGGTTGTCGTTAACGACCTCAGCCCGGATGGTCACGGTCTGCCCGGCGCGCAGCACGGGCGGGTCCAACACAATGCTCTTGACGATTAAATCCGGCATCTGCTGGGCCGAAACCCAGGCCACGGGGACGAGTAGCAACCCCAACAAACCCAACCGCACGCACCTGCAAACGTTGTTCAAACCGACCACCCTTTTTGACCAAATAGTGCTGACAATGTAGCCAAAAGAGCACGGGTGTTTCAAGGGCGCTGTGCCTCAAGCCCCAGGCGCACGACGCGCAAGGCCTCCTCGGACAGGCCGAGCGCACGCAGCGCCTCGGGGGGCGCGAAGCGGGCGGCGATAGCGTCCGAGGCGGCCCGCAATTCGCCGCCAAGGTAGCGGGCCAAAAAACTCGACGATCACGTAGTGGAAACGCACCCCGCCCGCCTCGTCCGATTCGATCAGGTCGACCACGTCGAGCACGCGCTCGATGGCAACCTCGATGTTGCACTCCTCTTTGAGTTCGCGGCGCAGCGCTTCCACACCCGTTTCCCCCAACGCGATCGCCCCGCCGGGCAACGTCCAGGCGCCCAACAAAGGCGCGTGCCCCCGGCGACACGAGGAGCACAGCACCGTCGCGGACCACGACCGCGCCCACCGCAGCCACGGGGTGGGATCCGTACGCGCGTTTCATAACGCTGTGCAGCATAAGCGGCGCTTGACGGCGCCGCGAGCATCGTCTACAACAGCAGCTATGATGACGCTCGAGGAGTGCAGACGCATCGAGTTGCGCGTGGGCACGGTGGTCAAGGCCCAGCGGGTTGCAGGGACGCGCAAACTGCTCCGGCTCCAGGTGAAGCTGGCCGAGGAGACGCGCCAAATTATGGTGGAGTTGGCCCAGTTTTACGAACCCGAAGAGTTGCTTGATAAGCAAGTGATCGTGGTGGCCAACGTGCAGCCGGGCCTCGTCAACGGCGAGCGCTCTTACGGCAAGCTGTTGGTCGTCCACGGCGCGGGCGAGATCTTGAATTTCGCCACGGTGGACCGCGTCGTGAACGACGGTGCCCTCGTGCGCTAGTTGGCCTCCCGTCCAGCGCGCAAGAGCTTTTTTGGGATCAACGCCAGCTCGTCACAGGTTTTTAAATTCATCCTGTAACGCTCGATGACGAGGGTAGCGCTCACGGAGCTCGTCGAGGTAGTGTTGCCACGCCTTTTCGTCGTTTAAGAGGGACAGATAAACCGACTTGATTTTCTTTGCGTAGTTCGCAGCCGTCCGATAGTGTTGACGGCTCTTCTCGTCGATATAGTGTTGTGCCAACCGTTGATAGATCTCAACAGCCGCTTTTGGGCGCTGCTTTTTGACCCCTTCGGCGACCAAAACCTTGACCCTTTCGCCGCCGAAGTCGTAGGCAGGAGCTTGGCGCGTCAGCGCGATGGCCGCTTCCCAATCTTGCTCGTAAAGGGTGATTTCCGCCAACGTATACGTGTCCCGTTTTGCCAATTTGATGAGCGTTTTTTGAGCTTCTTGCCATTTCTTCAGCTTGGCCGATACGGCCTCGATCTGCCGGTACAACGCCAGGGTAAGTCGTTCGTGCTGTGCTTCGACCATCAGGACGCGACACAGATTTTCGTCGTCTCCCAGGTTCAGATAGTGTTGTGCCAACGTCTCTAGCACACCACCCGGCTCTGCCGTCGGTCGGTAAGTGAAGTGGGGTCGAGGCTCGGCCTGCTGCAACAGCTTTGACACATAACTTTCCAGCACGGCCACGCGTTTTTCTTCTTCCCCTTTTCGCTCCCAATACTGGGCCAATTCCAGGTATTGTGTTTCGTAGTCTAGGTGCGCCTGCCTTACCCGCAGGTAATTCTCCTCGTCGCCCAGTTTCAGGTAATAGCTGGCTATCCAATCAGGCCTCCCGGGAACATGGCCTTGCTCGAGTTGTTCGATCAAGTAGCGGTAGTCTTCGGGCTCTGCGCAAAGCGCGTCGAGCGCGCCTTTGATGGCCTCGGTCACGTCGCCATAACCGCACATCTCCCAGCGGAGCGCGTCGAGCAACGTGTCGAAACAAGTTTGCTTGTCCTGGTAGGTCAGGTTCAAGTGGCCTGCGGCTGCAGCGTACAACTCAAGGGCTTGTTCGATGGGCTCCGTATCGGCGGGATAGTCCTCGAACAGTTCGTTGCCACACGTCACCACGTGCCAAAAAATTTCAAGCTGGTCCTCGGGGTTCAGCGTTGTTGTTACCTCAAACACGGCATCCAACCCGGCATACTCTTCGGCGGTGTCATACCCGTCGTACGCATCGTGGTATTGCAACGCGTTGAAAAAGTCGCCGACCTCTTCCTTGAATTGTTGGACCTGTTGAGCCTGTCGAGGTTGTTGCTGAACAACTTGGGCCGGAATGTTCACGTTGGCTAACAACACGCTGCGAAAGTCGGCCCGTTCGCCGGCCAAGTTCAAGATCAGGTCTAACAACGCTCGATGAGACAGCGCTTCTAGGGTTTGCTCCAGAGCGTGAGGAACACCCGACGCGGGGGATGGTACTTCTTCGCAGTCGCCTCCCAAATAACGCAACAACACCGCCACGATGTGCTTACAGACCGCGCCGTCGTAAGGACAGTCACACTCCAGGTCCAACCCTTCGGGGGTGCCCTCAACCTTGACGGTATACAGCCCGTAGTTTCCCCGTACTTTTGCGGTGAGGGCGTCTTCCGAGACGGTGCAGCGAACGATGGCGTCAGACCTATAATACCCTTGGCCGCGCTCGAAAATTTTGTCGCTGTCAGCCAGGTCGTAGACTTGCTGGCGGGTAAGTGATTTTAAGTCCATCGGACCACCTCCCAAATCGGGTTGCCACAGGTTAGACGTGCCGTTTTTTACCATCATACCACTTTAGGTTAAAAGCTGTTCTCGACACTGCCTCGAAACCATTATCCTAACCTCGTACAGACAGTCACTCCACGGGCAAGCCTTCGAGGCGCATGATCGTCAGCGCGTTCGTGGTGGGACAAGGACCGGGGTTCAACGTGTAATCGAAGCGCATCTTCCCGTCCTCGACGGACTCTTTGAAGTGGACGTTCGAGATGAGTTCGGACGTCCCCTGCAACTGGGCCAGTTCCAGGTCGTGGGTAGAGATCAGGCCCACGCCGTTTTGACCCACGAGCGCGCGCACGTAGGCGCGGCTACCCAGCAGCCGCTCGCGGTTGTTCGTGCCTCGAAAAATTTCGTCGATGAGGAACAACAGCGGCAGGCCACGGCTTTTTTCGAGTTCGCTTAGCAAGCGTTTGAGCCGTCTGACCTCGGCGTAAAAGTACGAAAACCCGTCGGAAAGCGAATCGTTCAGTTGGATACAGGTAAACAGCCTCAGCAAACCCGCCCTCATCCGCCGCGCGTTGACGGGCGCGCCGGCGTAGGCCAAGCACAGGTTGATCCCCACCGTCCTCAAAAACGTGCTCTTGCCCGCCATGTTAGACCCCGTAATGATCACGATGCTTCCCAAGGTGTCGATGCAAAAATCGTTGCACACTTTGTGCGTTTTGGGGATCAGGGGGTGGCCCATCCCCGCGACGTCAACGACGGGACTTGGGACGAGGCCCAGTTCGGGGAAAGCGTACTGGGGGTTGAGGTCGGCAAAGTTGGCCAGGCTACACAGCGCTTCGAGTTCGTACCACGTCTCGAACCAGCGCGGAGCGTCCCGGTTCAGCGCAGCTTTACAGCGATTTAAACGTCGGTAGAAGTACAGGTCCCAGGGCACGACGAGGTTCAGCAGCAACCACACCAGCGGGTTGCTGCGCACGCCCAGCGCCGAGACGACGCGTCCCACGCGGCGCAGCTGAGCGGAGGGCCTGTACTCTGCGTCGAGGAAAGGGGCGCACAGTTGGGCCAGCCGCGGCCGGCGCCGGTAACCGTAACGCTCGAGGTAGCCAAACCCGTTGGCAAACTGTTGCAACGTCTGTTCCAACGTGGCAGCCTCGCTCAGCGCGGGGGAGATCTTGCCCAGGTTCAGCAAGTAGACGGACGCGTAGACGAGCAGTGAGAGCAGCGCGTACCCACCCCCACCCCGCACAAGTTGGAGGGCGAACAGGCCAGCATCGAGCGCGGCCAGCCCGGCGAGCACAATCAACAACAAGCGCAACGAAGGCGCTTTGCTCTGCCGCTGTAGCCAAGCGATCAAGCGCTCGCCGTCCCAACCCTGCGTCTCGCCCGCCCGCGACGCGTGGAGGCGTAGCTTGTCTCGAAACAGCGAGGCCGAGGTTAATTCCTGTACCTGCTGTTGCCGTTGGAGCAAGGGCTCAAGCTGTGGCTCGACATTTGACAGCCATTGTTGTAAACGCCGGCTGCCACCCTGGGAGACCGCCACGTCGAGTAGACGCTGGAGCGAACGCGGTCCAAACAGGTCCAAATCGCGCGCAAAGGGGTGGTCCGGGGGCGCTGAGACGTCCGTTTCGGGCAAGTGCTCCCAGTCCAGCAAGAGGCGCGCGCGGTGCTGGGCCTTGATCTCGAGCCACCGTTGGTTGCGCCGCAACGCAGCGCTCAAGCGACGGTGTACGACGACCTGCGCCGCAAAAAAACCTAACCCAAGCGCCACAATCCACCCCCCCACCGCCCCGTTGAACGGGACCGTTCCCGCCACGACCACCCCCGTCAGCAGCACGGTTGCCTGTCGCCAACGGGTCATGCGCTCGCCCTCGTTTTTCAGCCTTTCGACGCGACGTTTTAGGCGCTCGACCTGCGCTGTGAGGGCGCGCAACCGCGGGATCGTTTGACCGTTCAAGTCGACTCCCGGCGAGCGCGCCACTTGCTCCAGGGCTGCCACCACGAAGAGAGCAGAATCAACACCGGCACGATCTCCAGGCGGCCCACCCACATCGAAAACATCAAGGTCAGTTTCCCCAACCAGTGCAGTTCGGGCCCGGTAATGCCAGCCGAGAGCCCCACGTTTCCCTGGGCGGAAGCCACCTCGAAGATCACCTGGCTGAGGCTGACGTCGTCGGGCACGACGTGGAGCAAGATCAGCACGGCAGCCCACAGCACAACGCCCCACAGCGCGGCCAGCACGCCCGCCCCCTCGACCAAGCGACCTGCCTCGCTTTGCGACAGCGCCTCGTCGCCCAGCGCGTAGCGCATCAATTGGTGCGGGCCCAGACGCAGCCGTTGGAAGCGCCACACCACCCCCTTGTGGAGCACGACCAAGCGCACGAGCTTGATGCCGCCCGCCGTGGAGCCCGCCGCCCCTCCGGCTACCATGGCCAAACTCAGCAACAACTGCGCCGTAGGGCTCCACGTGGCCAGGTCGACCGTTTGGAAGCCAGCCGTGCTCAGCGCCGAGGTCCACTGAAACAGGGTATCTACCCACACCCATTGACCGGACCACACGTTTTCGAGCGCCAAGGCCACAAACCCTCCCCCCACGAGCCACCACAACAGGCGGTGTTGCGGGTCACGCCAGAGCGCGCTCAGGCGTCGTTTGACGAGCAACTCGTGGTGGACGGCGAAGCTGATCGCCCCGGCCAGCATGAGCGGGATCAGGGCCAGACGCACAGCGACGCCGTAGTCGCCGATGCTGTGGTCCGTGAGCCCAAAACCCCCCGTGGCCACCGCGGTCATGCCGTGGTTGAGCGCGGCCCACCAGCCCATGCCCACCGCCCGCAGCAGCAGCACGCCAAAGGCCGTTAACACCAGATAAATCCACCACATCGTGTGTAGGGTCGATTTCACCGTGGGGAAGATTTTTTCCTCGCGTCCTTCGGAGAAGTACAACCGAAAAGCGCCTGATGTGGCCTTGAGCACGGACAGCACGAGCACGATAACTCCCACCCCACCGACCCACTCCATCAGGCTACGCCACCACTGCAAGCTGCGCGGAAGTTGACTGGGGTGCACGGCCATCGTCAGCCCCGTGCCCGTAAACCCCGAGAACGATTCGAACAGGGCGTTGAGCGGATGGGCGAAGGCCAACAGCGTGGGCGCGGCACCTTGGTAAGCTCCCCAGGCCACGAGCAAAAAGGGAAGCGCGCCCAAAAAAGGCACGACCAACCAACCCCAGGCCGCAATCAACAGGCCGTGGTGGAGTTGGGTTTCCTCGCTGTGGCGGCACGCGTGATAGAGCAGTTGGCCCAGCGCCAGAGAAACGAACGCGGTCCACAAAAAAGGGGCCACAGCGTAGCGTTCGTCAAACAGAAAACAGACGGGCAAGGAGGCCAGCGCCATGACGCCCGGCACGTGGATGACCAGGCCCAGATCGCGCAAGATAGTTTTGATCGATCCGCTCACACACGTTCTCCGGTGAACACCTCGAGTTCTTTAGCACCCAACGTGTGTTGGGCAAACACCGTCAGGCGGTCCTGGGCCTCAAGGACGGTTTCCCCAGAAGGGATGAGCGTTTGATCGCCCCGTTTGAGCGAAACGATGAGCGCCTCCTTGGGCAACAACTTGGCTTGGCCCGACTGCCTTAAGGACTTTCCCGCGAGGGGAGAGTCGGGGGCGAGCTTGAGTTCGACGACCTGGGCCCCGCCAGCCAGTTGGGTCACGTCCTCTGCGGTCGGCTGACGGAGCACGCCGTAGAGGTGTTCGGCGATGATCTGCTCGGGGTCGAGCAGCACGTGGACGTCCAGCCGTTGAAACAGCCCCTGGTGGCGTTCGTCGTTGACCACGCTGATGAGCGTTTGGATGCCGTGCTCCACGCCCAGAAACGCGGCCATCAAATTGTCCGAGTCGTCGTCCGTGGTAGCGATCAACGCCTGGGCGCGCTTGGCCTGGGCCTCTTCCATGATGCCGCCCTGGGCGATAGGAGCGTGCAACACCATACAGTCGTAGCTGGCAGCAGCGCACTCAGCGAGGCCCTCGTCTGGTTCGATCAACGCCACGTCGTGGCCGTCTTTCAGGGCCAGTTGTACCAAGCTGTTGCCCACCGCACCGGCTCCCACGATGATGAGGTACATCCCCCTCCCTTCACGTCATCTTGTCTTTGGGTTGGTCCTTCTTAAAGGCCACGCGGCAGTAATCCCAAGCCGCCACGTACAACAGCACGATGTCCGCATAAACGATCCACTGCGCGCCCGCAACCTCCAGGTAGAGCAAAACGAGCCCCACGGCCAACACCGAAGCAGCCAGCTTGCCGCTGGGGCGGGCGGGCACGGTGGTGCGCCCCTGTCGAAACAAAACGAAGCTGCCCCCCAACAGAGCGGCGTTCTGGACCACGACCAAAAACACGGCCCAGCCGCTCAGCGCGCCGTTCCAGGCAAACCACAGCAACAGGGTAAAGGCCAACAGCTTGTCGGCGAGCGGGTCCAAAAATTTGCCCAGTTCGCTGATCTCGTTCCGGGTGCGGGCCAGGTACCCGTCGAGCACATCCCCCACAAAGAACAAGGCCAGCAACAGCAGCGAAAGCGTACGCTCCCCCGCCGACAAAGCGACGACCACAAACGGAATTAAGAACAAACGCACGAGGGTGATCACGTTGGCCAGCGTCATCCCCCAACTATAGTGGGCGCTTGCCAGCGCTGGCAAGCGCCCAAGATCATAAAAAATCCTGATCCTCGTCATGGACAAAGGGTGTGTCGCGCAACAAACTACGGCTGTAGCACAACGCCGGCAACACGACGAGTACAACCTCCTTGAGTCAGGGTAGGGGAACGCGCGAGCGAGCGTTCCCCCACCTTTTTTGCTTACGAACTTACCTCGCGCAAAACGTGACGTTGACCTGTTTTCGATGTGTGTGTTTTGTAAAATCGGGTGATTTTTGGTAAGATGTGTCGGAAAGATCGAAGGGGACGAAAAACGATTGCGTTTGTGTGCCCTCGTCTTCTACCATCCACGAGGAGTTGCATGACAACGCACGACAAACCACAGCCTAAACGTAAGCCGTACAAAAGCAGAAGAAATTCTCGTCCCAGCAGCGGTGCGCAACGCACACACGAGCAAAGTTTCGCCCCCACCGGCGCGCCCTCCAGGGTGAGGACGTTCCCCATGCCCGAGGTGTCGGACTCCAAAGAACCCGAGGCGTTTGCCAAACTGGGTCTGGGGCCGCAGTCGCTGGCCGCCGTGCGGCGCATCGCGTTTGAAACGCCAACGGAGATCCAAGAAAAATTCATCCCCCCAGCCCTGACGGGACGCGATTGCGAAGGGTTGGCGCGGACGGGGACGGGCAAAACGGTCGCGTTTTTGCTGCCCATCTTCGAACAGTTTTTTCAATCCAAACCGGCCCGAACGCTCGTGTTGGCCCCCACACGCGAGTTGGCCGTGCAGATCAGCGACGAGAGCCAAAAGCTGTCGGGAAAATTCTT
>AMFO01000278.1_pt1 | contig 22589 bp, 21 predicted proteins | sample 552608 | NCBI WGS metagenome assembly AMFO01 (sample SAMN01893955, study PRJNA167987) | microbial mat metagenome | biome: hydrothermal vent | place: USA: Loihi, Hawai'I | collected 2003-05-01
AGCCGGTCGTGCCAGCCGGCGAGGACGGCCCGGTACGCGGGCCCGGCGCGGGCGCCGTCGACCCGGGCGAGGAGATCCCGGGCGTGGCGGGCGCAGTAGCCGCCGCCGTCGCGGAGGCGGCGGCGGAACGCCGGTTCCCCGAACTTCTCCTGGAACGCCCAGAACCAGTGGCGGGAGCGGGCTGCCGCCACCGCCGCGCAGGCGGGACAGACCGCCGGGCCGGCGACCGGGCGGGCGGTCGGTTCCGGTTCGGTCCCCACGGCGGGCTCCTCGGCGGCGGCGATCGTTCGAGGAGCCATCAGTCCCGAGGGACGGTCACGGTGAGCCCCATCACCGGAGGGCATCCTACGCGTCCGCGGGCGTCGCGGGACGGCGCGTCAGGGCGTGAGGCGCTTGAAGACCTCGGCGGGACCGGTGCCGAGCCGCTCCCCGCAGGCGCGGGCCCACTCGCGGACGCGGCGGCGAAACGTCGTCGCCGCCGCCTCGTCCCGCTCGGCTCCACCCATCGTCGTCGTGCCCTGGGAGGTGTGGCAGAGGAGCGCCGCCACCTTCCGCTCCAGGAACGCCGCGGAGGCCGGCTCGGCGTGGTCGGGCTCGTCCGCGGACCACAGCAGGATCGCCGCCGGTCGATGCGCCGGGAGCTCCTGCTCGGGGAAGAAGAGCGGGTCCCGGGCGGCGACGACCCCGTCGACCGCGGCGAAGCCGGTCGCCCGATGGTCCGGGTGGAGCTGGTACCGCTCCCAGGGATCGTGGGAGAGGAGCACGTCGGGCCGGTGGCGGCGCACGAGCCGGCACACCGCCGCCCGCAGCTCGAGGGAGGGCTCGAGCTCCCCGTCCGGGTACTCGAGACGGACCACCTCGGCGACCCCGAGGGTCTCCGCCGCGGCGGCCTGCTCGGCGGCGCGACGCGCCGCCAGCTCGGCGGGATCCTGGCCCGGATCCCAGCTTCCCTTCGCCCCGTCGGTCACCACCGCCAGCGTCACCGTGCAGCCCGCCGCCGCCCAGCGGGCCAGGGTGGCGCCGGCGCCGAACTCCACGTCGTCGGGATGGGCCCCGACGGCGAGCGCCCGACCGGGCACCGCCAGGGGGGCGGGGGGCCGGCGAGCGCGTCGTAGAGGTCGGCGTCCATCCCCCGAGCCTACGACCCGCCGTCGCCGGCGGGCGCCGCGGAGAGGATCCCGAGCCGCTCCGCGGCGGCGAGGTCGGCGGGCCGGTCGAGATCGAAGGCGAGGCCGGGGCGCACCAGCACCCGGCGGGGTCCGGGACAGGCGGCGAGATGCCGGGCGAAGCTCCCCGGGCCGTAGGCGAACGGGAAGCCGGGGAGCGTCGAGGCGACCACGCTCGTCCCCCCGTCACGGGACGGAGCCAGCACGGTGGCGATCGCCGCCTCCCGGGCGACCGCCACCAGGTCGGGGACGCCGAGGAGCGGCAGGTCGGCGTGCACCACCGCCCAGGGGGGGCTCGCCGCGGCGACGAGCGCCGCCGCCGCACCGTCGAGACCACCGCCGGCGGGCTCGACCACGACCCGGACGTGGCGGGTCTCCGCCCAGGCCGCCACCTCGGGGTCGGCGGTGACGACCGCCACGGCGCACCCGGCGGCCCGCGCCACCTCCAAGGTCCGGGCGGCGAGCCGGGCCACGAGGCGGCGGCGCCGGGGGCGGTCGAGGACCGGGGCGAGCCGGACCATGCCGTCGAAGGCGCGGATCGGCACCCCCACGAGGAGGGTCACGGCGCCTCGGCGAGGGCCTCGGCGAGGGTGCGGCGCGGCGGTGGCGGCCCGTCCCGCCACTCGGCGAGCTGGACGAGGACCCCGCAGGCGGAGCGGGGATGCACGAACGCCTCCCGCCAGTTGGGGGAGGCGCGGCGCTCGCCGACGACCCGGAAGCCGGCGGCGCGGGCCCGTTCGACCGCCTCGGCGAGGTCCGTCACCTTGAGGGTGAGATGGTGCACGCCCTCCCCGCGAGAGCGGAGGAAGCGGACGAGGAAGTGATCGTCGTCCCGTCCGTCCACCGGCTGGATCATCTCGAGCTTCCCGTTCGGCAGATCCCACTGGACCCAGCGGAAGTCCCGTCCGAAGCTCAGGCCGCCCTCCCGGAACCGCCCCCCGAGCAGACCGGCGAACGGGGCGGCACGGGCGATGTCCCACACCGCCACCGAGACGTGGTCGAGGCGCTCCACGAGGCCGTCGAGGACGTGGTCGATGGTCGGATCCATGGTCGCCGGAGCCTACCGCCCCCCGAGACCGGTCAGTGCGGCACCGCGATGCGCCGCTCGTACCACCGCAGGAGCAGGCTGAGGGCGACGGTGAGCGACAGGTAGAACGCGGTGAGCGTCAGGTACCCGGCCCGGAACTGGAAGCTGCTCCCCGTCCACAGTCGCGTCATCTGCGTCAGCTCACGGGCCGCGATGATGGAGGCGAGGGAGGAGTCCTTGAGCAGCGAGATGAGGTCGTTGCCCAGCGCCGGCATGATGTTCCGGATCGCCTGAGGGAGGATCACGAGGCGCATCACCTGGCGTTTCGTCAACCCCACCGACTCTCCGGCCTCGCGCTGACCGGAGGGGATCGACTCGATCCCGGCCCGGAACACCTCGGCGATGAACGCCGCGTAGATGATCGAGAGCGCCACCACCGCCCGGATCGCCTGACTGGGCTTGGGGGAGTGGAGGGCGTCGGAGATCATGGGGATGACGACGAGGGCGATGAGGAAGATCGTCACGATCACGGGGAGACCCCGGATGAGCTCGATGTAGTACATGGCGAGCTGGCGCCAGACGGTGCGCTTGGAGAGACGCCCCAGCGCGATGAACAGCCCGAAGAAGGTGGCGAGGACGAACGCCGCGGCGGTGATCCCCAGGGTGAGGACGAACCCCTGGCGGATGAACACGAAACCCTGGCGCCACTTCTCCCGGGTGAGGATCTGGAAGGCGATGATCGCCAGGGTCAACCCGATCCCGACGAGCCACCACGGGAACCCCGACCAGTCCAGTCCGGCGCTCCCCGGTGGACCCGGCTCGACGGTCGTGTCGCTCAGGATCTCCATGCTGCGCTCCTCTCGCCCGACACGCGCAGGAGGTTGGCAGATCCGGCGACACGCTGCACACCGACGCGACGGTGCCGGATCCGCGGATCCGGCACCGTCGGTTCGTCGGAGCGTCGCGGAGGGTCAGCCCTCGGGCTTGAACTCCACGAACCACTTCTCGGCGAGCTTGTCCAGCGTCCCGTCCTTCTTCATGTCCGCCAGCACGGCGTTCACCTTGTCGACGAGGTCGCTGCCCTTGGGGAAGATGAACCCGAGCGGATCGCTCTGGAGGGCCTCGTCGAGGAGCTTCACCTTGTCGGCGTTGGCGCCCTTGTACCCCTGACCGGCGGTGTCGTCGATGATCACCGCGTCCACGTCACCGGCGATGAGCGCCTGGACGGCGAGGCCGAACTGATCGAACGCGTCGATCCGCTGGTCGCCGACGAGCTTGACGCCCAACTCGTAGTTCGTCGTCCCTACCTGGGTGCCGAGCTTGTAGTCCCCGGCCTTGAACTCCTCCACGGTGCTGAAGCGGCTCTCGTCCTTCCGGACCATGAGCTTCTGCTCGATCACCATGTAGGGATCCGAGAAGTCGACCACCTGCTTGCGGTCCTCGGTGATCGAGATGCCGTCGGCGGCCACGTCATAGCGGCCCTGCCCCGTCTCCTCGATGACCGCGGGCCAGCCCGCCTCGACGAACTCGGCCTTGCAGTTCAGCCGCTTGCAGATCTCGTTCCAGGCGTCGTAGTCCCATCCCTGGCCCGACGTGGCGCCCTCGGGGATGAAGTTGTACGGCGGGTAGGCGTTCTCCACGGCGACCTTGATCGTCTTCCCGCCGAGGTCTCCGCCGGTGGAGCTGCTGCTCGAGCTGCACGCCGTGGCGACGATCGCGACGGCGGCGACGAGCACGAGGAACTTCTTCGTCCTACGCATGACCTTCCTTTCGCCTCGCTCGCTCGCCCGGAGGCGAGGGGGCCCCGAGGCTACTCGTCCCGGCGCCGCCGCGCACGAGGAGCCCGGCTCGGCGCGCGGCCCGACGCCCGGCCGGCGGATAGGCTGGCGGGGTGCGCAAGACGAAGATCATCGCCACCCTCGGTCCCGCCGTCGACGCCCCGGAGAGGATCGGGGAGCTCGTGGACGCCGGGATGAACGTGGCCCGTCTCAACTTCTCCCACGGCACCCGGGAGGAGCACCGGCGCCGTTTCGCCTGGGTGCGGGCCGCGGCGCGGGAGCGGAACGTGGCGGTGGCTCTCCTCCAGGACGTGCAGGGCCCCAAGGTGCGGGTGGGGACCTTCCCCGACGGCGGCGTCCTCCTCGAGGCGGGAGAGCGGGTGGAGCTCCTCCCCGGGGAGGGGGAGGGCGACGGCCGCCGGCTCCACGTCGCCTACCTCGACCGGGTCCACCTCGAGGAGGGGGCGAAGATCCTCCTCGCCGACGGGCTCGTCACCCTCGAGGTGGAGGAGGTCCACGACGACCGGGTCGTCGCCCGGGTGGAGACCGGAGGTCCCGTCGGGGACCACAAGGGCGTGGCGTTCCCGGGCGTCCGCACCTCCATCCCCGTCATCACCGAGAAGGACCGGGCCGACATCGCCTTCGGGATGGAGCTGGGCTTCGACTACCTCGCCATGTCCTTCGTCGCCTCGGCCGCCGACATCCGCGGGGTGCGTCCCGTCATCGGCGACCTGCCGGTCATCGCCAAGATCGAGTCCGCCCTCGGGTACGCCCACCTCCCCGACATCCTCGAGGAGGCGCACGGAGCCATGGTGGCCCGGGGGGACCTCGGGGTGGAGCTCTCCCTGGAGCGGGTGCCCCGGGCCCAGGTGGAGATCCTCCGGCTCACGAACGCCGCGGGGAAGGTGTCGATCACCGCCACCGAGATGCTCGAGTCGATGACGGTGTCGCCCCGGCCCACCCGGGCGGAGGTCACCGACGTCTACCGGTCCGTGCTCGACGGGACCGACGCGGTCATGCTCTCCGCGGAGACGGCGGTGGGCCGGTATCCCATCCGGGCGGTGCGCGCCATGGACACGATCTGTCGGGAGGCGGAGGCGAGCCCCGACTACGGCCGGGCGTCGGACGTGTCGCTCCTCGCCGACCGCTCCCGGTTCGCCTCGGCCACCGCGGAGGCCTCGGTGGACACCGCCGACCGGCTCGACCTGCGCACCATCGTCGCCTTCACCGAGTCGGGCGCGACGGCCCGGCTCATCTCGAAGTACCGGCCCCACGCCGACGTGTACGCCTTCACGCCGGACGAGCGTACCTACTGCCGGATGGCGATCTACGGCGGGGTCACCCCGCGGCGCTTCCGGCGCGTCTCCTCCACCGACGAGATGATCGCCTACGCCGAGGAGTACCTGCGCGAGGCGGGCCTCGCCGAGCCGGGGGAGGGGGTGGTGATGGTGGCCGGGATCCCCCCGAACCGGCGTGCATCGACGAACCTCATGAAGCTCCACCAGGTGGGAGCGGTCGCCTCCGGCGTGCCGAGGCGCTGACGCCCCGCGGCGCGACGCCGGCCGCTCAACCGGCCGGCGCGACGCCCACGGTGAGCTTCACCGAACCGCCCGGATCGACCCAGGTGCCGGCCACCGGGTCCATCGCCAGGACCGTGCCCTCGGCGGCGGGGTCGGTCACCTCCTCGTCGATGCGCACCACGACGAACCCGCTTCCGACGAGCTGTCCGTAGGCGTCCGCGTAGGGGGTGCCGACGAGGTCGGGGAGCTGGATGGGGCAGTCGACCGGCTCGCCGGTCACCTCGCAGGGGTGGACCTTGATGCGCTCGTCGAGCTTGTTGTACCGCCAGGTGAACGGCTCCTCGCGTACGATCGTCCCGTCGGGCTCCTCGATGACGCGGGTGACGTGGATGGTGAACCCCTTCTTCCCCGCCCACACCTCCTCCTGCTCGCCGGGGGCGAGGATCCCCTCCTCGTCGGGGACGAGCTCGACGCCGGGCTCGACGACGTTCTCCTTCTCCGAGGTCTCCGCGGTGCACGTGCGACCCCCGTTGTTGCCGTAGAACTTCACGGTGATCGTCCGGTTCGTGTAGGCGGTCTTGATGATCACCGGCGCCTCGGTGTTGTTGCGGAAGATCACGTCGGGCTTCGGGTAGCCGAGTGTCGCCTCCCGGCCCACCGGGTACCGGGAGAAGTAGAGGCTGTGGGGCTGATGCTCGACGTCCTCGTAGCAGCCGAAGAACACCGCGTTGAAGAACGTCGTTCCGAACTGACTCACCCCTCCGCCGATGTTCGCCGGGTTGTCGCAGCAGTAGGGGACCCCGTGGATGATGGCCGGGGCGGCGACGTACCCGTCCTTCTCGGTGCGCCGGCCCACCCAGGAGTTGATGGAGAAGGTCTCGCCGGGGAACACCACCGCGCCGTCCACCTCGTCGGCCATGCGGTGGATGTTGATCACCCGAGGCTGGCCCGGGGGGTACTTCGTCGTGAACTCGGAGACGAGGGTGAGCGGGCCGTACGACTCGGCGTCGGCGGTGGTGAACTCGGGTGGCGCCCCCGCGGCGAGGGGGAACGGCCCGAAACCGGAGCCGAGGGCGGCCTCCTCGAGGGCCGCCACCACCCCGGGGAGGTCCATGACGGTGGCGTTGCGTGACGGCACGACGGTGACGGTGTCCGTCTCCATGTCCACCGCGTACGCCGCGTTCACCGCGGGCGTCTCGAACTCGGCCCGGCGTGGCTCGAGGATGGCGGCGATGCTCGTCGGGTCGAGATGGACCGACACCTCGGGCGGATCGTCGGTGACGGTCACCCGGATCGCGTCGCGCAGCTCGTCGGGGGTGAAGGTGACGAGGAAGTTCGTCTCCTCGCTGCGCAGCGTCACCGGGCCGTCGATCATGCGCCGCACCTGCTCGGCGGCGGCGTCGATGTCCGCCCGGGCGACCTTCGGCTCCCGGACGACCACCGGGAGGGCCGCCGGAGGCTCACCGAGGGTGGCGAGGGATTCCACCACGAGTCGTCGGGCCGCGTCCCGGTCGACGGCCCGTCCCGCCTTCGGGTAGACGGGGACGACCTCCCCGTCGACGATCCGCACCGTTCCCGGATCCGCCCGGTCGGAGATGGCCTCCCCCTCCCACCGGTCGAGGACGGCATCGAGACGCGCCTCGTCGACCTCCACCGGGAGGTCGAGGTCGATCGGGTCCCGGAAGCCGTCGATCCAGGCGGCGAAGCTCCCGGGCAGGCCCGAGGCGTCCCTGCGGTGCAGGGCGGCGTCCACCGCCGCCTCGGCGTCGACGTGGAACCCGACGTCGGCGCCGGAGAGGGAGAAGGGCTTCCCGTCGAGGAGGAACCGGGCCGGTTCGGCGAGGAGCCGGGCCTCCTCGGCACGGACGGCCAGGAGGGCGTCGGCCCGGTCCAGTCCCCCCAGCGGCACGCCCCCGACGGACACGTTGCGAGGCACCCGTCCGGCGGCGAGGGCGTGGTCGACGAAGAACACGCCGAGTGGCAGGAGCAGGAGGGCCAGGGGGACGATGGTGAGGAGGACGGCGCGGGGTTTCACGACGATTCGTGGTCGGGGGCCCCGTGGAGTGTACCGACGAGGTCCCGGTAGGCGCGGGAGCCCGGCGGGACGCCGGGGCGACTCAGGTGCCGCCCCCGGAGCCCCCGTCGCCCGGCGGCGGCGCCACGTAGTGGCCCACGGTGATCGTCACCGTCGAGCCGGGCGGCACCCATCCCGTCGGGCTCACGGCGACGACGATGCCGTCCTGCGCCGGATCGGCGACGTCGGTGGAGACCTCGGTCACGGCGAACCCGGCACCGGCGAGGGTCGCCGTCGCCGCGGCGGCTCCCTGCCCGACGACGTCGGGCACGAGCACCGGACAGGGGTCGGTGGCGTCCGGCATCTCACAGGGATTCACCTCGATCTTCTTGAGGTAGCCCCGGTAGCGGTGCGTGTACGGCTCCTTCTTCACCGTCCCGTCGGGGTACTCGATGATGCGCGTCACCGTCGTGGTRTACCCCCGGGTGCCGTTCTCGACGACCCGTTCCTCCCCGGGCGGAACCTCGGGGTTCGGCTCGTAGCGGACCGGCGGATCGGTGTAGTTGTACTTGTCGGGCGGGTCCTTGTCCGGGTAGCACTTCCGCCCCTCGTTGTTGCCGTAGAACTTCACCGTCAGCGACGTGTCGGTGTAGGAGGTGCGGATGATGACCGGATACCGGGTGTCGTCCCGGAAGCGGACGTCGGGATGCGGATACCCGAGGGTGGCCTCCCGGCCGAGCGGGTAGCGGTGGATGTAGAGGCTGTGCGGTTGATGCTCGAGCACCTCGTAGCAGCCGAAGAAGACGGCGTTGTACAGCGTCGTCCCCATCTGGCTGACGCCGCCGCCGACGTTGATGGGGCTGTCGCAGCAGATGTCCTCGCCGTTGATGATCGCCGGGGCCTTCACGTACCCCTTCGCCAGGGTGCGCTGCCCGACGTACTCGTTGATGGAGAACTCCTCGCCGGGCCAGACGATCGCCCCGTCGAGCGCGTCGGCGATGAGATGGATGTTGATGACCCGTCGCTGGCAGCACTTGTGATGGGTGGTGAACTCGGAGACGAGGGTGAGCGGTCCGTACGCCTCGAGATCCGCGGTGGTGACCTCGGGCGGATCCCCGTACGCCACCGGGAAGTCCCCGAAGTCGTCGGTGGCGGCGGCCTCGGCGAGGGCGGCCGCCACGGCGTCGGGGTCGAAGAGGGTCGCGCCCCGTCCCGGGACGATCGAGACCGTGTCGGTGGTGATGTCGACGGCGTAGCGGGCGTCGACCGGGGGCAGCTCGAACTCGGCGCGGTGCGGCTCCACCAGCGGGGCGATGACGTCGGGGTCGAGGCGGATGTCGATCGACGCCGGCGGGCCGTCGTCGACGGTGACGCGCAGCGCCGCGGCGATGTCCGCCGGTTGGAACCGCATGGTGAAGTCGAGGTCCTGGTTGTGGAGGATGACCGGGCCGTCGAGCATGCGACGCACCCGGTTCACCGCCGCGGCGAAGCGCTCCGGCGTGATGCCGGGGGTCTTGTCGGCGAGAGGGAGCTCGGCCGGGGTCGTGTCCCCGGAGAGGAGCCGCTCGGTGACGATGGCTCGGGCGACGTCGTGATCGAGGGCGAGGCCGCTGCGGGGCGGATCGGCGACGACCTCGCCGTCGACGACGCGGATCGCCCCGTTGAAGGCGGGGGCGTCCACCGCCTCCTGCTCCCAGGCGGTGAGGGCCCGGTCGATGGCTGCGGGGTCGACCGACTCGGTGACCGGGAGGTCGATGGTGCGCCGGAAGCTCGAGAGCCAGTCGGAGAACCCGGAGAAGAGGTTCGTGTCGCGGGTCTCCATGGCGGTGCGCACCGCGGTCGCCGCGTCGACCTCGAGCCCGGCCTCCGCCGCGGTGAGCTCGAAGCGCCGACCGTTGAGGAGGAACACCGCCGGGCCGGCGAGGCGCCGCTGCTCGGCGGCGGTGACGGCGGCCAYCGCCTCGGCCTCGGACATGCCACCGACGTCGACGCCGGCGATGGTGACGTCGCGAGGCACGTCCCCGCCGTTCGCCGCCCGATCCACGAGGTACACCGCGATCGGAAGGAGGAGAATGAGGAGGGGTACGGCGGCGAACAGCGCGGTACGGGACTTGGGTGCGGCCATGATCCTCTGGTCAAGGAGTCGGCGGAATGCCGGCGAGTATACCGAGGGGGCGCGAAAAGCGGTTCGCACGGCCGGACGCGGCCGCGCCCGTACCATGGCTCCATGACCGCGTTCCCGCAGGTCGCGCCGGGCGAGCCCGTGTCCGTCTCGGCGACCCTCTACCGCACCTACGCCCGGTGCCCGCAGCAGGCCCTCGCCCGGACCCGGGGCATCTACCCGGCCGAGTCGGTCCCCGCGTTCCGCGGCACCCTCGCCCACCGCGTGTTCGCCCGCCACCTCACCGGCGGGGCCATCCCCGAGGAGCGTCTCGCCCGGGTCTGCCGCGAGGAGATCGGCGCCGGCCCGTGGATGAACGAGAAGATGGCGACCCTCGGCCTCGACCGGCCCTCCCGCCTCGAGGCGGTGGTCCAGGAGGTCGCCACCCTCTACTCCCGGTTCCGCTCCCTCCCCACCGCGGGGTTCCGGGAGGCCGAGGTCCCCCTCGAGGTCGAGGTCGCCCCCGGCGTCGTCCTCAAGGGGCAGGTCGACGCCGTGTTCGACGATCCGCACCTCGGCACGCGGCTCGTCGACTGGAAGACGGGCGGCATCGACGAGGGCACCGGGCTCCAGCTCGCCTTCTACCTCCTCGTGTGGGAGCTCGACCGGGGGGAGACGCCGGGGGGCGCCGAGGCGATCTCCCTCGCCGACGGGGAGCGGCTCGTCGTCCCGGCGGAGCCACCCCGCCTGGCGGCGACCGCGACCGCGGTGGCCGCCCTCGTCACCGCCCTGCGCCACGCCTGGGCGGTGGACGGAGAGCTGGAGCGCCGCGGCGGACCGCACTGCCGGTTCTGCCCCCTCCTGGAGGAGTGCGCCGAGGGTCGCGCCGCGGCCCGGATCCTCGGCGGGTGACGCCAGGTTGGCGCGCCGCCCATGGGATACTCCCGGAATGGACCGACGACTCCTCGCGCTCCATGCCCACCCCGACGACGAGGCCAGCAAGGGTGCGGGCACGGTGGCCGGATACGCCGACGCCGGCGTGCGAGCCGTGCTCGTCACCGCCACCGGCGGGGAGGCGGGGGACATCCTCAACCCCGTCATGGACCGGCCGGGCGTCCGGGAGCGCCTCGCCGACGTGCGGCGGGGAGAGCTCATGGAGGCCGCCCGGATCATCGGGTACGAGGAGGTGATCCTCCTCGGATACCGCGACTCGGGGATGCCCGGCAGCGCCGCCAACCACCGGCCCGACGCGTTCGTCAACGCCGACCCCGTCGAGGTGCTGGAGCGCCTGGTCCGCATCGTCCGCCGGGAGCGACCCCACGTCCTCCTCGGGTACGACGCGCACGAGCGATACCCCCACCCCGATCACCTGCTCGTCCATCGCCTCTCCCGGGAGGTGTGGGAGGCCGCCGCCGATCCCGAGCGCTTCCCGGAGGCGGGCCCGGCGTGGGCGGCGGCGAAGCTGTACGCCCCGGTGTTCACCGCCGCCCGCATCGCCACCCTGCATCGGGAGATGCTCGCCCGGGGACTCGACTCCCCGTTCGCCCGCTGGATGGAGCGCCTCGATCCCGACGCCGACGAGGGGAAGCGCATCACCCGCGTCGACGTCGCCGACCGCATCGAGCGGGCCCGGGCGGCGCTCGCCGCGCACCGCACCCAGGTGGACCCCGACGGCTTCTGGTTCCAGGTCCCCGCCGCGCTCGTCGCCGAGGTCTACCCCTGGGAGGACTTCGAGCTCCTCGCCACCCGGGTCGGCTGGGACCCCGGGGAGGAGGACCTCTTCGCCGGCATCCGCGCCTCGCGTTGACCCCTCCCGGAACGCCGCCGGTCCCGGTGTGGTGTAATCCCCCCCGATGACCCTCCACGCCGCCGAACGCCTCCACGAGCTCCTCGCCGCGCTCGACCCGGCGCTCGCCGGCGACGCCGCCGGGGACCTCGCCGCCGCCCTCCGCCTCCTGCGCAGCAGCACCGTCCCCGACGGGCCCCCCATCGCGGTGCTCGTCGGGCCGTGCGGGGGAGGCCGCTCCCGGGTCGGCAACCGTCTCGTCGGCGCCGACGTCTTCCCGGTCGGGCCGCTGCGCCCCACCACGACCGCGCTCGCCGCCGCCGGCAGCGACGGCTCGGCCCGCCTCGCCGCGCTCACCCCGCCGCCGGCGCTCGTCACCACCACCACCGGCGGGCTCGTCGTTCTCGACACGCCCGCCTGGGAGCACGACCCCGACGGGGTCGCCGCCGCGCTCGAGGTCGGCGACGTGGCGATCCTCGTCACCAGCGCGCTCCGCTACGCCGACCGGCTCACCGAGGAGGCGCTCGCCGGGGCCGTCGCCGCGGGACTGCCCCTGGCGGTCGTCGTCACCGGCGTCTCCGCCGCCGCCGGCGCCATCCGGGCCGGACTCGCCGCGCGGGTCCCTCCGGGAACCCCGCTGCTCCTCGTCGAGGAGGGCGACGAGCAGGTGCTCTCCCGGCTCGCCGCCGGGATCACCCGCCACCGTGACGAGATCCGGGCCGTCGGGGACGCGACACGCCTCGCCGCCGCCGTGGCCCGCGCCCGGCGGGTCGCCGCGGTCGTCGCCGCCCGGGAGCGGGAGGCCCACACCCGGGCCCGTCTCGTGGAGCGGGTCTTCGCCGCCGCGCCGCTCGACGCGGAGACCCGTCGACGCGCCGCCTCCGTTCCCTGGCGGGAAGGTCGCCGGATCCTCCTCGAGGCCGTCGCCGCGGCGGGACGGGAGCGGCGGGAGGCGGTGCCCCGCCTCTGGGCGGAGGCCGGGGTGGCCGCGCCGGTACCGGTCGAGGAGACCGAGCCGGTCGAGGACACCACCGGGCTCGACACCTGGCGGGCCGAGCTGGCGGCGACGGTCGCCGGGGCCATCTCGCCGCGGTGGTGGCGGCTCGTCGACCGGGGCAGAACGGTGGACACGATGTGGCGACTCGCCCTCGACCCGGAGCGTCCCGTCCCCCGCCGGCTGCGACGGCGCCTCGGGACGCGCCTGGGGGCGGTGCGGGCGGCGTCGGCCCGGAGCCTCGACCGGGTGCTCGTCGAGGCCACCGGCCGGTGGGCGACCGAGGAGTGGCGGGCCGCGGCGCTCCCCGGCGGGCCGGCCGCCCGGCAACTCCGCGCCCGGCTGGCGGCGCTCGCCCGTTCCCTCCCCGAGACCCCGGAGCGGGTCACCCTGCTCGAGCCGGTCGACGCGGACGTCGAGACGGGAGGAGCCGATGCCTGACGTCCCCGAGCTGCTCGATCGGCTCGACCTCGTCGTGGCACGTGCCGAGGGGGTCGTGCCCGACGCGGTGCGGTCCCGCGCCGCGGCGGAGGCGCGGCGGCTACGGCGGCGGCGCGGGTTCCTGGGCGACACCTTCGTCATGGCGATCGCCGGCGGCACCGGCTCGGGCAAGTCGAGCCTCCTCAACGCCATCGCCGGGGAGGAGCTCGCCTCGGTGAGCCCGGTGCGCCCGCACACCGACGCCCCGCTCGCCTGGATCCCCGACGGGACCGACCCGGCGATCGGCCGGCTCCTCGACGACCTCGGCGTCGCCGACCGGCGGCGCAACGACCGGCTTCCCGGCGTGGCCCTCGTCGACCTCCCCGACATGGACAGCGTCGCCGGGTGGCACCGCACCGTCGTCGAGGACCTCCTTCCCCGAGTCGACGCCGTGCTGTGGGTCTTCGACCCGGTGAAGTACCACGACGCGATCCTCCACGAGGAGTTCCTCGCCCCCGTCTCCGGGCACGGGCGGCGGCTCGTCTTCGTCCTCAACCAGACGGACCGGCTCGACCCGGGGGACGTCGACCGCGTCCGCGACCATCTCCTCACCATCCTCCACGCCGACGGGTACCGTGAGCCCACCCTCCTGCTCACCGCGGTCCCCCCACAGGGGCCGGCGGAGGGGATCGAGGCGCTCCGGGATCACCTCGCCCGGCGACTCGACGCGAAACGTGTGGCGCTCACCGCCCTCGCCGGCGACGTCCACGCCGCGGCCCGGCTCCTCGCCCGGGCCGCCGGGGTGTGGGAACGCACCGGGGTGGACTTCGAGCGACGGCGGGAGGCCCGGCCGTTCCCCGAGCTGCGCGCCGAGCTCGCCGAGGAGGCCGACGAGGTCACCCGGGCCCTCCTCGACGGGCTCCCGGAGGAGCCCGAGGCGGCCGTCGCCCGACTGCGAGAGCACCTGGTTCGTCGCGCGGTGCTCGGCGCCACCGTCGCCGAGGTGGCGATCGGAGCCCGGGAGCTGCTCCACCGATGGGAGGGAGAATCGTGATCCTCGCCGGAATCGACCTGGGCGCGCTGTGGGAGACCGTGCGCGGCCCGCTGCTCCAGTCGTTGGCGGTGCTCGCCGGAGCGGGCGTCCTCTGGCGCCTCCTCCACGTCTTCGGGGAGCGCTGGCTGCGGCGGGTCGAGGAGAACCTGGAGTCCTCGCCCCACCTCCACGACCGGGAGCGTGCCCAGCGGCTCCGGACCCTGTGGACGATCGGACGGAGCACCCTCGTCGTCGTGCTCCTCGTCATCGGCGTCCTCACCCTCATGGGCATCTGGGGCATCCCGGTGGGGCCGTTCCTCGCGGTCGGCTCGCTCGTCGGGGTCGCCATCGGCTTCGGCGCACAGAGCCTCGTCAAGGACGTCATCGCCGGCTTCCTCATCATCGCCGAGGACCAGTACGCCATCGGGGACGTCGTGGAGATCGCCGGCGTCTCCGGCGCGGTGGAGGCCATCCGGCTGCGCACCACCGTGCTGCGCGACCTCGACGGGAAGGTCCACTACGTCCCCAACGGGCAGGTCACCGTCGCCACGAACATCACCCACCGCTTCAGCCGCATGGTCGTCGACGTCGGGATCGGGTACGGCGAGGACGTCGACCGGGCGCTCGCCGTCGTGGGGGACGAGGCCGAGGCGCTCGTCGCCGACCCGGATTGGGCGGAGGCGTTCGTCGACGGGCCGCAGGTCCTCGGCGTCAACGCCCTCGACGACTGGGCGGTGGTGCTGCGCGTCGTCTTCACCACGGTCCCGGACCGGCGCTGGGCGGTGAAGCGCGAGTTCCTGCGCCGGATCAAGAACCGGCTCGACGCCGAGGGCATCGAGATCCCGTACCCCTACCTCAACGTCGTGGAACGCCCCGACGGCGGCACCTGAGCCGCCGGGTCGCGCAGCACGAGCAGGGCCTCGCGGACGGGCCGGATGACGAGCCGCCCGGCCCGGCCGAGGAGCTCCCCGTCCGCCTCGACGGGGGCGGGAGGGTCGGCGTCCACCTGCAACTCGCGAAACCCCTGCCACACGCGGACGTCGAGTCGCTCCGGCTGGCGGCGACGGAGCACGGCGCGGGAGAGGATCTCGGCGGCGCGGTGCACCTCCAGGTCGGCCGCGGCGAAGGCGGCGATCCCTCCCCGGCGCTCCGGGGTGATGTACAGCGGCACCCGACCGAAGTACGTGTAGGGGCCGTGGACCTGGGCGAGGACGGCCACCGCGTCCATCCGGTCCCCGTCGCACACCACCCGCAGGTCGGGGAGCCGTTTCCGCCACCGACCCAGCAGGGTCGTCACCGCCGTCCGGGCGTAGTGGAGTCCGCCGAGGCGCAGCTTGGCGTGGGGGCGGCGCTCCGCGACCTCCACCACGTCGGCGTCGAAACCGATGCCCACCGCGAACGTCGCGAACTCGGCGTACGGGCCGTCGGGTCCCTCCCCGGTCACCCGGAGCATCGGCGTGGGCACCGCCGGCAGCGTCGCCAGCGCCGCGGCGGCCCGACGCGAGTCGGCGGGCAACCCGAGGACCCGACCGAGCACGTTCGTCGTCCCCGCCGGCACGATCCCCAGCGCCGTTCCCGTCCCGGCGAGACCGTTGGCGACGTGGTGGACGACCCCGTCGCCCCCCATGGCGGCGACGACCGCGTAGCCGGAGGCCGCCGCCGCGGCGGCCTGCCGTCGGGTCGCGTCCGGCGTCGCCGGCCACTCGGCCGTCACCGCGAAGCGCGTCGAGAGGGTGGCGACGACCTCGCGGAAGCGCGCCCCGGAGAAGCCGGACGCGGAGGGGTTGGCGACGAGGAGCAGGGAGCGCATCCGACCATCCGAAGCATCTCGGGACCAGGCGGCGGCCCAGGGCCGCCCTTCAGGGTACCGCGTTCGCCGGGTACGCTCGGGGCGTGCGCTACCGGGACCGTGTCGAGGCGGGAAGGAGGCTCGCCGCCGCCCTCCTCGACGCGGACGCCGTCGCTCCCGAGGAGCCGGTCGTCGTGCTGGGCGTTCCCCGCGGCGGCGTCCCCGTCGCCGCCGAGGTCGCCGCCGCCCTGGGCGCCCCCCTCGACGTGCTCCTCGCCCACAAGCTCGGCGCCCCCTCCAACCCCGAGTTCGCGATCGGGGCCGTCGCCGAGGACGGGGCCGTCCTCGTCGACCGGAGCTTGCTGCGACGGCTCGGCATCCCCGAGACGTACGTCGTGGAGGAGCAGCGCCGCCGGCTCGCCGAGGCGCGGCGCCGGGCGGAGACGTACCGGGAGGGCCGGGAGCCCGTCCCGGTGCGGGGACGCACCTGTGTCGTCGTCGACGACGGCGTGGCGACCGGCTCGACCCTCGAGGCGGCCCTCCGGCTCGTCCGGTCCCGGGGCGCCACCCGGATCGTCGCCGCGGTGCCGGTGGGACCGCCGGACACGATCCGGCGTCTCGAGTCCGTCGCCGACCTCGTCGTCTGCCCCCTCCAGCCGGCCGGGTTCGGCGCCGTCGGCGCCTGGTACGACCGCTTCGACCAGGTGAGCGACGCCGAGGTGATCGACGCGCTGCGCCGCGGCTGAGGCCCACCCGGCGGGACTCCGCCCCGGGGCGTCACCAGCTCAACTCGGCGCAACCGCGGTGGCTCTCCGGCTCCACCTGGAGCGTGGCGTGGTCGATCCCGTACCCGTCCCGCAGCAGGGCCCGGGCGGCGTCGAGGACCCCGTGCGGATCGGTTCCGTCGGCGGTGACGAGATGGACGGAGGCGACCTCCATCTCCGAGGTGAGGGTCCACACGTGGAGGTCGTGGACGTCGGCGACCCCCTCGAGCGCGGCGAGACGCCGGCGTACCTCCTCGAGGTCGAGATGCTCGGGGGCCGCCTGGATGACGATCCGGACCGCCTTGCGGCCCAGGCGCCACGCCCGGGGGAGGATGAAGAGACCGATGGCCGCTCCGAAGAGCGGATCGGCGTACGGCCACCCGGTGACCCAGGTGATCGCGGCGGCGACGATGACCCCGATCGAGCCGAGGAGGTCGGCGAAGACCTCGAGGAAGGCCCCCTCCACGTTGATGCTCTCCGCGGCGCCGTCCCGCAGCAGGGCCCAGGCCACCACGTTCACCACCAGACCGAGGACGGCCACCACGAGCATCGGCCCGACGAGGACCGTCGCGGGCGCGCGGAGGCGCCGCGCCGCCTCGAGGAGGACCGCTCCCGCCACCCCGAACAGGAGCACCGCGTTCACCAGCGCGGCGAGGATCTCGAGGCGGTAGAGGCCGAAGGTGTGCCGTCCCGTCCCGGCGGCGCGGCGGGCCGCCCCGATCGCGGCGAGGGCGATCCCGAGGCCCAAGGCGTCGGTCGCCATGTGGCCGGCGTCCGAGAGCAGGGCGAGCGAGCCGGTGAGGAAACCGGCGGCGGCCTCGACGACGAGGAACACGAGGACGAGGAGGAACGCGGTCCCGAGGGCGCGGGCGTGCCGGCCGGCGGCGGAGGCCACCCCGGGGGCGTGGTCGTGACCCATCAGCGGTCCCCGTGGCGGTCGTGCTCGGCGGCGAGGTCGAGGAGGAGGCGAACGTGGGCGTCGGTGAGGCGGTAGTAGGCGACACGCCCGGCCTTGCGGAACGTCACCAGCCCGTGGGCCCGCAGCCGGCGGAGCCGGTGACTCGTCGCCGACTCGCTGGCTCCGACGATCGCAGCCAGGTCGCAGACGCACAGCTCGCCGGCCTCGAGCAGGGCGAAGATGAGGCGCACCCGGCCCGGGTCGGCGAGCATCCGGAACCGGGCGGCGAGGCGCGCCGCGGTCTCCTCGGTGGGGATGCGGGCCCGGGTGTCCTCCACCTGCTCCCGGTGGACGGTCCGCACCTCGCAGGCGCCGGCCGGCGAGGTCGGGGTGGGGACGGGGAGGCTCATGGGCCGATGGTACCGCCGGGACGTCTGAACACCAGTTCAGACGTTCACCGGCGGGGACGCGACCCGTGCCGACCCCGGCGGCGGGTCCGGAGCCGTCACCCGGCGATGAGCTTCTCCACCCGCTCCCGAAGCTCGGCGGGCCGGAACGGCTTCGTCATGAAGTCGTCGGCCCCGCCGGCGGCGGCGCGGCTCGCCATCTCCGGTTGGGCGTGGGCGGTGAGGACGAGCACCTTGAGCTTGCGGGTCTCCGGCTCGGAGCGGAGATGCTCGAGGACCTCCCACCCGTCCATGCCGGGAAGGCCGATGTCGAGGACCACCACCTCGGGGAGGGCGGTGCGGGCCGTGTCGAGGCCCCGGATGCCGTCCTCGGCGGCGAGGAGCTCCACGTCCATGGCGCGCAGGCACACCTCCACCAGCCGCCGGACGCTGGCGGAATCCTCGATCACGAGCACTCGCGGTCTCACATGGTCCTCATCGGCACGATCGGGCCGTCCTTCAAGGGATTCCCGCCGGGAGGCCCTCCCCGTGAGGCGGCGAGGCGCGTAGGCTTCGCGCGACACGAGGAGGCGCCCATGTTGCAGCCGTTCCGCAACGAGCCGTATTCCGACTTCGACGACCCGGCCGCCCACGCCGCGTTCACCGCGGCCCTCGCCCGGGTCGAGGCCGCGCTCGGCGAGCACGCCCCGCTCGTCATCGGACCCGACCAGGTGGGTACCCGGGCCCGCATCGAGAGCATCGACCCCTCGCGTCCCGAGCGCCTCGTCGGGGTGGCCTCCTCCGCCGGCGCCGAGCACGTCGACCGGGCGCTCGCGGCCGCCTGGCAGGCCTTCCCCGGCTGGTCGCGGCGCACCGCCCCGGAGCGGGCCGGCCTCGTCTCGCGGATCGGCGACCTCATGGTGGAACGCAAGTACGAGCTCGCCGCGCTCGAGACGTTCGAGGCCGGGAAGAACTGGATCGAGGCCGAGGCCGACGTCGCCGAGGCCATCGACTTCTGCCACTACTACGCCCACCAGGCGCTGCGCATGGCCGAGCCGGTCCCCCTCCACGAGCGGCCCGGGGAGGAGAACGAGTCGTGGCTCCAACCCCTCGGCGCCGGGGTCGTCATCCCGCCGTGGAACTTCCCGCTCGCCATCCTCGTGGGAATGACGATCGGGCCGGTGGCCGCGGGGAACACCGTCGTCGTCAAGCCCGCCTCGAACACGCCGCTCGTCGGCTGGGCGTTCCTGAAGGTCCTCGCCGAGGCCGGGATGCCCCCCGGGGTCGTGAACTTCCTCCCCGGCCCGGGGTCGGTCGCCGGCGACGCCCTCGTCGACCACCCCCGCACCCGCTTCGTGAACTTCACCGGCTCCAAGGAGGTCGGGCTCCGCATCGCCGAGCGGGCCGCGGTCGTCCATCCCCGCCAGCGCTGGCTGAAGCGGGTCAACCTCGAGATGGGGGGGAAGGACGCCATGATCGTCGACGACACCGCCGACCTCGACGCGGCCGCCGCCGACGTCGTCGCCGGCGCCTTCGGCTACCAGGGTCAGAAGTGCTCCGCGGCCTCCCGACTCATCGTCTTCGACGCCGTCCACGACGAGCTCGTCGACCGCGTCGTCACCCGAGCGGCCGCCCTCTCCATCGGGCCCGCCCCGGAGAACCACCCCATCGGGCCCGTCATCTCGGCGACGCAACGGCACATGATCCTCGAGGAGATCGACCGCGGGAAGGCGGAGGGGAGGCTCGTCATGGGCGGCCGGGCCGTCGACCGCGACGGCGGCTACTACATCGAACCCACCGTCTTCGTCGACGTCGCCCCCGAGGCCCGCCTCGCCCAGCACGAGATCTTCGGTCCGGTGCTCTCCGTGCTCCGGGTCGCCGACTTCGACGAGGCGCTCGCCGTCGCCAACGGCACCGAGTACGGCCTCACCGGCGGCGTGTACTCCCGCGACGAGCGACGCATCGCCCGGGCCCGGGCCGAGTTCCGGGTCGGGAACCTCTACATCAACCGCAAGATCACCGGAGCCCTCGTCGGCGTCCAGCCCTTCGGGGGGTTCGACATGTCGGGAACGAACGCCAAGGCCGGGGGGCCCGACTACCTGCGCCTCTTCCTCGAGATGAAGACCGTGGCGCGCCGCCGCTGACGCCGTCCCCCTCACCCCGACGTGGCGGTGTACACCTTCCGGTCGACGACGTTCCCCCGGGCGTCCTCGACGATCACCGTGTCGCCCTCGTTGTTCCACACCGGAGCGTCCGCGCACCAGTAGAGGCGGTCACCCCCCGAGCTCCCACAGCCGGTCACGAGCCGCAGCGACTTCCCCGGGGAGAGCCCCACGCCGCCGGGGATCGTGTACCGGTTGCTCGACGACTCGTCGCGGACGATCCAACCGCCGAGCGCCACTCCGGTGTACGACTCGTTGAGGATCTCGATCCACTCCCCGTCGAGGGCCTGGGCGTCGTCGCCAGGGGGATCGGGGGAGAGCTCCCCGATCCGGAGCTGGGGACGGTCCGGGGTCACCCCCTTGGCGCCGTGGCCGCAGACGTACGTGCCCCACATGCCCTTCCCCGAGGCGTAGGCCCGGTCCTCGAGGCGCTTGAACTCCTCCTGGTACCGATGCCCGTTCTGCAGGGCCACCGCGGCCCCCTCCCGGACGAGCCGCTCGTTGACGAACACCGGATCGCCGGCCCCCACGTACACGTAGCGGAGCAGCCGCCCGAAGGGATCGGTGTCCTCCTCGCCGGCGACGAGGACGACCTCCTCGCCGGCGACGAGATCGGTCAGGGCGGTGCGGGCCCCGTCCCCGTAGCACTCGTCCGCCTCCGGGGCGTTCACCCCGAGGAGGCGCACCGTCACCTCCTCCCCGTCACGGCGCGCCTGGAACGTGTCGCCGTCGACGACGCCGGCGACGACCGCCGTCTCCCGCTCCTCGGGCGGGGGGAGCGTCACCGTCGTCGACGTGGTGGTCGTCGTCACCGGGACCGCGCCGACCGTCGTCGAGGTCGAGGCGACCGGAGGAGGGGTGGCGTTGTTGCACGCCGCGGCGACGAGCGCGAACACGACGACCACCAGGACCGGCCTCATGGGAGGGAACGGTACCGGTCCCGGCGGGCTGGAGACGTCATTCCCGTCGCTCCCCCCGGCCCGATACCCTTGGCCCATGCGTCTCCTCGTGGTGGAAGACGAGCCGGACCTCGCCGCGGCCCTCGCCGCCGGACTGCGGCGGGAGGGGTACGCCGTCGACGTCGTCCACGACGGGGCGTCGGCCCTCGACCGGTTCGCCTACACCCCCTACGACCTCGTGCTCCTCGACCTCAACCTCCCCGATCGCGACGGTCTCGACGTCTGCCGCGAGATCCGGGCGCACGCCGACCCGCAGCCACGGGTGCTCATGCTCACCGCCCGCGACGCCCTCGACGACCGGGTGACCGGACTCGACGAGGGCGCCGACGACTACATGGTGAAACCCTTCGCGTTCCCGGAGCTCCTCGCCCGCATCCGCGCCCTGCTGCGGCGAGACTCCCGGGCGACGAGCGCGGTCGTGACCGTCGGTCCCCTCGTCCTCGACGCCGCCCGGCACGAGGCGACGTGCCACGACCGGCCGCTGGAGCTCACCGCCAAGGAGTTCGCCCTCCTCCGGTACTTCATGCTCCACCCCGGGGAGGTGCTCGGCCCGGAGCGGCTCCTCGACCACGTCTGGGACGAGCACGCCGACCCCTTCACGAACACCGTCCGGGTCACCGTCAGCCACCTGCGGCGGAAGCTCCGCGCCGCGGGGGCAGGGGAGATCATCGAGACGGTCGTCGGCGCCGGGTACCGGCTGGCGGCCCCGTGATGGGCCGGAGGGACCGTCGGGGCCGGCCTCGCCGGTGGCGACTCCTCCGGTCGATCCGACTCCGGCTCGCCCTCTTCTCCACCATCCTCGTCTTCGCCCTCGCCGCGGCCCTGCTCGGCGCGGTGAACCTCGTGCTCACCCGCTCCCTCCACGCCCATCCGGTGACGACGGGACGGGAGTTCGCCACGATCGTCGACCCCCAGACGGGGGAGGTGGTCACCATCGAGCGCGACGTCCAGTTCCAGCTCGTCACCCTCGAGGAGCTCGTCAACGCCCGCGCCCTCCAGGAGCTGCGTCGCATCTCGCTGTGGCTCCTCCTCGCCCTCTTCCCCCTCTCGGTCGCCGTCGGCTGGTTCGTCGCCGACCGGACGCTGCGACCCATCGCCCGCATCACCGGCGTCGCCCGGGAGATCAGACGCACCGAGGACCTCTCCCGCCGGATCGCCCTCGAGGGCACCGTCGGCGAGCTCAAGGACCTCGCCGACACCTTCGACGAGATGCTCGATCGGATCGAGGCGGGGGTGGAGGCCCAGCGGCGGGTCGTCCAGGACGTCTCCCACGAGCTGCGGAACCCGCTGGCGGTGATGGCGACGAACCTCGACGTCGTCCTCGCCGACCCCGACGCGTCCGTCGCCGAGCTGCGCCGGGCCGCCGAGGTCGTCCGGCGCACCGTCGATCGGACCGCCGCCGCCGTCGACGACCTCGTCCTCGTCGCCCGGGAGGAGGTGCCGGAGTCGCGGCGGGTGCCCGTCGACCTCGACGCCCTCTGCGACGAGGTCGTCGAAGAGCACCGGGGCCCCCTCGAGGAGCAGGGCGTCACCGTGGCACGTCGCGGCGAGGGGATCGTGGTCCTCGCCGACCGGATGGGAGTCAAGCGCGCCTTCGGGAACCTCCTCGCCAACGCCGTCCGCCTCACCCGACCCGGCTCCACGATCCGTGTCGGCTGCGGCGCCGACGGCGCCTGGGCATGGCTCGGCGTCGACGACGACGGACCCGGCATCGACCCCCGCGACCACGAGCACGTCTTCCGCCGCTTCTGGTCACGGGCGGGCGGCAGTCTCGGGGGGGAGGCTCGCTCCG
>AMFO01000076.1_pt1 | contig 22519 bp, 21 predicted proteins | sample 552608 | NCBI WGS metagenome assembly AMFO01 (sample SAMN01893955, study PRJNA167987) | microbial mat metagenome | biome: hydrothermal vent | place: USA: Loihi, Hawai'I | collected 2003-05-01
TCGGCGGCGACACCTGGAACAAGACCAAGGCCAAGGTGCGCTCGGCGGTCACCGAGATCGCCCAGGAGCTCGTGGTGCTGTACCAGAAGCGCCTGGCCGCCGGCGGCCACGCCTACGCCGACGACAGCCCGTGGCAGAACGAGTTCGAGGCGGCGTTCCCCTACGAGCCGACGCCCGACCAGCTGCGCGCGGTCGAGGACATCAAGGCGGACATGGAGCGCGACGTCGCCATGGACCGGCTGGTGGTCGGCGACGTCGGCTTCGGCAAGACCGAGGTCGCGCTCCGGGCCATGTTCAAGGCCGTAAAGGACGGCAAGCAGGTCGCGGTCCTGGTGCCCACCACGCTGCTCGCCCAGCAGCACTTCCAGACCTTCACCGACCGGTTCGCCTCGTACCCGGTCCGGGTCGAGATGCTGTCGCGCTTCCTCACGCCGGGACAGGCCAAGGAGGTGGTCGACGGCGTGCGGAGCGGCGCGGTCGATGTCGTCGTCGGCACCCATCGACTGCTCAACCAGGACATCACCTTCCACGACCTCGGGCTGCTCGTCGTCGACGAGGAGCAGCGCTTCGGCGTCAAGCACAAGGAGCGCATCAAGGAGTTCAAGGCCGACGTCGACGTCCTGACGCTCACGGCCACGCCGATCCCGCGCACGCTCGAGATGAGCCTGACCGGCATCCGCGACATGAGCCTGCTCGACACGCCACCGGCCGACCGCCAGCCGATCCTCACCTACGTGGGCGAGTACGACGAACGGGCCGTGGCCGAGGCCATCCGGCGCGAGCTGCTGCGCGAGGGCCAGGTGTTCTTCGTGCACAACCGTGTGAGCGACATCGACCGGGTCGCGTCCGACCTCCGCGAACTGGTACCGGAGGCCCGGGTCGCCGTCGCCCACGGGCAGATGGACGAGGGCACGCTCGAACAGGTGGTCCTCGACTTCTGGGAGGGCCAGTTCGACGTGCTGGTCTGCACGACCATCATCGAGTCCGGCATCGACATGCCCACGGTGAACACGCTGGTGGTCGACCGGGCGGACCGCCTCGGGCTCGGCCAGCTCCACCAGTTGCGCGGCCGCGTCGGGCGGGCCGGCAGCCGGGCCTACGCCTACCTGTTCCACCCGGCCGACACCGTGCTGTCCGAGGACGCGTACGAACGGCTGCGCACCATCGGCGAGTCGACCGAGCTCGGCTCGGGCTTCCGGATCGCCATGCGCGACCTCGAGATACGCGGCGCCGGCAACCTGCTCGGCACCGGGCAGTCGGGTCACGTCGCCGCGGTGGGCTACGACCTCTACTGCCAGATGGTCAACGAGGCCGTGGCCGAGCTGAAGGGCGAGCCGGTGCGCGAGCCGGCCGAGGTGAAGATCGACCTGCCGGCCGATGCGCACCTCTCCGCCGACTACGTGCCCAAGGAGGAGCTGCGACTCGAGGCGTACCGCCGGCTCGCGGCGGTGACCTCCGACGCCGAGGTCGACGACATCGCGCGGGAGTGGGAGGACCGCTACGGCTCGATCCCCGACGAGGCGAAGGCGCTGCTCGAGGTGGCGCGGCTGCGTGCCGAGTGCCACCGCCTCGGGATCACCGAGGTGGCGGTCGTCAAGGGCGACGCGTTCATGGGGCCGGCGTTCAAGGCGCGCCTGTCGCCGCTGTCGCTGAAGGCCAGCCAGGAGATCCGCCTCAAGCGGATCGCGCCCAAGGCCGTGCACAAGCCCGAGGTCGGGCTGCTCGAGGTGCCGATGGCCAAGGGCGCCGACCCGGCGGTCGACCTCGTCGGCTTCCTCCGTCACCTGCTCCCGCCGGAGTGACCGGTTCCGGCCCGGCGCGGTCGACCTCCTAGCATCGAGCGCCGTGCGATCCCTCCGCCGCCTCGCCGTCGTGCTCGCCCTCGGCGCCCTGCTGCTCGCCGGCTGCGCCGACACCTACCAGGTGGCCGCCCGGGTCGACGACGACGAGCTCGGCTACGACGAGCTCCAGGACGAAGCCGAGGCCTGGGCCGCGAGCCCCGACTTCGTCACGGCGGTCACCGGTGCGGCGCCGCCGGCCGGCGCGGCACCCGGCACGGCGCCGGCTGGGCTCGTGGTGACGATCCTCAACGTCCGCCTCCAGTCCGAGATGGCCTCGCGCACCCTCTCCGAGGCGGGGGAGCAGGTCGATCCGCAGCTCGTCTCCTCGCTGCGCAGCGAGCTCGACGGCCTGGCGCCCGGGTTCGACGACGGGATGCGCGACGAGGTCGCCGGCATGTTCGGCCCGATCATCCAGCTCCAGTCCCTCGGCGGCGCTCCCGAGCCCCTGCCCGCCGACGAGGTCTACGTCAGCAGCCGGATCGGCCGCTACGACCCGAGCACGGGGCAGATCGTGCCGGCGGACGGCCCGTTGCCGCAGCCGACCACGCCCGAGGCGCTGCTCGAGCAGTGACGGGCCGCGGCCCCACGGTCGTCGTCGTGGGCCTCGGCCCTGCCGGCCCCGACCTCACCACCGTCGGCGCGCGGGAACGCCTGGACGGCCTCGACCGGGTCCTGCTGCGCACCCGACGGCATCCGGCCGCCGAGCCCTACGCCGGCAATCCCAGCTTCGACGACGTGTACGAGCGGGCCGGGACCTTCGACGAGGTGTACGCACGCATCGTCGACGAGCTCGTCCGGGAGGCCGAGGCCGACGGAGAGGTGGGCTACGCGCTCCCCGGGTCGCCGTTCGTACTGGAACGCACCGTCGCCATGCTGCGCGCCGACGGACGGGTCGACGTCGACATCGTGCCGGGCATGTCGTTCCTCGACCTGGCCTGGGGGCGCCTCGGGGTCGATCCGGTGGAGGCGGCGGTCACCCTCGTCGACGGACACCGCTTCGCGGTCGATGCCGCCGGCGCCACCGGCGGTCTCCTCGTGGCCCACTGCCACGCCAACCACGTGCTCTCCGACATCAAGCTCGCCTACGAGGACGACGAACCCGCCGGCGCCGTGGTGCTGGCCCGGCTCGGCCTCCCCGACGAGACCGTGACCGAGGTCGACTGGGCCGATCTCGACCGGGCGGTGCAGGCCGACCACCTCACGTCGGTCTACGTGCCGTCGGTCGGCGCACCCGTCGCCCAGGAGCTGGTGCGGTTCCAGGACCTCGTCCACACCCTGCGCGAGCAGTGCCCGTGGGATCGCGAGCAGACCCACGGGACCCTGCGCCGCTACGTGGTGGAGGAGACCTACGAGGTCGTGGAGGCGATCGACGCCTACGACCCCGAAACGGGCGAGGGAGCCGATCACCTCCTCGAGGAGCTGGGCGACCTCCTCTACCAGGTGGTCTTCCACGCCACGATCGCCGCCGAGCACGGCGAGTTCACCCTGGCCGACGTGGCGAGGGGCATCCACGACAAGCTGCACCGGCGCCACCCGCACGTCTTCGGCGACGCCGAGGCGGGTTCGCTCGAGGCCGACTGGGAGGCCATCAAGAAGGCCGAGAAGGGCCGCGACTCGGTCATGGACGGGATCCCGCCCACCCTCCCCGGTCTGCTCTACGCCCACAAGGTGCTCTCCCGGGCGGCGTCCATCGGCGCGCCGACCCCGGCGCCCGTCGATCCCGAGGGCGACCTCGGCGCCGCGCTCCTCGGTCTGGTGGCCGGGGCCCGCGCCGCGGGCGTCGACGCCGAGGAGGCGCTGCGTCGAGCCGCCGACGAGCTCAGGGCCGAGGTGGCGAGCGCCGAGGCCGCCGCGTCGTCAGACCCGCATCCCTGAATCGGGAGCGAACGCCGCGAGCTCCTCGGCGAGGCGAAGCGCATCGTCGGCCAAACCCGCGACGATCGCGTCGAGGGCGGCCGCTGCGGCGTCCTCGGCATCCTCCTGGGAGCCGCCGCGAGCCATCGACTCGGCCGCGGCGCGGGCCGCCACCGCCCGACCGGCGACCCCGGAGGCCTCCCGGGCGACGGCGGCGGACACGACGCGGCCGACGAGGGCGGGTGCTCGCTCGAGCCACCGTGTGAGCTCGCCGCGGGCCACGGCGGCGGCATCGTCGAACAACGTCGGGCCGAGGATGCGGCGCGTCTGGTCGAGGGCGGCTCGCCAGGCGGCGCCCGGCCCGTCGGACCCCACCGCTGCCAGCGCCAGCTCCCAGTGGTCGGCGTCGCCGTCGTCCCGGAGGACCGCCTCGACGAGCTCGTCGGCCACCAGACGATCGATGTCCTCGAGCATCGCCTCGACCACGAGCCCGTCCTCGTCGGGACCGAGTCCGTCCTCGAGCGACCGCCGCATCGCCGTGCGGATCGAGAACCTCGTCTCCTGGTGCACGAAATCCTCGGTCGCGAGCCAAGCCGCCCGCCACGCGTCCACCGCGATCTCGTGGAGGGCCGCCGACCAGATGGCGTCGCCCAGGCCGCCGGTCGATGCTTCGAGCTCGGCCCGGATGCGAGGGTCCCGGCTGCACTCCACGACGCGCTGGTCGGCAGCGAACGCGAGGTCGGGAGGGACGTCGTGGAGCACGGCCTCCGACGCCGCGGTCCATGCCGATCGCTCCGCCGCGAGCTCCCACGCGTCCCAGGCGATGTCGTCGACGACGTCGGCGCGCGTCCCGGCGATCGCCGTCGTGATCTCCAGGCGCCGACCCGCGGTGACGATGGCGTTGCCCAGCACCTCCACCGCCCGCACGAGGTCCGCGTCGTCCTCGATCGAGACCAGCCCGTCGAGGCGGTCCGCCGATTCGGTCAGACCGGCGCTGCGGAGCCAGGGAGGAGCGTGGCAGCGCACCATCCAGTCGGTGAGCCGCAGGGCGCGTCGGTCCTCGGCGGCGTCGTCGCCCGCCGTCCCGACGAGTCGTGCGGCGAGCGGCTTCAGGCGCTGGCGCCGTTCGAGGTCGAGGCCGGCGCCGAGCTGGCGGACGAAGCGGGCCAGGACCGGCGACACCGACGACGGCGCGTCGCTCTGGGGCTCACCCGCCAGCCACGCGGCCAGCTCGAGGACCGTGAGGTGGGTGCCCCGGCGCGGGTGGCGCTGGGCGTCGACGACGATGGCGTCCAGCTCGGGCAGGCCGTGCCCGGCCGACCCCTCGCCGTGGTCGGCCTCCCGAGGCGGCGGCGCGCCCTCCTGGGCCGAGCGCGACAGTTCGTCGGCGAGGTGCTCCGTGCGCAACNACAGGGGGTCGAGCGACTTCCAGCCGTCGGCCCGCGCCTCGGCCCGCACGTCGCTGGTGGGGAGCCAGTCCTCCGGTCGTCCCACCTCGACGGCGCGATGGTCGGGTCCGACGTGGGTGCCCCAGCTGGTGCCGGGGTCGACGGCACGCAGTCGTTCGAGGTGCCCCGGGCCGAGCACCTGGTACGGGAACACCTCGGGCACGAAGNCGGTCGCAGAGGCGCCCCGCGACGGTGTTGGGTGCGGCCCCACCGTCGAGCGCCCACTCGGTGTTCGCGAAGCCTGCGCCGAGGTCGGCGAAGGTCGGCTCGAAGTCGATGCACGCGTAGCCGAGCCCCGGACCGACCTCTCCGACGACCTCGCGGAGCAGGTCGAACCTCGCCAGCAACCCGTCGTCGTCGCAGCGTGGCCCGCCGGCGCCCACGGCGACGTGAGGCGCGGCGCCGAAGCTGATCGACGCCGTCCGGACCCGCGTGGCGAGGTCGCCGGTGACCACGTCGCACCACACCTGGGCCGCCGCGCAGCCGTGCACCACCCCGGCGGCCTCGGCGGCCCGCACCTCGAGCTCGACGCCGAGGACCCGGACCCGGACGGTGCTGTCCTCACGGAGGTCACCGAAGACCCAGTCGCAGGCCACGTCGATCCACTCCGGATCGAGGCGGCCGGCGGCCCCGGCCGGTGGCGGCAGCAGTCGGAGCACCACGGCGCGCGGGCACGCGTCGAGGTCGGCCAGGCCGTCGACGGCGCGGACCTCGACCGCCGCATCGGCGAGATCGTGGGTCAGGAGCGCCCCTCGGACGGCCTCGGTCGCCCGACGGCGGGTGTCGATGCGGGCAGAGAGGCCGTCGACGCGCAGCAGCGCGCCGTGCGGGAGCGGGGCGACCGCCGAGATCCGCGGCCCCGGGTCGCCGCCCGGTCCGGTCAGCGCGGCGAGGGCGGCGGCGACGTCGCGCAGCACCGGCGACGCCTCGTGGAGCTCGCTCGTGGTGACCATCACGGCGAAGCGGTCACCGGCGTCGTCCAGGAGCCCGTGCAGCGGATCGTTGGTGCCCACCGTCCTCGATCCTAGGGAAGTCCCGGTTGTCGGGCCCGGGGTCCACGGTCGATCCGGGCCGGGGGTGTTTCCAACCGATCGGGGTGCGGCGGTAACGTCCCCACACCACCACCACCTGCCCCACGAGCCACAGGAACCGGACCCAGGACTGGTCATGACGAGCATCGAGCACATCGAGGGCCGGGAGGTCCTCGACTCACGCGGCAATCCCACCGTCGAGGTGGAGGTCGAGCTGGAATCCGGCGCGAGCGGCCGGGCGATCGTGCCCTCCGGGGCGAGCACCGGCCAGTTCGAGGCCGTCGAGCTGCGCGACGGCGGCGACCGCTTCGGCGGCAAGGGCGTGGCCACCGCGGTCGCCAACGTCAACGGCGAGCTCGCCGACGTCCTGTTCGGCCTCGAGGCCGCCGACCAGCGTGGTGTCGACCAGGCGATGCTCGACGCCGACGGCACCGACAACAAGGGTCGGCTCGGGGCCAACGCCCTGCTCGGGGTGTCCCTCGCCGTCGCCCACGCCGCCGCCGAGGAGCGGGGGCTGCCGCTGTTCCGCTACGTGGGCGGCACCAACGCGCACGTGCTGCCTGCGCCGATGATGAACGTGCTCAACGGTGGGGCCCACGCCGACAACAACGTCGACTTCCAGGAGTTCATGGTGATGCCGCTCGGCGCCGCCAGCTTCTCGGAAGCCCTGCGCTGGGGCGTCGAGACGTACCACGCCCTCAAGGGCATCCTCCACGACCGCGGTCTGAGCACCGCGGTCGGCGACGAGGGCGGGTTCGCGCCCGACCTCGCGTCCAACGAGGAGGCCGTCCAACTGCTCGTTCAAGCGATCGAGGCCACCGGCCGCACGCCGGGCCAGGACATCGCCATCGCCCTCGATCCCGCCAACTCCGAGCTCTTCCGCGACGGCGAGTACCACCTCGAGGGTGAGGGACGGACGCTGTCGAGCCAGGGCCTCGCCGAGTACCTCGCTTCGTGGGTCGACAAGTACCCGATCGTGTCGATCGAGGACGGCCTCGACGAGGAGGACTGGGACGGCTGGGCATCGCTCACCGCCGAGCTCGGGGGACGCTGCCAGCTGGTGGGCGACGACCTCTTCGTCACCAACTCCGAGCGACTCGCCCGTGGCATCGAGGCCTCGGTCGCCAACTCCGTGCTGGTGAAGGTCAACCAGATCGGCACGCTCACCGAGACCCTCGACACCGTCGGGCTCGCGGTGCGCAACGGCTACACGGCGGTCATGTCGCACCGCTCGGGTGAGACCGAGGACGTCACCATCGCCGACCTGGCCGTCGCCACCAACTGCGGCCAGATCAAGACCGGCGCCCCGGCGCGGTCGGACCGGGTCGCCAAGTACAACCAGCTCCTGCGGATCGAGGCCATGCTCGGCGAGTCCGCGGCCTACCGCGGCTGGGATGCCATGCCGCCGGGCGTCGACCCGCGGTGAACGCGTCCGCCACGGTCTCGGCCGTGGCCCGCTGGTTCACGCCGCGCCCCGGCTCGTCCCGGTGGATGCGGCCCCTGCTCGTCGCCGCGGCGTCCGTGGCCACCATCGTCCTGCTCGCCGTGTACGTGTTCCCCACGCGGACCTGGATCGATCAACGGGCGGCGCTGGCCGAGACCCGGTCCGACCTCGCCGAGCTCGACGCCGAGCGCGAGTCGCTCGAGAAGCGGATCGACGAGCTCGACTCCGACGCCGAGATCGAGCTCATCGCCCGGTCGCAGTACGGCCTCGTGATGCCGGGGGAGGAGGCCTACGCCATCCACCCGGCACCCGAGCGGGCGGTCGAGCTCCCGTCGGTCTGGCCCTTCGGGCCGCTCACGGACGAGACCGCGCCCTCCGACTAGGTTCCCGCCACGTCGGCGAGCCAGGAGGGGACATGAGCATTCTCGGCAATCGGGTACTGCGGAGCGAGGACCCCAAGTTCCTCACGACCGGTGGCGTCTACACCGCCGACCTCGACGACCCGTTGCTCGACGGTGCCCTGCACGTCACCTACGTACGGTCGATGGTCGCCCACGGCACGATCGGCTCCATCGACGTCGACGAGGCCCGACAGGCGCCGGGTGTGGTCGCGGTCCTCACCGCCGACGACCTCGACCTCGGCCCGATGCCGCTCGCCGTCCCGCTGCTGAACCCGCTCCAGGCGCGACCGGGCCTCGCCACCGGCAAGGTGCGCTTCGTCGGTGAGCTGCTCGCGGTCGTCGTGGCCGAGACCCCCGAGGCGGGGGCCGACGCGGCCGAGATGGTCTGGGCCGACATCGACTTCCTCCCTGCGGTGATCGAACCCGACGACGCCCTGGCGGGCGACACCCTCCTGTTCGACGACTGCGACTCCAACATCAGCCTCGACCTCTCCTTCGGCGAGGACGATTCGGTGTTCGACGAGTGCGAGGTCGTGGTCGAGGGCACCTTCCTCAACCAACGGGTGGCCGGCTGCTCGCTCGAGGTCAGGGCCTCGGCCGCCACCTGGGACGGCGACCGTCTGGTGCAGTTCGTGTCGACCCAGGCCCCCCACGGGGTCAAGGCCACGCTGCAGGAGTGGTACGGGCTCGACGAGTCGGCCGTCCGCGTCGTCGCCCCCGACGTCGGCGGAGGCTTCGGCCCCAAGATCGGCGCGTACCCCGAGGAGGCGCTGCTCGGCTGGGTGTCCAAGAAGGTCGGTCGCCCCGTGCGCTGGACCGAGACGCGCACCGAGAACATGGTCGGCATGGGCCACGGTCGTGGCCAGTGGCAGACGGTGAAGATCGGCGGCACCCGCGACGGCGACGTGCAGGCCTACCGGCTCAACCTCGTGCAGGACTCCGGCGCCTACCCGGCCCTCGGCGCGTTCCTGTCGTTCATGACCCGCACCATGGCCAGCGGCGTCTACGACATCCCCCAGGTCCAGTTCAACGCCAAGTCGATCGTCACCAACACCACGCCGACCGTGGCCTACCGCGGTGCGGGACGGCCCGAGGCGACCGCGGCGATCGAGCGGGCGATCGACCTGTTCGCCGCCGAGATCGGCCGCGATCCGGCCGAGGTACGGCGCCGCAACCTGGTCGCTCCCGACGCGTTCCCGTACACCACGCCCACCGGCACCACCTACGACGTGGGCGACTACCCCGGCTGCCTCGACCGGGTGCTCGAGGCCGCCGGCTACGACGAGCTGCGCGCCGAGCAGGCCCGCCGACGAGACGCCGGCGACCCGGTCCAGCTCGGCATCGGGGTGTCGGTCTACGTCGAGGTCACCGCCGGTCCGCAGCCGGGCGGCGAGTACGGACGCGTCGAGGTCCACGCCGACGGCACCGCGACCGCCTACACCGGCAGCTCCGGGCACGGCCAGGGCCACGACACGAGCTTCGCCATGCTCGTCACCGATCGCCTCGGCATCCCGCTCGAGGACGTCACCGTCGTCCACGGCGACACCGACCGCATCCCGCGCGGCGTGGGCACGTTCGGGTCCCGCTCGCTCCAGCTCGGCGGCTCGGCGATCCACGAGGCCAGCGGACTGGTGCTCGACCGCGCTCGCGAGCTCGCTGCCGAGCTGCTCGAAGCCGATCCCGCCGACATCGAGCACGACCTCGCCGGCGGCGCGTTCCACGTCGCGGGGACCCCGGCGGTGTCCAAGTCGTGGGCCGAGGTCGCCGCCGCGGCGGGCGACGGAGGGATCGTCGCCGACACCGACTTCGAGGCCACGAGCCCCACGTTCCCCTTCGGCGCCCACGTCGCCGTGGTCGAGGTCGACACCGAGACCGGGTTGGTCCGCCTCCTGCGCATGATCACCTGCGACGACGCCGGCACGGTGCTCAACCCGCTCATCGTCGAGGGCCAGCGTCACGGCGGCATCGCCCAGGGCGTCGCCCAAGCGCTCTACGAGCACGTTCGCTACGACGACGACGGCAACCCCGTGACCGCCAACTTCGCCGACTACACCATCGTCTCGGCCACCGAGCTGCCCGACTTCGAGCTGGTCACCATGGAGACCCCGACCCCGCTGAACCCCCTCGGGGCCAAGGGCATCGGCGAGTCGGGGACCATCGGCTCGACCCCCGCCGTGCAGTCGGCGGTCTGTGACGCGCTGTTGCCGCTCGGCATCCGGCACCTCGACATGCCCTGCACCCCCGAACGGGTCTGGGGCGCCATCCACGCCACCGCCTGAGCCTCGGCCCCGCCGTGGTCGTCGTCAGTCGTCGGAGCGGAGCCGGCGCGCGATGGAACCCGCGGCGTCGGAGGCGTCGACCTCGTCCGCCTCCGACGTGCCGTCGTCGAGCGGCACGGGTCGGCCCTGTTCGTCGAAGACGGTGAGGTCGAGCACCTCGCCCTCCTCGTCGAAACTGAACTCCCAGCGGTGCCAGCACTGGAGGCAGTGCTGACGCTGGCTGCGTTGGTTCATGTCGATGTGGTCGATGTAGCCGAAGCCGTCGCAGCGCGGGCACCGGCCGGGGATCCCGGCGTGCACGGCGGCGCGACGCGCCGGCGGCTCGTCGGTCGTGGCGCCGTCGACGGCGGGCTCGACCACGCTCTTTCGGCGGAACAGTCCCATAGTCCCTCTCTCGGATCTCCGGTATCGCCAGGTATTCCGGTTCCGCGGTCGATGGTAATAGGTCGTTCGGCCCATCGCGGCCACGAGGACACGCACCCGTGACCGCTCCGGATGCGCTAGGAAGACGGCAACGCACGACCGGCCCACAGGGGGGAAGCGTTGGAGATCTCGATCACCGTCAACGGCGCCGAGCAGCGCCACGACGTCGAACCACGGACGCTGCTCGTCCAGTACCTGCGAGAGGTCGTCGGGCTCACCGGCACCAACGTCGGGTGCGACACCTCCTCCTGCGGCGCGTGCACCGTGCACCTCGACGGTGAGTCCGTGAAGTCGTGCACGATCCTCGCCGTCCAGGCCGACGGGGGACGGGTCACCACCATCGAGGGCCTCGCCCCGTCGGACGACGAGCTGCACCCGATGCAGACCGCGTTCCGCGAGCACCACGGTCTCCAGTGCGGCTACTGCACTCCCGGCATGGTGATGGCCGCCACGTCGTTCCTCGACGAGAACCCCGACCCCTCCGAGACCGAGGTGCGCATCGGGCTCGAGGGCAACCTGTGCCGCTGCACCGGCTACCACAACATCGTGCAGGCGGTCCTCGCCGCCGCTGCGACCGGCAACGGCGGGACCAGCGGGGCGGCATCGTGATCCCCGCCGCCTTCGACTACCAGCGGGTCGATTCGGCCGAGGCCGCGGTCGCCGCGCTCGTCGAGCACGGCGACGAGGCCAAGGTCCTCGCCGGCGGACACTCGCTCGTCCCGCTCATGAAGCTGCGCCTCGCCACGCCGTCGGTGGTCATCGACGTCGGACGGGTCGACGCCCTGCGGGGCATCGACGACCGGGGTGACCACGTCGCCATCGGCGCCCTCACCCGCCACCGCGACGTCGAGACCAGCGACCTGCTCGCCCGTGAGGTCCCGATCCTGCCCAGTGCGACGTCCCACGTCGGCGACCCCCAGGTGCGCCACCGCGGGACCATCGGCGGCTCCATCGCCCACGGCGACCCCGCGAGCGACCTCCCGGCCGTGCTCCTCGCACTGGGCGCGACCCTCGTCGCCCAGGGGCCCGACGGCACCCGCGAGATCGCCGCCGACGACTTCTTCACCGGCTTCCTCGAGACCGCGCTCGAACCCACCGAGCTGCTCACCGAGATCCGCGTGCCCAAGGTCGCCGGCGCCGGGTGGTCGTTCCAGAAGTTCAACCGGCGTGCCCAGGACTGGGCGATCGTCGGCGTGGCCTGCGTGCGCCGTCCCGACGGCGCGGGCATCGGGCTGGTCAACATGGACACCCGGCCGGTGCGCGCCACCGCGACCGAACAGGCCCTCGCCTCGGGGGCGTCGGCGGAGGACGCCGCCGCCGTCGCCGACGAGGGGACCGAGCCGACCGCCGACCTCAACGCCTCGGTCGACTTCCGGCGCCACCTCGCCCGGGTCCTCACGAAGCGGGCGCTGGTCGAGGCCGGTTGAGCACCGCCGCCGGCGAGCTGATCCCGGCCGCCACCGTCATCCCCCTCCGAGACGGCGACACCGGCCTCGAGGTGCTGATGCTGCGCAAGAACTCCGAGCTCGCGTTCGGGGGCATGTGGGTGTTCCCCGGCGGGCGCGTCGACCCCGGCGACCACGTGGGGGGCACGGGCGACGACGTCGAGGACAGCCTCACCGAGGAGCTCGACGAGGACCTCGAGGTCGCGGCGGCACGGCGCGCCGCTGCCCGAGAGGCGCTCGAGGAGGCCGATCTGCTGGTCGATCCCTCCGGCATGGTGCCGTTCAGCCACTGGGTGCCGCCCGAGGTCGCGTACGTCGGTCCGAAGCGGTTCGCCACCTGGTTCTTCGTGTGCCGCGCGCCGGTCGGCGAGGCCGGTGTGGTGACCATCGACCACGGCGAGATCCACGACGACGAGTGGGTCGGCCCCGGTGCGATGATCGAGCGGGCCCACGCCGGGGAGATCCAGTTGGCACCCCCCACCATCGTCACGCTGCACGACCTCGCCGAGCACGACACCGTCGACGCCGTCCTCGCCGCGGCGGCTGCCTCGGTGCCCGAGCGCTACGTCACCCGCATCGGGCACACCGACGAGGGCATGGTCACGATGTGGCACGGCGACGCCGGCTACGACAGCGGCGACGTCGAGCGCCCCGGTCCCCGGCACCGCGTCGTGCTGGGCGCCGACGACTGGCGCTTCGAGCGGACCCCCTGAGCCGTGGCGACCGGCCGTGCGGGGCGCCGTCGCGGTCCTCGCCGGTAGCGTTGGTGGCGCCATGACGTTCGAGCAGCTCACCGACTCCTTCGGGCGCGTCCACCGCGACCTGCGCATCTCGGTGACCGACCGCTGCAACTTCCGCTGCACCTACTGCATGCCCGAGGAGGGCCTCGAGTGGCTCGGGCGTGACGAGATCCTCACCTTCGAGGAGACCGCCCGCATCGCCGGCGTCTTCGTCGAGCGCTTCGGTGTCGACAGCATCCGGCTCACCGGCGGCGAGCCCACGGTACGGGCCCACCTGCCCGCCCTGATCGAGCAGCTGTCGGGGCTGCGGGTGGGGGGCGACGGCCCGCTCGTCGACCTCGCCATGACGACCAACGGGTCCACGCTGCGCAACATCGCCCCCGACCTCGTGGCGGCCGGCCTGCGACGCATCAACGTCAGCCTCGACTCCCTCCGGGCCGACCGCTTCCTCGAGCTCACCCGCCGCGACGAGCTCGACAAGGTCCTCGACGGCATCGTCGCGGCCAAGGAGGCCGGGCTCGATCCGGTCAAGGTCAACGTGGTGCTCATCGGCGGCGTCAACGACGACGAGGTGCTCGACTTCGCCCGCTTCGGTCGCGACGTCGGGGTGGTCGTCCGCTTCATCGAGTACATGCCCCTCGATGCCGACGCCACCTGGCAGCACGCCCAGGTCGTACCCCAGGACGAGATCGTGCGGCGCATCGCCGAGGCGCACCCGCTCGAGCCGGTCGTGAGGGGAAGCGAGCCCGCCGAGCGCTTCCGCTACCTCGACCTCCCCGAAGACCATCCCGGCGGCGTCGTCGGCGTCATCCCCAGCGTCACCCGGCCCTTCTGCGAGAGCTGCGACCGCGTCCGGCTCAGCGCGGAGGGTCAGCTGCGCAACTGCCTCTTCGCCCTCGACGAGTTCGACCTGCGCGGTCCGCTACGGGCCGGAGCGGGCGACGACGAGCTCGCCGAGGTCATCCGGCGGGCGGTGGGGGAGAAGTGGGCCGGCCACGCCATCGGTCGCGTGCAGTTCATCCGGCCCCGCAAGTCGATGTCCCAGATCGGCGGCTGAGCCCGGGTCCCCTAGACTCTCGCCGATGTCGGAGCGCGGACTGACCCACCTCGACCCGCTGGGCCGGGCCCGCATGGTCGACGTCACCCCCAAGGACCCCACCCACCGACGTGCCGTGGTGCGAGGTCGGGTGTACATGCAACCCGAGACCACGTCGCTCGTGGCCCGGGGGGCGATCACCAAGGGCGACGTGCTCGCGGTGGCCCGTGTGGCCGGCATCCAGGCGGCCAAGCGCACCCCCGACCTGATCCCGCTGTGCCACCCGCTGCTCGTCGGGTCGGTGCTGGTCAACTTCCGGATCGAGGACGACTTCATCGAGGTCGAGGTCCAGGTCGACACCATCGACCGGACCGGCGTCGAGATGGAGGCGATGACCGCCTGTTCGGTGGCGTGTCTGACCATCTACGACATGTGCAAGTCGGCCGACCGGGCCATGGTCATCCGCGATCTCGCCCTGTGGGAGAAGACCGGCGGACGCTCCGGCACCTACCGACGGGCCCCGGACCCGCTCGACGCCGGCTCCGACGGTCGCTGAGGCCGGGTGAACCCCGGGCGAACGGTTGTCGACACGTTGCGATTCGTAGTAGAAACGTAACGAAGTCGCCCCCGGATCCCCGGTGCGACACCCCTGTTCGACCGACCCTGTCAGACCGACACGGCCACGAGGCGTCTCGAGGATCCACCAGTGGACTTCGTCGTGGCCGTAGCGTTCTTCTCACCGAAAGCGAGGCGAGGAGCATGACCATCGTGGTGCTCGTAGGACTTGCCGCCATCTGGGCCGGGGTCCTCCTTCCCCCGTACCTCCAGCGGCGGCGTGCAACACATCCGTCATCGTCGGTCGTCGACTTCCACCAGCAGCTGGCCGTGCTCCAGCGCACCGGGCGGGCCCACGTGCACGCCGGCTACGCCGAGCCCCAGACCTCGCTTCCCCAGCCCTACGAGCGCAACGCGTACGCGCCCCGGCCCGTCGGCCAGCGGATGAACCGCACGGACGTCATGCGCCGCCGCCGCGACGTCGTCGCCACCCTCCTCGTCGCCGCCGGCCTCAGCTTCGTGCTCGCCCTCGCCTTCGGCGGCAGCGTCTGGCTGCTGCACCTCCTGGTCGACGCCGCCCTGCTCGGCTACGTCGCCCTGCTCATGCAGATCCAGCAGCAGCGCCAGGTGCCCATGGCCCGTGACAACGTGAGCTACCTGCCGCACCACGCGTCGGCCACCCAGCAGGCTCTGCTGCGCCGCTCGGCCAACTGAGCACCCGCTCCTGAGCGAGCACGACCGCCGCGACCGCCTCGACCACACCGTCGAGGCCATCCGCGCCCAGCTCGGCGACGCGCACCGTGCGCGGGAGGCCGCACTGCCGGCCTGTCGCCAGGTCATCCGCCACGCCAGCCTCGCCATCCGAGCCGTGCACCGGGGCGATGCCGTCGCCCACGAGCGCGAGCTGGCCGAGTGCGAGGCCCGTCTGCGCACCGCCCAGGAGGCGGTCGCCGACCACCCGCAGGTGCACCACGCCGGCTTCGTCCACGATGCCGAGAAGGAGTACGCCGAGGCGCGTCTGGTGGCGGCGCTGGTCGCCGGCGACCCGCTGCCCACCCACGAGGACCTCGACGTCATGGGCCACAGCTGGATGCGGGGGCTGGCCGAAGCCGCCAGCGAACTGCGCCGCGTGGTGCTCGACCGTCTCCGGGCCGACGACCTCGCCACCGCCGAGGAGCTGCTCGCCGCCATGGACGACGCCTACGACGTGCTCACCACCGTCGACCTGCCCGACGCCCTCACCGGCGGCCTGCGCCGCACCGTCGACAGCCTGCGCGCCGTCACCGAACGGACCCGCGCCGACGTGACCACCACGGTGCTCCAGGCCCGCCTGCGACGCGCCATCGACGGGGCCCTACCGGGTTCGGAGGCGCGGCCGGGCTGAGATAGTCTGCGACCTCCCCACACGGGGGTGTAGCTCAGTTGGCTAGAGCGCCTCGGTCGCATCGAGGAGGCCAGGGGTTCGAATCCCCTCACCTCCACTGACGTCACGTCGACTCACCTGGATTCGCGTGACGTCGGTCCGGTCCGTATTGTCGGGGCATGTGAGCACGGTCCTCCTGCTGCGGTGTCCCGATCGTCCGGGCATCGTCGCGGCAGTGGGGCAGACGATCGCCGCCCTCGGCGGCAACATCGTCCACGCCGACCAGCACACCGACCGTGTGCACGGACTGTTCCTCCAGCGCGTCGAGGCGACCTTCCCCGACGGCGCCGACGTCGACGCGGCGATGGCACCCGTCGCCGCCGCCTACGGGATGACGTGGTCGATGCACCGGCCCGGCCGGCGGGCCCGGCTCGCCGTGCTCGTCTCGCGACAGGGGCACTGCCTCGCCGACCTGCTGGCTCGCGTCGACCTCGGTGAGCTCGACGCCGAGATCACCACCGTGGTGTCGAACCACGACGACCACGCCGAGCTCGTGGGACGTCACGGGGTCCCGTTCCACTTGGTCCCGGTCGGTGACGACGCCGACGCGCAGTCGCGGCGGGTGCGTGCGCTGGTCGACGACGCCGACGTCGACCTCGTGGTGCTCGCCCGGTACATGCGGGTGCTCCCCGCCGACTTCGTGGCCGACTACGCGCACCGCATCATCAACATCCACCACTCGTTCCTCCCCGCCTTCGTCGGCGCCCGGCCGTACCACCAGGCCTACGAGCGGGGGGTCAAGGTCATCGGTGCCACCGCGCACTACGCCACCGCCGACCTCGACGAGGGACCGATCATCCACCAGGACGTCACGCCGGTGTCGCACCGCCACGACGTCGCCGACCTCGTCCGCCTCGGCGCCGACCTCGAGCGCACCGTGCTCGCTCGTGCCGTGCGCCTGCACCTCGAGCACCGCGTCCTCACCTACGCCAACCGCACGGTCGTGTTCGACTGATGGCGCGCCGCTTCAGCCTCGCGGGGTACCAGCGCGAGCAGCTGCTGGCGCTGTCCCGACGCGGCCAGCAGGTGCTCTTCTTCGCCGCCGCCACCGGCGTGGTGACCGGCGCCCTGGTGGCCGGCTTCGAGTTCGTGACCCGCGAGATCGTCTTCGAGGCGCTGGTCGAGGCGCCGCTGTGGGTCCGCTGCCTGGCGCCGCTCGTCGGTCTCCTCGGAGCATCGCTGTGCATCCGCTACCTCGGCGGCGAGGGCACGGCCACCTCCGACGAGTACATCGCCAACTTCCACGACCGGAACCACCGTCTGCCCCTCCGACCGTTCCCCGCCCGGATGCTCGCCGCGTTCTTCACCCTCGGTTCGGGCGGCGCCATGGGCTACGAGGGTCCGGCGATCTACGCCGGTGCCGAGAGCGGCACGCTGCTCCAGGCCCGTCTCAAGCGCTTCTTCTCGCGTGACGAGGTCAAGGTCCTGCTCGTGGCGGGCGCCGCGGCCGGCGTGGCCGCCATCTTCCGCGCGCCGGCCACCGGGGTGGTCTTCGCCCTGGAGGTGCCCTACCGGGACGACCTCGCCCGACGCCAGCTGCTCCCGGCGTCGATCGCGGCCGCCGCCGGCTACCTCACCTTCGTCGCGCTGCTCGGCACCGATCCGCTGCTCCCCGTCGAGGGATCGCCCGGCTTCGGGTTCGCCGAGCTCGGCGGTGCCATGGCGCTCGGGCTGCTGTGCGGCGGCATCGCCCGCGGCTTCTCCGTCGGCCTGCAGGCGGTCAAGCGCTTCACCGGGCAGCACGACCCCCTGGTGCTCGCCACGGGCGCCGGCCTCCTGCTGGCCGGCCTGGCCTGGGTCAGCGACGTCGTCTACGACCACCCGTTCACCCTGGGTTCGGGCTACGAGACCGTCACCTGGTCGCTCGACCCCGAACACGCCGTCGGCCTCGTCCTGCTGCTGTTCGTGCTGCGCGCCGCCGCCACGGGGGTCACGCTCGGAGGACGCGGGGTTGGCGGGCTCTTCATCCCCCTCGTGGTCCAGGGTGCGCTCCTCGGGCGCGCGGTGGGAGGGCTCTTCGGCGACACCGACTCGACGCTGTTCCCCCTCATCGGCATCGCCGCGTTCCTGGGTGCCGGCTACCGCGTGCCGCTCGCCGCCGTGATGTTCGTCGCCGAGACCACGGGCCGTCCGGGCTTCGTGGTTCCCGGGCTCATCGCCGCCGTCACCGCGCAGCTGATGATGGGCCGGTGGTCGGTCTCTCCCGCGCAGGCCGGTTCGCGCCTCGGACACCTCGAGCGCCGCTTCTCGATGCCCATCGCCTCGGCGCTCACCACCGACGTGCTCACCATCCCGCCCCAGGCCACGGCCCAGGAGTTCTTCTGGAACCACGTCATCGGCTCGCGCCAGCAGTCGGTTCCCGTCGTCGACGGCGCCGACTACAAGGGCACCATCCGGATCGACGAGCTCCGCATGATCGAGCGCGACCGGTGGGACGAGGTGGAGATCGCCGAGATCATGCGCACCGACCTCCCCACGGCACGCCCCGACTGGCTGCTGCGCCAGGCCGTCGAGGCCATGGATTCCTCCGCGGTCGACCGGCTGCCCGTCACCGACGACCGAGGGCTGTTCATCGGCGTGGTGACCATGGACGAGATCATCAAGCTGGACGACATCCTCGACGTCACCGGCGACGAGCGCTGAGGGCCCGGCCGTGATCGTCGCCGCCGCCCTGATCGCCGTCCTCCTGCTGGTGCCGCTGGTCACGGCCTTCATCGGCTACATCACCAACTGGGCCGCGGTGAAGATGATCTTCGTCCCCGAGGAGTTCGTCGGGGTCTGGAAGCTGGGGTGGCAGGGGGTGCTGCCCTCGAAGGCCGACACCTTCGCCACCGACGTGGCCGCCAACGTCGGCGCCGTGCTCTCGCCGGCCGAGCTCGCCGAGCGCCTCGACCCCGACGAGATGGAGGCGCTGCTCTCCGAGCGCCTCGACGCCGAGTTGCCCGAGGTGGTGCGAGAGGCCGCCGAGCTGCTGTCGCCCGGCACCTGGGACCAGATGGCGCCCGAGGCCCGCCAGATGGTCCTCGACCAGATCCGGGCGGAGGGCCGTCGGCTCGCCCACGAGGTGTTTGACGACCTCCAGGGGATCAGCCACGAGATCCTCGACCTCGAAGCCCTGGTGTTCGACCTGCTGTCCGGCCCCAACGTCAAGCGCCTCGTGCGGCTGTTCCAGGAGATCGGCGGCAAGGAGCTGCGGGCGATCGTCCGCTTCGGTGGGTGGTTCGGGTTCGTGATCGGCTGCTTCCAGGCCCTGACGTTCTCGATCTTCGACCAGTGGTGGCTGATGCCCCTCGTGGGCGGCGTGGTCGGACTCGGGACCAACTGGCTCGCCCTCCAGATGATCTTCCGTCCCCTCGAACCGACCCGCATCGCCGGGTTGGTCACCTATCAGGGCATGTTCCCGTCGCGGCAGGGCGAGATCGCCGCCGACTACGGCCGGATCACCGCTCGCGAGATCCTCACCCCGCAGAACCTGCTGCGCCTGGTCGCCGAGGGTGAGGCCGGCACCAGGATCGCCGCACTGGTGCTCGCCAAGGTCAACGAGCGGGTGGAGGCCGCACGACCGATGGTCGATGCGCTCGCCGGCACCGCGGTGACCGACGAGCAGCTCGAGTCGGTGAAGTGGATGGTCGTCGAGCGGGTGGGGCGAGTGGCGCCCGACCTCCAGCCCGAGATCGAGGCCTACCTCGAGAAGCAGCTCCAGGTCGGCGAGCTGGTCGAGACGAAGCTGCGGGCGATGCCCAAGACCGAGTTCGAGCGCCTCCTGCGGGGCATCTTCGAACAGGACGAGTGGATCCTCATCGCCATCGGTGGCGCGCTCGGCGCCGGCGTGGGCGTCCTCCAGGGCCTCGCCGTCCTCGCCCTCGGTTAGGTGACCGCTCCGACGGACGGTGAACGGGCCCGATTGGGGCACACTGTGGCGATGAGCGACCTCGAATACGACGAGCGGCCCTGGGGCAACTACACGGTCCTGTCCGACGAGGACGACCACAAGGTGAAGCGCATCGTCGTGCACCCCGGCAAGCGGCTCAGCTACCAGACCCACGCCCGCCGCGCCGAGCACTGGTACGTCGTCAGCGGCACCGCCACGGTGACCCTCGACGGCACCGACCACCAGGTCGGACCGGGCCAGGCCGTCGACATCGCGCAGGGGATGGCGCACCGGTGTGCCAACCAGGGCGACGCCGACGTCGTGTTCATCGAGGTGCAGCGGGGTGACTACTTCGGCGAGGACGACATCGTGCGACTCGAGGACGACTTCGGCCGGAGCTGACCGGCGAAATCCGCGGGCCGGCGTCGGGCGCCGGTCGTAGCGTGCCACCGTGTCGCACTCCCTGCGGTCGCCGCGCGTCCGCATCTTCCTCGTGGCCGAGGCCTTCAGCGCCATCGGCAGCTTCGCCACGTTCGTGGCCATCTGGGGCTACGCCGCCTACGAGTTCGAGGCCACCGCGGGCGACGTGTCGCTGTTCGGGATCATGCTCACCCTGCCCGGCGTGGTCCTCGGGCCGACCATCGGCTCGGTCGTCGACCGCATCGGCCCGAAGGCGACGCTCGGACTGGCCAAGATCACCGGTGTCGTCGCGTCGCTCGCGCTCCTCGCCGCCGACGACTTCCGGTCCCTGACACTGCTCTCGTTGGTCCACGGCGTCGTCGGGGCGTTCACGGTGCCGGCTCTGCAGTCGCTGCCGCCTCGGATCGTCGAGGACCACGAACTGGCCCGCACCAACGCCCTGGTCTCGCTCACCGACGAGATCGCCATCGTCGCCGGTCCCGTCGTCGGCGGGGTCTCCATCGGCTGGTTCGGCTTCCGTGGGGCCTTCGTGGTCGACGCCCTCACCTATCTCGTGGGACTGCTCGTGCTGCCCATGGTGCAGCTGCGCGCGCTCCCCGACGACGCCACCGGCGAGGGCGCGCCGCCCCGTCGGCTGCGCGACGCCCTCGAGGGGATCCGACTCGTCGCCGCACGGCCCGAGATCCGCCGCATCGTGCTCGCCGTGTCGTCGGTGCACCTGCTCTACGGCGCGGCGCTGCTGGCCGAGCCGCTCTACGTGCGCGACGTCCTCGAGCGGCCTCCGTCCACCTTCGCCGCCCTCCAGGCGGTGTTCGGCGTCCTGCTGGTCGGCGGGGGCCTGGTGGTCGCCCGACTCGAGGACCGCGTCGCCACCTTCGGCTGGGTCCTCGCCGGGGTCGTGGCCTCGGGAGGGTTCGCCGTCGTCTACCTCGGTACCCCGTCGGTGGTCGTGGCCTTCGTCGGTGTGGCGCTGTGGGGCTCGTGCACCGCGCTGCTGTCGGGACCGTCGCGCACGCTCCTGCAGCGGTCGACGCCGTCGAATCTGCACGGTCGGGTCCTCGCCACCGACTTCATGGCGGCCACGGCCGCCCAGCTCCTCGGCATCGTCCTCGCCGGGGCGCTCGTGTCGGTGCTCGACGTGCCCGCCGCCATGGCCATCCTCGGCGGCGGGGTGGCGATCGTGGGGCTGGCGCTCGAGCGGGCCCACCGGCGCCGTCGCATCGTGGCCTCGGTGGGTGCCGGGTAGGTTCCGGTCCCGTGCCCACCCCGCCGGTCGCCCTCACCATCGCCGGCACCGACTCCGCCGGCGGCGCCGGTGTGCACGCCGACCTGCGGACCTTCGCGGCGTTCGGCGTGCACGGCGCCACGGCCGTCGCGGCCGTCACCGCCCAGAGCACTGCGCGGATCGACGCGGTGCACCTCCTGCCGACCGACGTGGTGGTGGCCCAGATCGACTCGGTCGTCGCCGACCTCGACGTGCGGGCGACCAAGACCGGCTTCCTCGGCAGCGTCGAGGTCGTCGAGGCCGTGGCGCGGATCGCGGCCGACGGACGGCTGCGCAACGTGGTCGTCGACCCGGTCCTCGTCCGCTCCGACGGTGAGCCGCTGTTCCCGCACGAGGTCACCGCCGCCTACCTCGAGCGCCTGCTGCCCCGAGCGACGGTGATCACCCCCAACCGCCTCGAGGCCGGGCTCCTGACCGGCCGTGCGCTGGAGACCGTCGCCGACATGGCCGAGGCGGCCCACGAGCTGTCGTCGCTCGGCCCGGCACTGGTGGTGGTCAAGGGCGGCGACGCCGCCGACGAGGGCGACGAGTCCATCGACGTGGTCGTCGCGGCCGACGGATCCGAGACCCGCCTCCGCATGCCCCGTGTCGACACCGCCAACGACCACGGCACCGGCTGCTCCTTCGCCTCGGCCTCTGCCGCGTGCCTGGCCCTGGGCCACGATGCCGCCGACGCGGTGCGGACCGCCAAGCGCTTCGTCCACGACGCCCTCGTCGGGTCGGTCGACTGGCGCCTCGGCGCCGGGCACGGACCGATCGACCAGCTCGGCTTCGCACGCCGGGGGACGTCGACCGTGCACCGATAGCCTGGTTCCCGATGACGGCCACCATGAAGGCGAACGACCTGTGCTTCTGCGGGAGCGGCCGGAAGGTGGGATCCTCTAGAGTCGACCTGCAGGCATGCAAGCTTGAGTATTCTATAGTCTCACCTAAATAGCTTGGCGTAATCATGGTCATAGCTGTTTCCTGTGTGAAATTGTTATCCGCTCACAATTCCACACAACATACGAGCCGGAAGCATAA
>AMFO01001852.1_pt1 | contig 22312 bp, 24 predicted proteins | sample 552608 | NCBI WGS metagenome assembly AMFO01 (sample SAMN01893955, study PRJNA167987) | microbial mat metagenome | biome: hydrothermal vent | place: USA: Loihi, Hawai'I | collected 2003-05-01
GTATGTTGTGTGGAATTGTGAGCGGATAACAATTTCACACAGGAAACAGCTATGACCATGATTACGCCAAGCTATTTAGGTGAGACTATAGAATACTCAAGCTTGCATGCCTGCAGGTCGACTCTAGAGGATCCCACATCCGCGCATGCCGTTCGGTCACGACCTGGAGGCCATGGCGGCGCAGGTGGACGACGGTACCCGGGTGGTCTTCATCGCCAACCCCAACAACCCCACCGGCACCTGGCTGGAACGGGACGAGCTCCACCGCTTCCTCTCCGGCCTGCCGGGCCACCTGGTGGTGGTGCTGGACGAGGCCTACACCGAGTACGTGGAGGCACCGGAGTTCCCGGACGGCATCCAGTGGCTGAAGGAGTTCCCCAACCTCATCGTCACCCGCACCTTTTCCAAGATCTACGGCCTGGCGGGGCTGCGCGTGGGCTACGGGGTGGCGTCGCCGGAGCTGATCTCCACCATCGGCCGGGTGCGCCATCCCTTCAACGTGAGCGTGCCGGCGCTGGCCGCCGCCGAGGCGGCGCTGGACGACGCCGACTTCCTCGAGCGCAGCCGCCGCACCAACCGTGAGGGGCTGGCGCAGCTCGCCGCCGCCTTCGACGAAATGGGGCTCGCGCACATCCCCTCGGTGGGCAACTTCGTCACCTTCGAGCTGCCTGTCGACGCCGCCCCGGTCTACGACGCCCTGTTGCGCAAGGGCGTGATCGTGCGCCCGGTGGCCAACTACGGCATGCCCCGCCACCTGCGGGTCACCGTGGGAACCCGGGAGGAGAACGACCGCTTCCTCCAGGCCCTGCGCGAGGTGCTGGCATGATCCGCCGCCTGGCGGTGATCGGCGTGGGGCTCATCGGCGGGTCGCTTGCCCGCGCCCTGCGTGAGGCGGGCGAGGTGGAGGAGGTGGTGGGCTGCGGCCGCGGCCGGGAGAACCTGGAGAAGGCGCTGGAGCTGGGCGTCATCGACCGCTACAGCCACGACGTGGGCGAAGCGGTGGCCGGCGCCGACATGGTCTTCGTGGGTGTGCCCCTGGGCGCCATGAAGGGGGTCTTCGCCGCCATGCGCGGCCACCTGGCGGAAGATGCGGTGGTCACCGACGGCGGCTCCGCCAAGGGCAGCGTGGTGCGTGATGCCGCCGAGGCCTTCGGCGGGCTGCCGGCCAACTTCGTGCCCGGCCATCCCATCGCCGGCACCGAGAGGAACGGGGTGGAGGCCTCCTTCGCCACCCTCTACCGCAACCGCCGGGTGATCCTCACCCCCCTGCCCGAGACCGACCCCGAAGCGGTGGCGCGGGTGCGCGCCATGTGGGAGGCCTGCGGTGCCGAGGTGACCGAGATGTCGGTGGAGCACCACGACGAGGTACTCGCCGCCACCTCGCACCTGCCCCATATGCTCGCCTTCGGCCTGGTGGACGCCCTGGCGCGCATGAAGGAGAACGATGAGATCTTCCGCTACGCCGCCGGCGGCTTCCGCGACTTCACCCGGATCGCCTCCAGCAACCCGGTGATGTGGCGCGACATCTGCATCGCCAACGCTGAGGCCCTCAGCCGCATGCTCTCTGCCTTTGCCGACGAGATGAAGGACCTGGCCGACACCATCGCCCGCGGCGACGGCGACCACCTGCTCGAGATATTCGAGCGCGCCAAGGCAGCGCGGGACCGGTACATCGACGGGCTGGGGTAGGGACGGCACGGGCCGGGGATGTTCAGAACCACAGCCGTGGAGCTGTTCATAGGGTGGCCGGGAGGCTTTGGCGGGACCGCTACAAGCACATCCATGTGCGCTCGGCCTCGGCCATCCCTGGCCTCGGACGTCCCGCCAAAGCCTCCCGGCCACCCGTTCGGCGCAAGAAAGATTCCACAAATTCCAAATGCAATACGAAGGCCCCCTGCCTGGGCTACCGCTCCTTGAGCAGGGTGCAGACCACCCGCCGCTCCGACCTGGGCCCGTCGAATTCGCAGAAGAAGATGTTCTGCCAGGTGGAGAGCCCCAGCTTGCCGTCGATGACGGGAATCACCTCCGAGGGGCCCACCAGCCCTGCCTTGAGGTGGGCGTCACCGTTGCCGTCCTGGGCATCGTGGAGCCAGACGCCGCGGGGGATGAGCTTGCGCAGCAGGTTCACCACGTCGGTCTGCACGCTCTCGTCCCAGTTCTCCTGGATCATGAGTGCGGCGGTGGCGCCCTGGGCGTAGAGGCAGGCGACACCGTTTTGGATGCCGCTGCGGGTCACCACGGCCTGCACCCAGTCGGTGATGTCCACCAGGATCTCGCGCTGGGGGGTGGAGAGGGTGATGGTTTCACGCATGGATCGCCTCCAGTCGTTCCAGCAGCCGCGCGTAGTGCGACCCTTTCCAGTAAATCCTGCCACAGCGGCGGCAGCGGTAGAACTCGTCGTAGTACTTGCGCGTGAGGGGTTCCAGCCGGTCCAGGATCTCGGCCTTGGCCACCGGTTCGATGCGGCCGTTGCATTCGAGGCAGTAGCGGAACGGCCGCACCTCCTGCCGCATGGCCAGCCGGTCGAGCACCTCCTGCACCTGCTCCAGGGGCTGTACCGCGCGCACCCAGAAGCCGTAGTCGATGGCGCGGTGGAAGAGCAGGCGCCGGTCGCGGGTGAGGATCACCCGCCTCTCCGCCACCGCCTTCTCCACCACCTGGCGGTCGTCGTAGTCATTGCGCCAGGCGGTGTCGAAGCCCAGCAGCCGCAGCCAGCGGGTGAGCTTGCCCAGGTTCACGTCCACCACGAAGCGGGGCGGCCGGGGCAGGGGCGGGCGCAAGGCAGGCTGCGCGTCCCAGCCCCCGGGCCCCAGGGGATGGACCCGCACCCGGTCGCCGGGCCGCAACCGGTAGCGGAAATCCACCGCCCGGCCGTTCACCTCGATGCGCGCCACCTCGGTGTGGGGCACGCCCAGGGCCTCGATGGGATCCTTGATGCCGGGGTGGCCGTCGAAGCGGTAGGGCAGGGGGCGTGCACGCCGGTGCAGAGGGAGGAAATCGCCGAGGACGCCGAGAAAGCGGAAGCCCGCGCAATACTTGTATTTTCGGGTCACAGTCGCTAGCCTTCTGCCCTCCATCCACCGGCGCTCCAGGGGAACGCCACCCATGCAAAATACCACAGATTTCGTCGTCGACCCCGGCGGTTCCCTGCAGGGCAGGGTGCGGGTGCCGGGGGACAAGTCCATCTCCCACCGCTCCATCATGCTCGGCTCCCTGGCCGAGGGCACCACCCGCGTCAGCGGCTTCCTCGAGGGCGAGGACAGCCTGGCCACCCTCCGCGCCTTCCGCAGCATGGGGGTGGAGATCGAGGGGCCGGAGGAGGGGCGGGTCACCATCCATGGCGTCGGCATGCGCGGCCTGAAGCAGCCCGACGGCCCCCTGGACCTGGGCAACTCCGGCACCTCCATGCGCCTGCTGGCGGGGCTGCTGGCGGGGCAGGGGCTGGAGCTCGAGCTCACCGGCGACGAATCTCTCTCCAGCCGCCCCATGCGCCGGGTCACCGAGCCCCTGGCGCGGATGGGGGCCGACATCGAGACCACCGAGGCCGGCACCGCGCCCCTGCGCATCCACCCGGTGGAGAAGCTGCACGGCATCCACTACGAGCTGCCGGTGGCCAGCGCCCAGGTGAAATCGGCCGTCCTGCTGGCGGGGCTCTACGCCGAGGGCGAGACCTGCGTTACCGAGCCCGCTCCCACCCGCGACCACACCGAGCGCATGCTGCGCGGCTTCGGCTACGAGGTGCGCCGCGAGGGGAGCCGCATCTGCCTCGACGGCGGGGGCAGGCTCACCGCCTGCGACATCGACGTGCCGGCCGACATCTCCTCCGCCGCCTTCTTCCTGGTGGGCGCCTCCATCGCCCCCGGCTCGGAACTGGTGCTGGAGCACGTGGGCATGAACCCCACCCGCGACGGGGTCGTCACCATCCTGCGCCTCATGGGCGCCGACATCGAGGTGGAAAATCCGCGCGACGTGGGCGGCGAGCCGGTGGCCGACCTGCGGGTGCGCCATGCGCCGCTGCACGGCATCGAGATTCCCGAGGAGCTGGTGCCCCTGGCCATCGACGAGTTTCCCGCTCTCTTCGTGGCCGCCGCCTGCGCCGAGGGGGAGACGGTGCTCACTGGCGCCGAGGAGCTGCGGGTGAAGGAGTCGGACCGCATCCAGGTGATGGCCGACGGCCTGCGCGTGCTGGGCGTCGAGGCCGAACCCACCCCGGACGGCATCCGCATCCGGGGCGGCAGCCTGGGCGGCGGCGAGGTGCTCAGCCACGGCGACCACCGCATCGCCATGTCCTTCGCCATGGCCGCCCTGCGCGCCTCGGGCACCATCCGCATCAAGGACTGCGACAACGTCAACACCTCCTTCCCCGGCTTCGCCGGGCTGGCCGCTGGGGCGGGGCTGAAGATCGAGGTGCTCCGTGGCTGAGCGGGTGCCCGTCGTCACCATCGACGGCCCCAGCGGCTCGGGCAAGGGCACGGTGGCGGCGGAGGTGGCCCGGCGGCTGGGCTGGCGGATCCTGGACTCGGGCGCCCTCTACCGCCTGGTGGGCTACGCGGCGCGCCAGGCCGGCGTGGACCTGGAGGACGCCGCGGCGGTGGCGGTGATCGCCCGCAACCTGCCGGTCCGCTTCGAGGGGGGGCGCATCTTCCTCGGTGACGAGGAGGTGACCCTGGCCATCCGCACCGAAACCGCTGGTAATGACGCCTCGAAAGTGGCCGCCATCCCCGAGGTGCGCCAGGCCCTGCTCCAGTGGCAGCGCGACTACGCCCGGCCCCCCGGCCTGGTGGCCGACGGCCGCGACATGGGTACCGTAGTCTTTCCCGATGCGCCGGTGAAAATCTTCCTCGACGCGAGCGCCGAGGAACGGGCCCGAAGGCGCCATAAGCAGTTGAAGGAACAGGGAATCGATGTTAACCTTTCCGGTCTCGTTGCGGAAATCGAGGAGCGGGACCACCGCGACCGAAACCGCAGCGTGGCCCCCCTGAAACCGGCCGGGGACGCCCTGGTCATCGACTCCACCGATCTCACCGTGGACCAGGTGGTGGAGCGGGTGCTCGAGCAGGTGCGCCGGGTGCTGCCGCAGGCGGTTCCGGGGGAATGAGAAAGCAGGTGCGTGCCGCCGGCGGGCGGCGCGTGTGTGTTCAACCCCAACAGACCAGAACGGAGTCCTTGCCGATTCCAGCATGGATGGCCCGCCCGACGGGCCGGAGACAATCAACCAATGACTGAAAGTTTTGCCCAGCTGCTCGAAGAGAGCTTCACCAACACCAACCTCAAGCCTGGCGACATCGTCGTCGGCACCGTGGTCGACATCGACAACGAGAACGTCATCGTCAACGCCGGACTCAAGTCCGAGGGCGTGATCCCCAAGAGCGAATTCACCAACGCCGACGGAGAGCTCGAAGTCTCCGTGGGCGACACCGTGGAGGTGGCCGTGGAGGCGGTGGACGACGGCTTCGGCCGCACCCGCCTCTCGCGCGAGAAGGTCAAGCGGCACCACGCCTGGGCCGCCCTGGAGAAGGCCTTCGAGAACGACGAGATCGTCACCGGCCGCATCACCGGCAAAGTCAAGGGCGGCTTCACCGTGGAGCTGCAGGACCTGCGCGCCTTCCTGCCCGGCTCCCTGGTGGACGTGCGCCCCGTGCGCGACACCGCCTACCTCGAGGGCAAGGACCTGGAGTTCAAGGTCATCAAGCTGGACCAGAAGCGCAACAACGTGGTGGTCTCCCGCCGCGCCGTGGTGGAGCAGGAGTACAGCGAGGAGCGCGAGAAGCTCCTCGAGACCCTGGAAGAGGGCGCAGTGGTCAAGGGCATCGTCAAGAACCTCACCGACTACGGCGCCTTCGTGGACCTGGGCGGCATCGACGGCCTGCTGCACATCACCGACATGGCCTGGAAGCGGGTCAAGCACCCCTCCGAGGTGGTGGAGATCGGTGACGAGATCGAGGTGCGCGTGCTCAAGTTCGACCGCGAGAAGATGCGCGTCTCCCTGGGCCTGAAGCAGCTGGGCGAGGATCCCTGGGAGAACATCATGCGCCGCTATCCCGTGGGCACCCGTCTCTTTGGCAAGGTCACCAACCTGGCCGACTACGGCGCCTTCGTGGAGATCGAGGAGGGCGTGGAAGGCCTGGTGCACGTCTCCGAGATGGACTGGACCAACAAGAACATCCACCCCTCCAAGGTGGTCCAGCTCGGCGACGAGGTGGAGGTGATGGTCCTCGACATCGACGAGGAGCGCCGCCGCATCTCCCTCGGCATGAAGCAGTGCAAGCCCAACCCCTGGGACGAGTTCGCCGAGAACCACAAGAAGGGGGACCACGTCACCGGCAAGATCAAGTCCATCACCGACTTCGGTATCTTCATCGGCCTGGACGGCGGCATCGACGGCCTGGTGCACCTGTCCGACATCTCCTGGGACGTGCCCGGCGAGGAGGCGATCCGCGAGTACAAGAAGGGCCAGGAGATCGAGACCGTGGTCCTCTCCGTGGATCCGGAGCGCGAGCGCATCTCCCTGGGCATCAAGCAGCTGGACCAGGATCCCTTCTCCAGCTACCTGGCCACCCACGAGAAGGGCAGCATCGTCAAGGGCGTGATCAAGGAGGTGGAAGCCAAGGGCGCCCGCGTCGAGCTGGCCGAGGGCGTGGAGGGCTACATCCGCGCCTCCGAGATCTCCCGCGACCGCGTGGAGGACGCCCGCTCCGTGCTCAAGGAGGGCGAGGAGGTGGAGGCCAAGTTCACCGGCGTCGACCGCAAGAACCGCATGCTCATGCTCTCCATCAAGGGCAAGGAGCAGGACGAGGAGAAGGCCACCATCGAGAGCTACAAGGCGGGTGGCGCCACCGCGGGTTCCGCCTCGCTGGGCGACCTGCTCAAGGACCAGCTCTCCGCGAGCAAGGAGAAGAGCGAGTAAAGAGGGGAAACCGAACGGGGCCGCCCCGGCGGCCCCTTTCCGTCTCTGAAGGGGGAATTCATGACGAAATCGGAACTGATCGAAGCCATCGCCCGTCAGCAGCCTCACCTGGCGCACCGCGACGTGGAGCTGGCGGTGAAGTGCATCCTCGAGCAGATGAGCCGCTCGCTGGCCTCCGGGGAGCGCATCGAGGTGCGGGGATTCGGCAGCTTCTCTCTTCACTACCGGCCACCCCGCATGGGGCGCAACCCCAAGACGGGCGAGCCGGTGGCCCTCGCGGGCAAGTACGTGCCCCACTTCAAGCCGGGGCGCGAGCTGCGGGAACGGGTGGACCGCCGCTACCAGGAGTCCCTCAAGGGGCAGTCCTGACCTGGACCCTTTGCCGGTTCCGCGGGAACCCCACGAACAAACCCCGGCCCTTGCCGGGGTTTTTTCGTGGGTGGAAATTGGTGAAACGGGGCTACCCGGATTCGTTCGATTCCGGCTTCAGCAGGGCCACTGCCTGCTCCAGGGGGGAGGTTCCGGGTTCCGGCTTCCGCGGCGGGCGGGTGGCGGCGTCTCCGGGCTCGCCGGGCAGGTTTCCTGCCATCGCGGCGCCCAGCCGCTCCGCCAGCTGGCGCATTCTCTTCAGTTCCGGGATCTGGTCGAGAAAGAGTACGGGTTTTTCTTCGTCGGGCATGGCGGGCAGTTGTCGGTTGGTGGTGTGCTGGATTTTCGCTGTCGGGACGTTCCCGGGCTGTGAGCATGATCCCGTTTTGCCCGTGGTGGAAGCGGGCGCTCGTGAAAGTGAGAAGGCTTCGTCAAAACCGGGATCGGGAGGGAATAAAATCGGAACGGTAGCCCGGTTCCGGCGTCGAGGGGCCCCGGCGAACGCCTGTCCGCCGGGGCGGGGTGTGGGTCACTTCTTGGTGCTGAGTTTCAGCGGCACGTAGAGCGGGCACCAGCCGAGAAGGCCGGTGAGCAGCGGGATGGCGCCGATGGCGCCGAGCCAGTTCTGGGCGTAGATGCCCCAGCCGATCACGGCCAGGCCCACGACGATTCGCAGGATGCGGTCGATACCGCCGACGTTTGTCTTCATTTCGATTCTCCTCTTTCGGTTTCGTTCTCGTTTCGCGTGAACTTCACCCCTTCCCTCGTTCCGGAGGGGAGAGGTGCTCTCAGGAGACAAGATAGACGATGGCGGCGGGGTTGTATGTGACAAAATCACACAGGAGTCCCGTGAAGCAGCGGCGCGTTCACCTTCAGCCACCCCCGGCCGAGCTCCACTTTCCCCTTCTGCTCCAGGTCCTTGAGGAGGCGGCTCACCACCTCTCTCGAGGTGCCCAGCTCGGTGGCGATCTGCTGGTGGGTCACTCTCACCCGTCTGCCGGGGGGGAAGAGTTCCGCCCGGGCCAGGTGGTGTTCCAGCCGCTGGTCCATGCGGCGGAAGGTGATCTCTTCCACCAGGCTGATGATGTTGCCCAGGCGGTCGGCCACCAGGTCCCAGCTGTACCGGCGCCAGCCGGGCAGGGTGTCGGTCCAGTGGCGGATGGTGGCTGCCGGCACCACCACCGCCTCCAGCTCCGTCTCGGCCACGGCAAAGGCGGGAAAGCGCTTCTCGGTGAGGATGCAGGAGAGGGTGAGAATGCAGCACTCGCCGGGCTCGATGCGGTAGAGGGTGATCTCCCGGCCGGTCTCACCCACCTTGTAGATGCGGGCGGTTCCTTCCAGCAGGAAGGCGAGATGGGTGCAGGAGCTGCCTTCGAGGCAGATGTGCTGGTCCACCGGCAGGCGGACGAGGCGGCCCTGTCGTGAGAGGCTGCGGCGCAGTGCCTCCTCCCGGCCGAGCCGGGGAAACCGGGCATCGAAGCGTTGCAGCAGCTCCTCCGCCACGGCTCAGATGATCACCGGGGGGAACCGGAAGTCGATGTCGCGGGTGGGCGGCTGGATGTAGTTGCCGGCCAACAGGTCGGCGCCGGCGGACCAGTGCAGGTTGACCTCGTCGGGGCCGTTGATCTCGGGAAGCAGGATGCGCACTCCGAGCCGGTGGCACGCCTTGATCCGGTGTTCCACCACCCCGTCCTCACCCTTCTGCAGGCTTTCGGAAACGCTGACGTAGCGGCTGCCCAGTGCGCGCAGGATCTTCAGCGCCGCCGGATGGTGGTTGAATCCCTCGATCATGGTCTCCACGCCCATTTCGTGCAGCTCGCTGAAGCAGTGGTTCGCCTGTTTCAGGTCCTTCGAGATGGCCGACAGGCGAAAGGCGATGACCAGGCCCTGGAAGGAGAGCTCCCTGAGCTCCTTCTGCCGCTCCAGGCGTCGCGGGTACTCCGGGTCGGAGAGCGCCGTGGCGGATTGCGGAATCACCAGCAGGGATTCCGCCTCCTCGCGGTGGAGCCTCTTCAGGGCCTCCAGTCCCTGCTCCAGCAGCCACCGGTCCAGCTCGCCGCTCGTCTGCGTGAGGCGGGCCAGTTTCTCCAGGCTGGAATGGGGAATCAGCTGGCCGGTGCCCGTCTGCAGGTCGCAGCCGAGCTGGAAGCTCTTCCGGGTGGGGAAGCGCACCTGCAGCAGCGGCTTGTAGCTGGGACGCAGGAGGTCCTGCTCCAGCGCCTGCTTCATCAGCTTCAGCAGTCGGATGTTCTGTTCCGGGAGGGGCTTGCTCATCTTCGGTTACAGCGAATCGGAGGCGAAGTCGGCCAGGCGGGAACGCTCCCCGCGCAGCAGGGTGATGTGGCCACTGTGGCGCCACTGCTTGAAGCGGTCCACCACGTAGGTGAGGCCCGAGGTGGTCTCCGTCAGGTAGGGGGTGTCGATCTGGGCCACGTTGCCCAGGCAGACCACCTTGGTGCCCGGCCCGGCGCGGGTGATGAGGGTCTTCATCTGCTTGGGCGTGAGGTTCTGCGCCTCGTCGATGATGATGTACTTGTTGAGGAAGGTGCGGCCGCGCATGAAGTTGAGCGAGTGGATGCGGATGCGTGAGCGCAGCAGGTCCACGGTGGCGGCGCGGCCCCAGTCGCCCCCTTCGGTCTGGGTGAGCACCTCCAGGTTGTCCATCAGCGCCCCCATCCAGGGGGTCATCTTCTCCTCTTCGGTGCCGGGCAGGAAACCGATGTCCTCACCCACCGGCACCGTCACCCGCGTCATGATGATCTCCTTGTAGAGGTTTTTGTCCAGCACCTGGGCCAGGCCCGCCGCCAGGGTGAGCAGGGTCTTTCCCGTGCCGGCGCTGCCGAGGAGGGTGACGAAGTCGATCTCGGGGTCGAGGAGCATGTTGAGGGCGAAGTTCTGCTCCCGGTTGCGGGCGCGGATGCCCCACACCGCGCGCTTGGCGGTGCGGTAGTCCTCGGCCAGCTCGATGATGGCGTGGTCCGCCTCTTTGCGGCGCACGATGGCCTCGAAGGCCTGCTCGCCTTCCATGTAGAGGCACTGGTTGGGGTACCAGTGGCCGATGTCGGGGCCGCTCACCCGGTAGTAGGTGTGGCCGGACTCCTGCCAGGAGTCCATGTCCTTGCTGTGGCTCTCCCAGAAGTCGGCGGGCAGTTCCTCGGTGCCGCTGTAGAGCAGGTTGACGTCGTCGAGGACCTTGTCGTTGCTGTAGTCCTCGCTGGGCACGCCCACCAGGGCCGCCTTGATGCGCAGGTTGATGTCCTTGGAGACGATGGTCACCTGGTGGTCCGGCATCTTCTCCTGCAGCGCCAGGGCCGAGGCGAGGATGGAGTGGTCCGGCGTGTTGCCGGGCAGGTGTTCCGGCAGGTGGCCGATCATGCTGCGGGTCTGGAAGAAGAGCTTGCCGCTGGCCGTGGTGCCCTCCTCCGCGCTGGCGAAGGAGGGGATGGGCAGCCCCTCGTCGATCTCCGACTTCTCGCGGCCGGCCAGGATGTTGTCCAGGAAGCGGCTGGCCTGGCGGGCGTTGCGCGCCACCTCCGACATGCCCTTCTTGTTGCGGTCCAGCTCCTCCAGCACCACCATGGGGATGAAGAGATCGTGCTCGGCGAAGCGGAAGAGGGCGGTGGGGTCGTGCATCAGCACGTTGGTGTCGAGCACGAACAGCCGCCTCGTGTTCTCCTGGCCCGGGGGGTTCAAGCTTCAGCCCTTCTTCAGCGCCTTGAGGGTTTCCAGCACCTCGTCCACGTGCCCCTTCACCTTCACGCCGCGCCACTCGTGGCGTAGCACGCCCTGGTCGTCGATGAGAAAGGTGCTGCGCTCGATGCCGCGCACCTGCCGGCCGTACATGTTCTTCATCTTGATGACGCCGAAGGCGTTGCACAGCTCCTCTTCGGTGTCGGCCACCAGGTCGAAGGGAAAGCCCTGCTTCTCCTTGAACCGTTCCTGGGCCCTGAGGCTGTCGCGGGAGGCGCCCAGGATCACCGTGGACTGGCGGCGGAACTTGAAGATCGCCTCCTTGAAGTCCAGCCCCTCCTGGGTGCAGCCGGGAGTGCTGGCCTTGGGATAGAAATAGAGCACCAGCCACCTGCCGTGATAGTCGGACAGGCGGGCCTCGCGGTTGCCGGTGAGCAGGAGCTTCACGTCGGGAACCTTCTTGCCGATCTCTACCATTGCATTCTCCTTGGCTGGATGGGATTGTGGGGGAACTGCTTCGGCCAGGTAGGCATTGTGCACGGAACGGCCGGTGAAATCGGCGATCCAGTCGCCACTTTCGCGGCACGCCCCGCCGGAGCCTCTGGGGAACCTCTGAATGACCAGAGGTTCCCTAGAACTCCTGTTTGTAGGGCTCCATCACCGCGTCCAGGTTCATGCCGTCGCAGAAGTCCAGGAATTCGTCGCGCAGCTCGCCGATGCGGGTGCCGGCCGGCACGCCGATGTTCATGTGCACGGCGAACATGGGGGTGCCGGTGTGGGGTGCCGCGTAGCTGGTGGTGTGCAGGTCGATGATGTTGATGCCGCGCTGCGAGAAGAAACTGGCCAGGCTGTTGACGATGCCGGGATGGTCCAGGGAGACCACGTCCACGGTGTAGGGCAGGGCCTCCTCCAGCGCCTCGGGGGGCTCGGTGTAGCGCGAGATGATGGTGAGGCCGAGGTTGCGCTCCAGCTCCGGCAGCTGGCCTTCCAGGCGGGCCAGCTGGTTCCAAGGGCCTTCCACCAGCAGCAGGATGGCGAACTCGCCGCCGAGCACCGTCATGCGGCTGTCGCAGATGTTGCAGTCCAGGTCGTAGATGACCCGGGTGAGCTGGTCCACCAGCCCCGGACGGTCCTTGCCCAGCGCCGAGAGCACCATCTGGTTGTTGGGCTTCTTCATGACCGGGAGTTTAATCGAGATCGGAGTCGATGTCTGCCTCGCGCAGCGCCCGCGCCGCCTCCTCCGGGCTCACGGTGCTCACAAAGAGTCCCGAGCCCAGCTCGAAGCCGGTGGGGATGCTGGTGCGCGGGCAGATCTCCAGGTGCCAGTGGTAGCTCTGGCGGTGCCCCTCGTACTCTTCGCCGTGGGGCAGGGAGTGGAGGAAGAAGTTGTACTGCACGCCGCCCACCACCTTGTCGAGGCGCGCCATGGTGCGCCGGAAGAGCTCCGCCAGGGCGTCGAGGTGCTCCTGCGGCGTGGAGAGGAAGTCGGCCTCGTGGTCCAGCGGAAGAATGTGGATCTCCCACTCGAAGCGGCTGGCGAAGGGCTTGATGGCCACGAAGTGGTCGTTGCGCTCGATGACGTACTGGCCCACGTCGATCTTGCGCCGCACCTCGCCCGAGTCGCGGTCGTAGATGGTGGCCTCGTAGGTGAGCGCCTCGTCGATGAGGGAGCAGAAGACGCACTGGTTGTACTTGCGGTGGTAGAGGTGGCTGTGGTGCACCTCGTTCTGCACGTTCTCCGGCACCACCGGCATGGCGATGATCTGGCTGTGGGTGTGGGCGATGCTGGCGCCGGCGGCGGGGCCGAAGTTCTTGAACACCAGCACGTAGCGCAGGCGCGGATCGGAGGTGTAGAGGTCCGCCATGCGCTGCCGGTAGATGCCGAAGAGCAACGCCAGGTGTTCTCGGCTCATCTCGTGGATGGCGATGCCGTGGTGGGCGTGGTCGATGACCACCTCGTGGCGGCCGTAGCCGTCGATCACCTGCTGCAGGCCGAAGGAGAGGCTGGTGCCGGGCGAGTCGTCGCCCAGCACGGGGTAGAGGTTGGGCACGATGCGCACCTCCCACTCTTCCTTCGAGGGCCAGGTGCCGATGGCGGGCGGTGTCCGTTCCTCGTTGCCGCGGCAGAAGGGGCAGGCCTCCACGACGGTTCGGGTGTCGCGCTCCAGCCGCTTCTCCGCCTCCTTGGGGCGCATGCCGCGGGCGGTGGCTACCAGCACCGATTCGGTGGGGACGATGGGGTTGATGCGGATCTCCCGCACGGGGCGGGTCTCGGGTTCGTCGCTGGTTCCTTTCATAGTGATATTCGTGTGGAGTTGGGGAGAGATGCGAGGATTATGCAGAGACGCCGGACGTTTTGGAACCGGCTGGCCCACCGCCGTGGCGGCGCTTTTTCTGTTGTCAGTGAAAAAAGGGGCGGGCTAGAATAGCGCCCTTGCGTGGCTGGCGCTTTTCTGCCATCGAGGCTGGAGTACGAGATGATAAGAGGTAATGTGGTAGCCCTGGTCACCCCCATGCGGGGGGACGGCAGCGTCGACTTTCTGGCGCTGCGCCGGCTGGTGGACTGGCACGTGGAGCAGGGCACCGACGCCATCGTCTCGGTGGGCACCACCGGCGAATCGGCCACGCTGGACGAGAAGGAGCACTGCGAGGTCATCGCCCGCACCCTGGAATACGCGGCCGGCCGCATTCCCGTCATCGCCGGCACCGGCGCCAACGCCACCAGCGAGGCCATCCGCCTCACCCGCTGCGCCGCCGAGGCGGGAGCCGACGCCTGCCTGCTGGTGACCCCCTACTACAACAAGCCCACCCAGGAGGGGCTCTACCTCCACCACCGGGCCGTGGCCGAGGCGGTGGATGTTCCCCAGATCCTCTACAACGTACCGGGACGCACCGCCTGCGACATGCTGCCCGAGACGGCCGTGCGCCTCGCCGCCGTGGAGAACATCGTGGGCATCAAGGAGGCCACCGGCGACCTGGAACGGGTCCGCGCCATCCGCGAGGGGGCCGGCAAGGATTTCGCCATCTACAGCGGCGACGACGCCACAGGCTGCGAGGCGATGCTGCAGGGCGCCGACGGGGTCATCTCCGTCACCAGCAACGTGGTGCCGGCGGCCATGAGCGAAATGTGCCGGGCCGCCCTGGCCGGCGACCGGGAGCGGGCGGAAGAGATCGACCGGCGTCTCGCGCCGCTTCACCGGAACCTCTTCCTCGAGTCCAACCCCATTCCCGTGAAGTGGGCGCTGGCCGAGATGGGCATGATCGAAGCGGGGATCCGCCTGCCGCTCACCTGGCTCAGCGAATCCTGTCACGAACCCCTGCGAGAGGCCATGCGCCAGGCAGGAGCACTTTGAACAGAACCGCCGGCAACGGCGGCCGGGGCCATACTGCCATGAAGTCTTTTTCCGTCAACCTCTTCGTTCTGCTCTTCACCCTGCTTGGCCTGGCCGCCTGCAGCTCGGTGAACCTGGACAAGGTCCTTCCCGACAAGCAGGTGGAGTACAAGCGCGAGGTGGTGGCCGACAAGCACCTGGAGGTGCCTCCGGATCTCACCTCCAGCCGGATCGACAACCGCATACCCGGCCTGGAGGGCGGTGGCAGCGCCAGCTATTCCGACTACGCTCAGGCGCGCCGAGGCGGGGTTGGCGCGGGCATCTCGCGTACCCCGAGCCGGGTGCTGCCGCAACGGCCCGACATCCGCGTGGTGCGGGACGGGCAGGACCGCTGGCTGGTGGTCAAGGGCAGTCCCGACCAGGTCTGGGACCGGGTGGTGGACTTCTGGCAGGAGAACGGCATCCTGCTGGATGAGTTGGACCCCCAGGCTGGCGTCATGCAGACCAGCTGGCTGGAGAACCGCGCCGACATCGCCAACGATCCCATCACCGATTTCATCCGCAAGGCCTTCGACGGCCTCTACGGCGCCGCCACCCGGGACCGCTTCCGCGTGCGCATCGAGGAGGGCGAGGAGCCCGGCACCACCGAGATCTACCTCACCCACTTCGGCATGGAACAGGATTTCGCCACCAGTGGCGCCACCCGGGAGGAGGAGCAGATCTACTGGAAGATCCGGCCGCGGGACCCCGGCCTGGAGGCCACCATGCTGCGCAAGCTCCTGGTCTACCTGGGCTATGCCGAGCAGGAGGCGAAATCGAAGCTGGCGGCGGCGAAGGCGTTCAAGGGCATCCGCAGCCGCATGGACAAGGGAAGCGGTCGCCTCGGCCTGATCATGGAGACCTCCTTCTCCAGGGGTTGGCGGGTGCTCGGGCTGGCGCTGGACCGCGTCGGCTTCGTGGTGGAGGATCGCAACCGTTCCACCGGCACCTACTATGTCCGCTATCGCGATCCCACCGCGGGCAGCAAGCAGGGTGGCTGGCTCTCCAAGCTCGCCTTCTGGCGCAGCGAGAAGCCGGCAGAGGAGGAGACGCTCTACTTGGTGCGGCTGGAGAGCGAGGGCGAGGGTAGCCGGGTCACCGTGCACGACGAGGAGGGGCGGCTGCTCACCGGAGAGACGGCGCTGCGCATCCTCACCATGGTCCAGGAGCAGCTGAACTGACGCGCGCGGGACGCTCCGGGTGAGATTCGCCTCCCTCGGCAGCGGCAGCCGCGGCAACGCCACCCTGGTGCAGGCCGGCGGGACCTGCCTGCTGGTGGACTGCGGCTACTCGGTGCGCGAGTTCGAGGCGCGCTGTGCCGAGCTGGAGGTGGATCCGGACGCCATCGGCGCCCTGCTGGTGACCCACGAGCACGGCGATCACCTCAAGGGGGTGGGAGCGCTGGCGCGCAAGTACGGCATGCCGGTGTGGATGACCCACGGCACCTTCCGCAGCGGCCGTTGCGGTGACATCCCCGAGCTCCATCTCTTCGGCACCCACACCTCCTCCTTCCGTATCGGCGGAATCGAGGTGGCGCCCTACGCCGTGCCTCACGATGCCCGCGAGCCCAGCCAGTTCGTCTTTTCCCATGAAGGCCGCCGCTTGGGGCTGCTCACCGACGCCGGCAGCATCACCCCCCACATGGTGGCGGCGCTCGACGGCGTGGACGCCCTGCTGCTCGAGTGCAACCACGACCGGCGCATGCTGCAGGAGGGACCCTACCCGCCCAGCCTGCGGTCGCGCGTGGGCGGCAGTTTCGGTCACCTGAGCAACGCCCAGGCGGGGGAGCTGCTGGCGAGCATCGACTGCGGCCGCCTGCAGCACCTGGTGCTGGGTCACTTGAGCGAGAAGAACAACCATCCCGAGCTGGCCCGGGCCGCCGTGCTGGAGGGGCGGGAGGGGTTGGAGCAAGTGCTCTCGGTGCTGCGGCAGGACCTGTGCAGCGACTGGTTCGTCGTCTGAGGCCGGGCTTCAGTCCGACAGCCGCTCCAGCGCCCAGCGGATGTGCTCTGCCACCAGCGGCGTCGCCGACTCCAGCCGTGACCGCAACGCCTGGGTGACTTCGGCGTCGCTTTCGGTGTTGCCCAGCGCCACCGCGAGGTTCCGCTGCCACCGCTCGTGGCCGATGCGGCGGATGGCGGAACCCTCGGTGCGCTTCAGGAAGGTCTCCTCGTCCCACGAAAAGAGTTCCAGCAGGGTGGCGCGGTCGAGACCGTTGCGGGGCAGGAAATCCGGTTCCTGTCCCGGCGGTGAGAAGCGGTTCCAGGGGCAGGCCAGGAGGCAGTCGTCGCAGCCGTAGACGCGATTGCCCAGGAGGGGGCGCAGCTCCATTGGAATGGGACCCGGGTGCTCGATGGTGAGGTAGGAGATGCAGCGGCGGGCGTCCACCACCCAGGGTTCGACGATGGCGCGGGTGGGGCAGAGGTCGATGCAGGCGGTGCAGCGGCCGCAGTGGTCCGTCACCGGTTCGTCCACCGGCAGGGGCAGGTCGGTGTAGAGTTCGCCCAGGAAGAACCAGGAGCCGGCTTCACGGTTCACCAGGTTGGTGTGCTTGCCCATCCAGCCCAGGCCGGCCTTCACCGCCAGGGGCTTCTCCATCACCGGCGCCGAGTCGACGAAGACGCGGTGGCCGAAGGGCCCCGCTTCCTCCTCGATGCGCCTGGCCAGCCGCTGCAGCCGCTTGCGCATCAGCTTGTGGTAGTCACGTCCCAGGGCGTAGCGCGAGACGTAGGCGGCGGCGGGATCCTTCAGGTGCAGTCGTGGATCCGCTTCCGGCGGCCGGTAGTCCATCCGCACCGAGATCACCCGGAGGGTGCCGGGCACCAGCTCCGCCGGCCGCCAGCGCTTGCTGCCGTGGCGCGCCATGTATTCCATCTCGCCGTGGAAGCCGCGGGAGAGCCACTTCCGCAGCCGTGCCCCCGCCTCCTCCAGGCCGGTGTCGGTGATGCCGGCCTGCTGGAAGCCCAGCTCGAGGGCCCACTGCTTGATGCGGCGGGCCAGGCCCACCAGATCACACGGATGTTTCGCATCGCTCATGGCCGTAGAATAAGCCATGGAATCTCTTCCAGACAGGCGTACGGCAATGAATGCACATCGGCCCCTTCCCAGGCTCCACCGTCTTCCACAGGCGCTCTACCGTGCCGAACAGGTGCGGGAGCTGGACCGGCTCGCCATCGAAAGGTACGGCATTCCCGGCGAAGTACTCATGGAGCGCGCCGGCCAGGCCGCCTTCGAGCTGGTGGAACGGCGCTGGCCGGAGGCGGAGCGCATCGTGGTGCTGGCCGGCACCGGCAACAACGGCGGTGACGGTTTCGTGCTGGCGCGCCTGGCGCTGGAGGCGGGAAAGAAGGTCCAGGTGCTGCAGCTCGGCGACCCGGCCCGCATCTCCGGTGATGCGCGCACCAACGCCGACCGTTTCGCCGCGCTCTCCGGCGAGTGGCAGCCCTTCGACGGGAGGGTGCCGGGGAACGCCGACTTGCTGGTGGACGCCGTTTTCGGCACCGGCCTGGAGCGTCCCGTGGAGGGCGCCTGGGCGGAGGCCATCGAGGCCATGAACCGCAGCCGGGCGCCGGTGCTGGCGCTGGACCTGCCCTCGGGGCTCCATGCCGACACGGGCGCCATCCTGGGGACCGCGGTGCGGGCGCAAGCCACCGTCACCTTCATCGGCCTCAAGCAGGGCATGTTTACCGGGGAGGGGCCGGACTGCTGCGGCGAGATCGAGTTTGACGCCCTCGACGTGCCGGCACGGCTCTATGGTCACCTGGTCGTCTCCGCCCGCCGGATCGACTGGGCCCAGCAGCGGGAGTTGCTGCAGCCGCGCCGCGCCACGGCCCACAAGGGCGATTTCGGCCATGTGCTGGTGGTGGGGGGCGACCACGGCATGGGCGGCGCGGCGCGTCTCGCCGCCGAGGCGGCCCTGCGCACCGGCGCTGGCCTGGTGAGCCTGGCCACCCGGCCTGAGCACGTGGCCCCCGTCCTCGCCACCCGTCCCGAGATCATGGTGCACGGCGTGGAGGCACCGGAACAGCTCGATTCTCTGCTGCGCCGCGCCACCCAGGTGGTGGTGGGGCCGGGGCTGGGCCGGGACGCCTGGGGGCGTGCGCTGTTCGAGATGGTGCTGGCGGCGGGCTGTCCCCTGGTGGTGGACGCCGACGGCCTCAACCTGCTGGCCGAGGCGCCAGTCCAGCGTGACGACTGGGTGCTCACCCCCCACCCGGGGGAGGCGGCAAGGCTCCTCGGCATCGATGTGGCCGGGATCCAGGCCGACCGTTTCGCCGCCGCGGAGCGGCTGCGAAGCAAGCTCGGTGGCGTAGTGGTGCTCAAGGGGGCGGGCACGCTGGTGGTTTCCGGCGGCGACCGCCGGCCGGCGGTGTGCAGCGACGGCAATCCGGGCATGGCCAGCGGCGGCATGGGCGACGTGCTGGCCGGGGTGGTGGCCGGGCTGCTCGCCCAGGGCATGGCACCGTGCGTGGCTTCGGAGATGGGGGTCTGCCTGCACGCCGCGGCCGCCGACAAGGCCGCGCGGGCCGGCCGTCGCGGCCTGCTGGCCATGGATCTCATGTCCCACGTCCGCCGGCTGGCCAATCCCGACAATGAGTGAGGTGAGGCTCCACTGCGGCTCCGAGGAGGAGCAGGCCGCACTGGGCGCGCGACTGGCCCAGGCGGTGGGGGATCGGCCGGCGGTGGTTCACCTCACGGGGGACCTGGGCGCCGGCAAGACCACGCTGGTACGCGGTTTCCTGCGCGGGCTGGGTCATGCGGGTCCCGTGCGCAGTCCCACCTACACGCTGGTGGAGCCCTATCCGCTGGAAGGCCTGACCCTCTACCACCTGGACCTGTACCGGCTGGGCGACCCCGAGGAGCTGGAGTACCTGGGTCTCCGCGACCTGCTCGCCGAGCCGGCCCTGGTCTTCGTGGAGTGGCCGGAGCGGGGGAGGGGCTGGCTGCCCGTGCCCGACCTGGAGATCGTCATCCGCCACCAGGACGAGGGACGCGTGCTCGATTTCGTTTCCCGTTCCCCCACGGGGGAACGGTGGCTGCAGGCCCTGATGCAAGGGAAAACTTGAGGAAAGCCTCATATCCTACAGAAAACACTGGGAAAATCGTTTTCCCTGTGCTAGATTCAAAAACATGGGGTGGGCTGTTTCGGCAAAGGGGGCTTGCATGGCCATCAACAATCGGCTTCCAGGTTCCGGTTTCCTCTTGTTCCTGCTGCTCCTGGTTCCCCTGGCGGCGATGGGGGGAGACTCGGCGCAGATCCAGGGCCTGCGACTGTGGAACGCGCCGGACCACACCCGGCTGGTGTTCGACCTGAGCCAGGCGGTGGAGCATCGGCTCTTCACCCTGGACAAGCCGGCACGGCTGGTCATCGACTTCAGCAATGCCCGCTTGAAGAAGAAGCTGGAGGCGGCGGTCCAGAAGAGCCGGCACATCCGCAGAATCCGCTACGCGCCCCAGTCGGACAACAGGTTCCGGGTGGTGCTCGACCTGGCCCAGCCGGTGCGTCCGCGCAGCTTCCTGCTGCGCCCCAGCGGCGACTACGGTCACCGGCTGGTGATCGACCTCTACGACCGCGAGGGCCAGGCCCGCGTGGTGCAGAGCGTGAAACAGAAGGAGGGTCCGTCGGGGCTGCGCGACATCGTGGTGGCCATCGATGCCGGCCACGGCGGCGAGGATCCGGGTGCGCGGGGCCGACGCCTGCGAACCCGGGAAAAGGATGTCACCCTCTCCATCGCCCGCAAGCTCAAGAAACTCATCGACGCCGAACCCGGCATGCGCGCCGTGCTCACCCGCAAAGGGGACTACTACGTGGGGCTGCGCAAGCGCATGCAGATCGCGCGCCGGCACCATGCCGACCTCTTCGTCTCCATCCACGCCGACGCCTTCCGCAACAGCAAGGCGCGCGGCTCCTCGGTCTTCGTGCTCTCCAGGCGCGGCGCCTCCAGCGAGGCCGCCCGCTGGCTGGCGGCCAAGGAGAACGCCTCCGACCTGGTGGGCGGCGTCAGCCTGGACGACAAGGACGACATCCTGGCCTCGGTATTGCTCGACCTGGCCCAGACCGGCACCCTCGCCGCCAGCATGCGCGCGGCCACGCTCGTGCATCGCGAAATGGGCAAGATCGGCAAGCTGCACGGCGACCGCATCCAGAACGCCGGCTTCGTGGTGCTCAAGTCGCCCGACATTCCCTCCATGCTGGTGGAGACCGGCTTCATCTCGAACCCCACGGAGGAGCGCCAGCTGGCCAGCGCCAGGCACCAGGAACGGATCGCGCGGGCCATCTTCCGGGGCATCCGCAGCTACTTCCGGCTCGAACCGCCACCGGGCACCCGGCTGGCCATGGAGAAACAGAAGAAGCTGGAGCAGAAAGCGGCTCGCTACGTGATACAGCCGGGCGACACCCTCTCCGGCATCGCCGCACGCCACCGCGTCAGTGTTGCCTCCCTGCGCAGCGAGAACCGGCTCAAGGGGGACCGGATCCGCGTGGGCCAGGTGCTGAGAATTCCCCGGACCTGAGGGGTCTTTATTCTTCCCTTCGCTGTCGAGCCTACCGGCTCCTCCTGATCGGGGTCCGGGGCGTCCCCAATGCCACTTCGGGGTTTCCCTTATGCGCCCATAAAATTTCTTGGCTCTCTTTTTTTGCATGCTATAAGGCGCTTCCAACAACAAGGCCAACGGCCGTAATCACGGAGTTTCACCAGCAGACCCGGCTGCTGCCGAGGAGCAGTTGCCGGGCAAGGGTCCGCAGGGGGTGGCCCGGTTCTGCTGGTTGAACTGTGCTGCCGCCACATGGCGGCAGACAGCGAGAACGGGCTTCCGTCCGTTTGAGTCCACTGGAAACAGTGCAGTCACATCCTGAAGGAGGATCCATGAAACCAAGAAACGTACTGAGTATCAGCCTGGTGGCAGGGAGCGTCCTGCTCGGTGGTCCTGCCGCTGCAACCACGCCCAGTGCCAGCATGCTCGCCAATACCTGTGCTGGCTGTCACGGCACCGGCGGCGTGAGCAATGGTCCCGCGACACCCACCATCGCCGGTATCTCCGAGGAGTATTTCAAGGAGATCATGGAGGCGTACAAGAGCGGCGACCGGCGTTCCACCATCATGGGACGGATCGCCAAGGGCTACAGCGAGGAAGAGATCGAGCTGCTGGCCGGTTACTTCTCGAAGAAGAAGTTCATACCCGCCAAGGGCCAGCAGTCCGACGCCAAGCTGGCCAAGAAAGGGGCCAAGCTCCACGACAAGTACTGCGAGAAGTGCCACGGTGACGGCGGCACTTCCACGGAAGACGATGCCGGCATCCTCGCAGGGCAATGGAAGCCCTACCTGCAGTACACGCTCTCCGATTTCCTTTCCGGCAAGAGTGAAATGCCGAAAAAGATGAGGAAGAAATTGAAGAAGCTCCACGACAAGAAAGGCGATGCCGCCATCGAGGCGTTGCTCAACTATTACGCCAGCAGGAAATGAGGGGAGGGAACAACATGAGCCAATTCACTCGCAGAAACTTTCTCAAGGTCACCGGGGTCGCCGCTGCGGCCACCACTGCCCTTGGGTACAGTTCCTTCGCCATCGGGGGCGCCAGGAAGAAGGTGGTCATCGTGGGCGGAGGTATTGGTGGTGCCACTGCCGCCAAGTACATCAAGCTGATGGACAGCTCCATCGATGTCACCCTCATCGAGGCGAGCAAGGTCTACCACACCTGCTTCATGAGCAACGAGGTGATCGGCGGTCTGCGTTCCATCAACTCCATCCGCTTCGGGTATGACGGCCTGAAGAAGCACGGGGTGAAGGTCGTCCACGATTGGGTTACCGGCATCGATCCCGATAAACGGGTGGTCAGGACCAAGGGGGGCGGTTCCTTTGGCTACGACCGTTGCATCGTCTCTCCCGGCATCGACTTCCGCTGGGACACCATCGAGGGCTATGACGCCGAGGTCGCGGAGAAGATCCCCCATGCCTGGAAGGCGGGTTCCCAGACC
>AMFO01001630.1_pt1 | contig 22109 bp, 18 predicted proteins | sample 552608 | NCBI WGS metagenome assembly AMFO01 (sample SAMN01893955, study PRJNA167987) | microbial mat metagenome | biome: hydrothermal vent | place: USA: Loihi, Hawai'I | collected 2003-05-01
GCAGATTGTACTGAGAGTGCACCATATGCGGTGTGAAATACCGCACAGATGCGTAAGGAGAAAATACCGCATCAGGCGCCATTCGCCATTCAGCTGCGCAACTGTTGGGAAGGGCGATCGGTGCGGGCCTCTTCGCTATTACGCCAGCTGGCGAAAGGGGGATGTGCTGCAAGGCGATTAAGTTGGGTAACGCCAGGGTTTTCCCAGTCACGACGTTGTAAAACGACGGCCAGTGAATTGTAATACGACTCACTATAGGGCGAATTCGAGCTCGGTACCCGGGGATCCCACCGGTGCTGGTGCTGCGCATCGAGCAGCAGATGTCCTGGCTCGACGTGGCCCAGGTGCTCTGCGAGGACCCCCAGTCACGGCAGCAGCTTCGTCGCCAGGCCGCGCGGCTGCGCAAGCGCTTCGAGCGCACGAAGAATAAGCTACGGACCCAGATCTCCTGGCCAGACGGCCAAGCCGAAGCGGCGCTCAAGGGCTGACCGTTCCGCCGACGCATCGGTGCGCCCCATGGTCTCGGCCAGGCGCAGGCAGCGCCAGCGGTAGTGGGGCTCGAAGACGCGCGCGCTCTGGGCCAGGGCACGTTCCAGCTCGGCATGGGCTGTGACCATGTCCCCGGATCTCCAGGCCAGCTCGGCCAAGGCCGCGAAGCCCGCGCACCGCCAGATCGGCCAGCCGCGGGTGGCCAGCTTGCGGGCCAGGCGTCGCAGGCGCCAGGTGGACCAGCCCAGGGGCCGGTCCAAGCGTACCAGCGCCAGGTTGGCGTCGAGGACGTCTACGGCGGCACGTGACCAGGTCAAGGCGACCATGTCAAAGCCTGCGCGGCGCAGAGCGGCGCGGTGGGTGTGGTAGCGCCGGAGCGCGCCCGCGGGGTCGCCATCGAGGATCTGTAGCTTCATCTGGAGCGCCAGCAGCACCTGGCGCTCTACAGTCATCGGGCTGTCCGGTACCCGTGCCTCGGCCTCTGTGATGGTCGAGCGGGCCGGCCCTACCTGCCCCCGAAAGAAGGCGACCCGAGCGCGGGTCAGGGTCGCGGTGATCAGCACCCCGTGGCGATGCGTGCCGGTGTCGCGGCAGCGCCGCCGCTCCAGGTGGGCGCAGTGCGCCAGGGCCTCGTCGTAGCGCCCGGCGTCGACCGCGGCGTTGCAGACATAGGCCTCGATCATGGCGCCCATGGAGCTGTCCGCCATTCCTGCCCGTTGCGCCGCCTGGTAGGCCTGGAGAAAGGTCCGCGCCGCCAGGTCAGGGTCCACCTGGAGCTGTAGCATGCCCTGGCCGGCGAGCAGCGTGGCCTGCTCCCATGGGCTTGGAGCGTCGAGGCGCTCAGCCAGCTTACCCAGTCGCCGCTGTGCGGCGCTGCGATTGGACTCGCTGGGGTTGGCCATGGTGCCCGAGGTCAGCGAGAGGATCTCGGACAGGGCGGCGCTGCGGGGGGAGCCCGCACGGTGAGCCGCCAGCCTGGCGCGCTCACTGAACTCCGAGAGAGCCAGGAAGGAGGTGTTGGCCAGGGCGACGGCGAGCTGCTCCCAGAAGTGAGCCTCGGCGCGGAGGGTGCGGGTGCGGTTGGGGGCAGGTCCGACCGGGAGCGCGTCCACCAGGGCGACCTGGGCCCGGAGGACCAGCACCGAGGCCAGGGTGCGCAGGGTCGAGCGCAGAGGTTGCAGGCCCAGCGGGCGCAGGGCGCGGCGCCAGGCATCCATGGCCGCACCCTGTTGGCGGCTGTCGCAGAGATCCTGTCCCTGCTGGGCCCACAAGCGACGGAGGGTCGTCGGCTCGCTGGCGCACGCGGCGATGGCGTGCTCGCGCGCGGCGGTGGCCTCCTCCAACATGCCGGCCAGGCTGTAGCCACGCGCGACCTCCTCCCAGGCGCTCGCGGCACGGTCCGCGGGGGATGGGTACTCCAGCAGCAGCGCCTGGTGGTGGGTGGCGGCGCGGCCAAAGGCCAGGCCCTTGGTGGCTTGGTCTGCGGCGGTCTGTAGGGCCCAATGGCGTCCAGAGCGATCCCCCGCCTGGCTGTAGTGAAGCAGCAGGGCCTCGGCGTAGCGCTCTGGGCGTGGCGACCCTCGATAGGCCCTGGCCAGGACCCCGTGCACGGCCTCTGGCTGGTCCAGCTTCTGCAGCAGGTGGGTCTGGAAGCGGTGGTGGTAGACACGCCACGAGAGATCGTGCTCTGCCGTGGCCCGCAGCAGGTTGGCCCCCAGCAGGGGGCTCAGCGCCTTTGTCCAGGGGATCTGCTGTGTCGCGCAGGCCCGCAGCAGGACATCTCGAGGGGCCGATCCGGCCACGCACACCAGCTCGAGGAGTCGCTGGGCGACCTCGGGGAGCGCGTTGACCTGGCGCTGTAGCAGCGTGTCGAGGTTGGGAGCGGTCGGCAGGCCGAGGCGCCTTGCGTGGGCGAGCTCGGTCGCGACGAAGGCGTTTCCTTGCGCGATCTGGAGCAGCCGCTGCCGCTCTGTCTCCGTCGGGGTGAGCCCGCCGATGATGTCCAGGACATCTTGGTCACCCAACTCCGACAGCGGCAGCCGGTGTACGGGGAGGGGCGACTCCAGCAGGCTCTCCACCGCCGCTGAGCGCTCCTCGCCGGTGTTGAGGGTCGCCAGGATCAGTACCGGCTGGGTGCGTAGCTGCCCCAGGGCCTGCTCGAGAACCCGCACACTGTCGAGGTCCGCCCACTGGAGGTCGTCGACGACCAGCACCAGGCCCTCTTGCACTCTGGCGACCAGGGAGAGCAGTGCGCACCAGGCGTAGACGGCACGTTGGCGCACAGCGTTGGTGTCGGCGTCGGCACCATCCATCGCCGAGTGCCGCGACAGCGCGCCGAGGGTCGGAAACAGGGGCGCGGCCAGGGCTGATAGATCGGCGATCGCCGCGGTGTCCTCGCGGCGGTGGAGCAGAGCGGCCACGAGCTGATCAGTGAGGGCATCGAGCACCCCCAGGGCCAGACGGTCATCCAGAGTCGCGGCGGCGCGCAGCACCAGGACGGGGCTGTCGACGAGGGCCTCGCGCACCAGCCGCGTCTTGCCGCAGCCGCTCTCTCCCTCGACCACCAGCATCTGACCCGCACCTGCGGTGGCTCGGGTCAGGGCCGCGCGGACTCGCGCCAGCTCTGGTCGCCGTCCCGTCATTGGCGGATCGAGCCGTTGCGTTGCCGGTCCCTCGCACCCCAGCAGCGCCCGCACTTCCTGCAGGTCCAGGCGCGTGCTGGGATCCTCTCGGACCAAGCCCTCACAGAGCATCGTCGCCCAGGGGGGGGCGCTGGCTGGAGGGCGTGGTGCTTGGCCTGGCGTGGGGGGGCGGCCAGCGAAGAGGGTGTGCACCAGACAGCCGAGAGAGTAGAGATCGGAGGCGCGGCAGGCCTCTCCCTGGGCCTGCTCCGGGGCCAGGTAGGCCGGCGTTCCGCCGCCGCGTGACAACGCCGTGTGTGCGGCCCGCTCTGCCGTGGCCAGGCCGAAGTCCAGCAGGACCACCCGGTCGGAACCGGTCTCGACAAGCACATTGCCGGGCTTGATGTCCCGGTGCAGGATTCCCGCGGTGTGCAGGGCTGTCAGGCCGTCGACGAGCTGCCGCACCGCGCAGAGCAGATCCCGTGGGTCGCGGTCTGCGCCCCATGTGGTCAGGTCGCAGCCGGCCACGTACTCCATCGTGAAGTACCACAGGCCACCTGCACAGCCCAGCTCGCGCAGGGCCGCCAGGTTGTGGTGGCGTAGCGGGCCCACGGTTCGAAACTCGCTCTTGAGGTGCAGCAGCGTCTGCAGGTCGCCGGGCCAGGCCAGGGTCTTCAAGGCGCAGCACTCGCCCAGCTCGTGGTCATCCACCAGGAAGACCGTGCCCATACCGCCGGTGCCCAGATGTTCCATGACCGTGTAGCGAGGTGCCAGGGCGGCCGAGATGATCTCCGGGTCCATTGGCGCGGGCGCGGTCTGGCGCGCGAAGATCTGGCGCAGGGCCTGGTCGAGGCTGTCGTTGCCGGACGGTGGGCAGGTGAGGTCGACGGCCTCGGGCTTTGTCATCAGGTCTGAGCCTTCGGGTGGCCTGGTGGGCGCGCGGCAGGACAGGTCGATGCTCGCGGTCCCGTCCAGTAGGAAGCTCTTGTGAACGCAAGAACCCCCCGTCGGCCAAGACCAGCGGGGGATTGTTGTGAAGTGGCGCAGCCAGGAGGAATCGAACCCCCAACCTTCGGATCCGTAGTCCGACGCTCTATCCAATTGAGCTATGGCTGCATGTTGCTGTGTTCTGCGTGCTCGGGGAGTGGCGGAGACGGAGGGATTCGAACCCTCGGAGGAGCTTTTGGCCCCTCACGCGATTAGCAATCGCGCACCTTCAGCCTCTCGGTCACGTCTCCAGGTTCAGAGAGCAGGTGGTGGATCCACTACTGAGGCGGTCCACCACTGAAGCGGGCGGAGGCGGTGGGATTCGAACCCACGAACCCTTGCAGGTTGGCGGTTTTCAAGACCGCTGCCTTCAACCACTCGGCCACGCCTCCCGGCGGGCGGCACGCTTCTATTCGGATCGGGAAGGGTCGGCAAGCGCCATGTGCAAGGGGGCGTCAACTTGGCGCGAGGATCCGCTCCTGGCCGCGCATATAGGGCCGCAGGACTGGCGGAATGATGACGCTGCCATCGGCCTGCTGGTGATTCTCCAGCACGGCGATGACGCTGCGCCCGACGGCCAGCGCTGAGCCGTTCAGCGTGTGGATCGGCTGCGGCTTGCCGCTGGCCGTGGCGCGGTAGCGGGTGCCCATTCGTCGACCCTGGTGGGCCCCGCACCACGACAGGCTGGAGATCTCGCGGTAGGCCTGCTGGCCGGGCAGCCAGACCTCCAGGTCGTAGCAGATCCGGGCGTTGGCGCTGATGTCCCCGCCGCACAGGATCTGCACCCGGTAGGGCAGGCCCAGCTTCTGAAGCAGGCTCTCGGCGTGCGCGGTCATCTCTTCGTGCTGGACGGGGGCCTGGTCCGCCGTGCAGAGCTGCACCAGCTCGATCTTGTGGAACTGGTGCTGGCGCATCAGCCCGCGTGTGTCCCGCCCGTAGCTGCCGGCCTCGCTCCGGAAGCAGGGGGTCCAAGCCGTATAGCGCAGCGGGAGCTGCGCCTGGTCGAGGATCTCACCGCGGTGGAGGTTGGTGAGGGGGACCTCGGCGGTGGGGATGAGGAAGGCGTCGCCGCCGTTGAGCGGCTCTGCCAGCCGAAAGAGGTCCGCTTCGAACTTGGGGAGCTGGCCCGTGCCGGTCATCGTCTCGCGGTTGACGATGTAGGGCACGATGTGTTCGAGGTAGCCGGCGGCCGCGGCTTCCTCCAGGAAGAAGTTGATCAGGGCGCGCTCCAGGCGCGCGCCGTCGCCGCGGTAGACCGGAAAGCGAGCGCCCGACAGCCGGGCGGCGCGCTCGAAGTCCAAGATGCCCAGGGCTTCTCCCAGGGCCACATGGTCCTGGGCCGGAAAGTCCAGATCAGCAGGTTGGCCGGCCCGCCGCAGCTCGACATTGCTGCGGTCATCGGGGCCCGGCGGGACGCGGGGATCCAACAGGTTCGGCAGCCCTAGCAGCCCGTCCAGCTCAACGATCTCCAGGGCCTTGCGCTCGTCCTCGAGGGTGCTCAGGTGGTCGCCCAGGGTCTTGACGCGGTCGCGCAGCGGCTGGGCCTGCTCGGCCTGGCCGGCCTTCATCAGGGGGCCGATCTGGCGGCTGAGCTGCTTGCGCTCGGCGCGCAGGCCGTCGGTCTCGGTGGTGAGCTGCCGGCGGCGCCCGATCGTGGCGACGAGCGTGTCGAGGGTGGCGAGCATGTCGTCGCTGGCGTTGCGGCGCACCAGGCTCTCGCGTACCAGCTCGGGGTGTTCGGCGACCAGCTTGCGGTCCAACATGGGGCATCCCTTGGCTTGAGGGGCGGTCGCTCTAACTGCCGCCGGGCCGTTGGGGTGGGCGTTGCAGCAAGGACGCGGCGACGGCGGCCACCGGGTCGGGGCCCTGCCACCACGCATCGAGGTGGCGCGCGCAGGCCGCGGCGAGTTGGTCCCAGCTTGGAGGCTGGTCGAGGTGGTCGGCCAGCCGCGTGACCGAGTCCTGACCCAGTCCGCAGGGATTGATCCGCTGGAACCAGCCCAGGTCGGTGTTCAGGTTGAGCGCGAAGCCGTGCCAGGTGACCCAGCGGCGGCAGCCGATGCCGATCGCGCAGACCTTGCGGCGGTCCAGGAGCCGTCGGGGAAGCTCGGACCGAGCAGGCGACGGGAGAGCTTTCCCGACGGCTCCTAGCCAAACCCCGGTGTTGCGAGCGTCGCGCTGGCCGCACAGGCCGAGCTCGTCGAGAACCGCCAGGATGACCAGCTCCAGGCCGTGCAGCCACAGATGCAGGTCGCGGCGTCCCGGCGGCAGGGCGATGATGGGCCAGCCTACGACCTGTCCGGGGCCGTGGAAGGTGACATCCCCGCCGCGGGCGGCCGACACGACCGGGACGTCGCCGGGGTCGAGCACGTTGTCGGCAGCCCCCCGCCGCCGTCCGACCGAGAAGACCGGCTGGGGCTCGACCAGCAAGAGCGTGTCGGGGCAGGCACCCGCCACGCGCTGGTCCAGCAGAGCCAGCATCCGGGCTTGGGCCTGGACGTAGGGCACGCCTCGCAGCACCTGCACCGAGATACTGGCTGTGGCCGGTCCGGTCACGAAGCCAGCGCGCCCTGCACAGCGGCGATGACGCGCTGGTGGACCTCGGCGATGCTGCCGCGCGCGTTGATCCGCACCAGGTCTTCGCCTTGGCTGCGGGCCAGGGTCACGACGCCTTCGTAGGCATCCTGCACGGCGCGCAGGCGGTCCAGGGCTTCGAAGCGGTCGCGGGAGTCACCCCGGGCCAGGACCCGCTTCAGGCAGGTCTCCGCGTCCAGATCCAGCAGGATCGTCAGGTCCGGCGTTCGAAAGCGCTCGTTGAGCATGGCCACCCGGGCCAGTCCCATGATGAGCGACTGATATGCCAGGGAGGAGTGCTTGTAGCGGTCGCTGATGACGTGCTGACCTTGCACCAGCTTGGGGAGGATCTCGCGGTCGAGGTGGTCCCGCCGGTCCGCCGCGAAGAGGTAGGGAAGCACCCCATCGCCGAGGCGCTGCTGGGGATCGGCCAAGGCGGTGCGGATGAAGCGGCCGACCGGACCACCGGAGGGCTCCGCTGTGGTGTGGACCGCCCGACCCCTGGCTGCGAGCCAGTCGGCCAGCAGGCGAGTGTGGGTCGTTCCCCCCGAGCCATCCAGGCCCTCGATCGCGATGAAGAGTGGGCGCACGATTCCTCCGACACCTCCTTACGTGACTAACCCGCGCCTGGCGTGTCATGGTCAAAGCGATGCGTTCTAGCTTAGCCATCCCCTGCCTGCTCCTGCTGGTTCTGCCTGCGCGAAGCGCTGCGAAGCCCGGCGTGTTTGCGTCCTTGGGTCTGGGGCATTCGCGTTCGGCCAAGGCGGCACGGCCTGCCGCGAAGGCGGCGGTCGCGGTGACGCAGAGCCCTGACCGGGCCCTCCCGGCGCCTCCGGTGGACCAGGCCCGGTCTCTGCTGTTGGAGCTCGACCGTGCCCAGCTCTCGACTGCCATGCGTTGGGCTGGGGTCGAGCCCAGCGAGTTGCTGGGCGGTCGCGAGACGACCAACCTGGGGCTGGACCGACGCGTGGACCGCTGGCGCTTGCCCTCGGCCGAGGCCGCGCTGGTCGATCCCCTCTGGCTTCCCGACCGGGTCGGCGACCTGGGCCAGGCCCTCTCCGCCGACCTGTCGCCTGAGGGCTCCTCATCGATTCCGAGCTGGACTTCCTTGCGCACCCTGGCTGCGCAGGAGTTTGGCCACTCCCAGATGGTCGGCTGCTTGAGCCCGCCCTCGCGGGGGCTCTATCGCGAGGCCGTGGAGGGGCCGGGGCTGAGGCGCCGCCAGGCCGCCTACCTCCGCGAGCAGCTCAGCATTCGCCTGGACGCACCGGTGGGCGATCTGCTGTCCCAGGCCAGCCTCGCGCGCTGCCGGCTGGACCTGGCCCTGTCGCGCCTCTCGGCCGAGGACCGCGCCGCCGTTCGCGCGGCCTTGGCATCCGGCCTGCTCGACCAGGTGGACAGCGAGGACGACGCTCGGGCCAGCCGAGCCCTCGCCCTGTCTACGGCCTGGGAGAAGGTGGACCGCTCCCTGCTGGTGGCGGCGGGGGTGGCCTGGAGCCAGGCCGTGCGGTCTACCGCAGAGAAGCTCCGAGCCTTGCCGCTGGACGCCTGGCCCGATGGCCCCTTGCAGGTCCAGACCGCGCTGGGCACGGTGTGGATCGGGTCGCCGGAGAACGACATCATGGAGGGTGATCCGATGCTGATCCTGGACCCAGGTGGGGACGACGACTGGACCGTCGCCCGCGACCGGGATGTGGGCGACACGGCTTGGGTGCCACCCGTTCGCGGGGTCATCGACCTGGGTGGGAACGACCGCTACGGCGGCGGTGCGGCGTCGGTGGGCGGCGCCCTGCTGGGGCTGTCAGCCGGGGTGGACCTGGGCGGAGACGACTCCTGGCGGACGGGCGCGCTGTCCCAGGGCGCGGCCTGGTTCGGCGTGTCCACCTGGGTGGACCTGGGCGGTGATGACACCTTTGTCGGTCCGGTCGCGGTGCAGGGTTTCGCCGCCTACGGCCTGGCCGTGCTGCGGACCGCGGGGCAGGGGGATGACACGCTGCGGGCCGGCGCTTGGGCCCAGGGCTGCGCCTGGTCTGGCGGCGTGGGCCTGCTCCACGACGGGGGCGGCGATGACCGCTACGTCCTGGGAGGAACCATCGAGGACAGCCCGAACCGACTTCCCGGTTACCACGACGGCTACGGACAGGGTTTCTCGGTGGGCCAGCGTCCCTGGCTGGGCGGGGGCATCGGCTGGCTCCAGGACGACGGCGGGCACGACCGGTACAGCGGCGGGCTGTGGGTCCAGGGCAGCAGCTACTGGCACAGCCTGGGGGTGCTGCTCGACCGCTCCGGGAACGATGTCTACACCTCGGACCAGTACAGCCAGGGCAGCGGGATCCACCTCTCTGCGGCCGGCCTCTTCGACCTCGACGGCGACGACCGCTACCTCACTCGGAACCTGGGCCAGGGCAGCGGCCACGACCTCGCGGTCAGTTGGCTGCTGGATGGCGGGGGGGACGACGTCTACACCGGCCAGGACACGGTCCAGGGCGCGGCCATCAACAACGCGGTGTCCTTCTTCTTGGACCGCAGCGGGGATGATCTCTACCTGGCGGCCTCCGAGAAGCGGCAGGGCTACGCGGGCCTGGCGCGCGGGTACAGCTCGGTCGCGGCCTTCGTCGACGGCGCGGGACGCGACCGCTACCTGCCGGGGCTGGTTGCGGGTGCCGACCAGGGCCCAGCCCAGGACGCCCCCCAGCGAGGGCACGGGGTTGCGCTGGACCTGGTTCGGGACGACCCGGTGGCGCAGGACATCGCGGTGCCTCCGCCGGACCTGGGACCGGTTCCAACCGACGCTGAGGCCGCTCAGCGCTTGCTCTTGGACCACCAGCGCTGGACCGCGCCGGCTGCCCAGACCCGGGTCGCGACGGACTTGCTGGTTCAGGTCGGGCCGAAGGTCGTGGCGTGGCTCCTGCCCCTCACCAGCGGTGAGCTGCACCTGCGAAGCCACACGATCGGCGCCGTGATCCAGCGCTTCGTCAAGTCCAGCGACGCGAAGGCTCGGCAGCAGGTCGCCGACAGCCTGTTGGCCTCGCTTCAGTCCTGGCCGGTCGATGTCCTGGACGACAGCGTGCGCTGGCAGGTGGGGTGGATCGGTGACGTGTACGCGGTGGACCCCGCGCTGCGGTCCCAGGCCATGACGGCGGTGGACATCGCGCGCCAGCATCCCGCCTGGGCCGTGCGGCGACAGGCCTGGATCCTGGCAGCGGCGGTGGCGCAGGCGGGTGCTGTGCCGCGGATCATGGGTCAGAGCTGGGCATCGGGGGCCCGCCGGGCGATGGTGGATGGCGCGGCACCGGGCGAGCGCGCGGCGGCGGCGCGCTACGTCGGGATTGTCGGCGACGGCGAGGGTACCCGGGCCCTGGTCGCGCTGCTGCGTGGGGGCGGTCTGGACGAGCGTGCGGCGGCCGAAGATGCGCTGGTGGCGCTCACGCAGCGAGGCGCTGGCACGCTGGTTCTGCGAGCCTTGGATGGGCTTGCGCGTGGTCCCGACGGAGTGGCGCGGGATGCGGCCTTGCGGGTCGCCGGGGCATCGGGCTTGTCGGCTGGGCTGGCGCTGGTCGAGCAGGGGCTGGCTTCCGAGGACGCGGCCACCCGCCGGGCCGCGGCTCTGGGGCTGGCGACCAATCCCAGCCCGGCCGCCCAGACCCTGGCCGAACAACATCGGTCCGTCGAGACTGACCCCCGTGTGCTCTCCGCCGTGCTCCTGCCCTGAATCCTGACGGATTCTCGCAGCTTCGCGAAGGCAGACTCTGGCAATAAGGCTGTCAAGCAGGGTGCGGGCGGTACATTGCCGTGGCATCTTGGCCGTGAACTTTCCTCGACAGCGCCACACCTGCTGGACCCGGTGCTTGCGACAAGCGCGAGCCTGCACCCTCGGAGGCTTCGTGCCCACATCGCTTCACTCGGCCTCTGGCCGCTGTTTTCTGTCCGCTCTCGCCTTGGCCTTGGCCGCCGCTCCTTCAGCGGCCCTCGCTGTGGCCCCGGACGGGCTGACCCGCGATCAGCTCGCCCAGCGGACCCGCTTGCTCACCGAGTACGGCCGCCTGGTGGACCCCTCCAGCGCGGACATCGCCCCGGCGGACCTACCGGCCGGGCCCTCCTGCCTCACCGGTCTTGTGCGCGATCTTCGCGCCAACCCCGACCTCTTCTCGCCGGATGAGTGGCTGGACATCACGTCCACGCTTGGCTTTCCCGCGACCCGCTCCGTGCCTCCCACCCTGCCTCCCAGGGCGGACGCCCCCCCGACCCCCACGGAATCGGACGGGACCTGTGTGGGCAACACCGGTACCAACTCCCTGATCGGCGAGCACTTCGTCGTCTACTGGGACAGCGCCACCGAGACCCAGGCCCAGAACCTGCTGGACTCGCTGGAGTACTCCTGGACTCGTGAGATCGATGAGCTGGGCTGGCAGGCGCCAGACGGTACGGGGCGCTACAAGCTGCGCTTTCAGATCAGCAATGCCAACTACGCGGGTGCCTACACGACGGTTGGTTATTGCAACAGCAGCGTTGGGTATATGCCCTACTTCGTGGCGGGACGTGGCTCGTTCAGCGCCGGCAACTGGTACAAGTCCATGGCCTCGCACGAGTTCAACCACTCCAGCCAGTTCGGCTACGGCTACGCCCACGAATTCTACTGGTGGGAAGCGACCGCGACCTACATGGAGGAGTACGTCTACCCGGACTACAACGACTGGGCCGACTTCTACGTCTACTTCAGCTACTACCCCTTCCTCTCGCTGAACGCCTCGGACCAGTCGGACAACCAGATCTTCGGCCACATGTACGGCATGGGGATCTGGGCGACCTACCTCGACGAGTACGTGGGCGGTCACGACTTGGTGATGGGCACCTGGGATCAAGCGCAGGGGCGCAGCGGTCAGTACAATTACTGGATGCCCGATGTCATCGAAGACATGGGCTACAACTTCGATGAGCTGTGGCAAGGCTTCATGGCGACCTCGGCCTATATGGACTTCAGCGAGTACAGCTCCTACTACGACATCCAGTCCCTGGAAGAGTCGGGCGCGCTGCCGGCCGAGGGCTCTGAACCGGGTGACGCGCCCTGGAGCCTGGGCCTGAACTTCGTGTCCTTCGATGCCTCGCAGGGGGCCAGCGGCAAGTACCTGCAGGTGGACTTCGCTGGTGACTCGGCCGTGGACTGGAACGTCGTCCTGGTCACGGGCTCGGGGCACACCGTCACCGAGTACGTCGCGGCCGATGTCCAGGATGGCGCTGGAACGGCCTGGATCCCCTTCGATGGAAGCGACAGCGGCTACCTGGTGGTCAGCCCCAAGGACCCCGACGTGTCCGGCTTCAACTACAACTGGGGCAATCCGGACGAGTACAGCTACACCTGGTCGGCCTGCCTGACGGACAGCGAGACTGGCCTGCTCTGCGGGGCCGATGCGTCGATGGACACTGGTGGCGCGTCCGATGGGCCGGCCACTCCCGCGGACACGACCACCAAGGGTGGCTGCGGCTGCGCGTCGACCGTCGCACCCATGACGGGGATGGTGTGGGGGCTTGGTCTGCTGGGGCTGGTGGGCTTGCGGCGGAGGCGGTCGTTCGCCACCCTCACCGATTGACGACGTGAATCGCCTGCCCCAGCGCCGCCTTGGCGCTCTCCATCAGCCCCTCGCCCAGGGTCGGATGAGGGTGGATGGTCAGGGCCACATCCAGGGCTTCGGCGTCCATCTCGATCGCCAGTGACGCCTCGGAGATCAAGTCGCTGGCGTGGTCGCCGCAGATCGTCACGCCCAGGATCCGGTTGTCCTTGGCGTCGAGGATGGTCTTGAAGAAGCCCTCGGTGTGACCGGTGGTGATCGCCCGGCCGATGGCGGCGTAGGGCACCTTGCCGACCTTGACGGTGAAGCCCTGTTCGCGAGCCTGGTGCTCCATCAGGCCGGCGGTCGCGATCTCGGGATCGGTGAACACGACGGCGGGCACGTTGCGGGCGTCGTTGAATGCCTTGTGCCCGGCGATGACCTCGGCGCAGATCTCGCCTTCATGGGTGGCCTTGTGGGCCAGCATCATGCCGCCGGCGACGTCGCCGATGGCGTAGACGCCGGGCACGCTGGTCTTGCACTGCTGGTCGATGGTGACGAAGCCGCGCTGCATTGCGATGCCGGTGGGGGCCAGGCCCTCGCTGTTCGGGCGCCGCCCGACGGTCACCAGGATGGCGTCGGCGTTGAGCTTCTGTTCACCCTTGGGGGTCTCTATGGTGACGATGGCGCCGTCTTCGCCTTCTTCCCAGCCCTTGGCCTTGGTGTTCGTGAACAGTGTAATCTTCTGCTTCTTGAGCTTGCGGGTCATCAGCTTCACGACCTCGGGGTCGAAGCCGGGCAACACGCTGTCCATGAACTCGACGATGGTCACCTTGGACCCGAGCTTGGCCAGCATCTGGCCCATCTCCATGCCGATATAGCCGCCGCCGATCACGACCAGGCGCTTGGGTACTTGGGTCAGGGCCAGGGCCTTGGTGCTGTCCAGGACGCGCGGGTCATCGGTGCTGAAGCCGGGGATCTCGACGGGCCGGCTGCCGGTGGCGATCACCAGGTGCTCGGCCTGGACCTGCACGTCGCCGTCCGCAGTCTTGACGGTCAGGGTCTTGGGGCCGGTGAAGGTCGCCTGGCCGACCAGGGTGTCGGCCTTGTTGGCCTTGAGCAGGGTGCGCACGCCGCCGGTGAGCTTGTTCACCACGCTGCTCTTCCAGGCCTGGAGCTTCTCCATGTCGACGCTGCGGGGGCCCGTTGGGATCTCGATGCCCATGGTGGCCAGGTCGCCCAGACCCTCGAAGCGCTTGCCCGCGGTGATCAGCGCCTTGCTGGGGATGCAGCCGACGTTGAGGCAGACCCCACCCCAGTACTCGCGCTCGACGCAGAGGGTCTTCACGCCGAGCTGGGCCAGGCGGATGGCGCAGGGATAGCCGCCGGGGCCGGCGCCAACGACGACAGCGGTGTACTTCAGAGGGGTCGAGGATGCGGCCATGGGAGGGCTCCAGAAGAAAAACGGAGGGGATGCGAAGCAGGCTTCAGGCGAGGTCGACGACGACGACCTGGGGCCCGCCTGCGGCCAGGCGCTGGCGAGCGTTCTTCACTGCGGCATGGGTGGATGCCGCGCACTCGGCGTCGTCGCTGGCGGTGGACAGGGCCACCTCTTCCACTTGCAGACCATGGGCCCGGGCGATCTCTCCCAGGTCGCCGGAGAGCTGGGTGGCGACGGGGGCATCGGGACTCAACGGGCGGCTGATGTGAAGGAAGATCACCGGCGCGCTGCTGATGGCTGCGGTGTTGAGGGCCTCGTGAACACTGCCTGAGGCGGCGCTGGCCATGCCGACGAAACACAAGACCGGTTCGCCGCTGCCAAGCGCCAGGCCGACCGCGTGGAGGGCGCGAGAGCCCGGCGTCCCGCTGACCGGGGCCAGCTTGTAGGGGCGCGCGCCCAGGGCCGGGTCGACCAGGCGCTTCACGGGGCAACCCCGCAGGACGGCGCCGATGCGCTCGGCGGGCCCCGTGACCAACCAGTCGGACTTCGCCATGGCGGGCACGGCACCAGCGACCACCGGGGCGAGCGGGCCGAGGGGCAGGGGAAAGGGCTTTGGCCCCAGCTCGGCGAGCTGGGCTTGGGCCTGGGCGAGGGCCTGCAGCGGGGCGAGCGCGCTCACCGGAGGTCCAGGAGCAGGCGGGAGGGGGTCTCGAGCACGGCCTTCAGGGCGCTGGTGAAGCGCGCCGCGACGGCACCGTCCAGCACACGGTGGTCGAAGCTGGGGGAGAGGTACATCATCTTGCGCGCCACGATGTTCCCGTCGATCACCATCGGGCGGTCGTGGATCTGGTTGACGCCCAGGATGGCGCACTCCGGCGCGTTGATGATCGGCGTGGCGAAGCGGCCGCCGATGTTCCCGACGCTGGTGATGGTGAAGGTGCCACCCGTCAGCTCGCCCCGTGTGGCGCGGCCCTGGCGGGTGCGGGCGGTGAGGTCCGCGAGCTCGGCGGCCAGCTCGATGAGGCTCTTCTGTTCGACGTGGTGGACCACGGGGACGTAGAGGCCCTGGGGGGTGTCGGTCGCGATTCCGATGTTGACGGTGCCGTGGACCGTCATCTGGAGGGTCGCCTCGTCCAGGGTAGAGTTCACCGTCGGGAAGTCGCGGAAGACGATGGCCAGCGCCTTCATGATGAAGGGTATGTAGGTCAGCTTCACGCCGCGCTGGCTGGCGGTGTCCTTGAGGGCGTCTCGGACCGCGACCAGCTCGGTGGCGTCTATCTCATCGACGTAGGTGAAGTGCGGCTTGCGCGAGTAGCTCTCGACCATCTTCTCGGCGATCTTGCGGCGCAGGCCGATGATCTTGATGACCTGGTCCTGACCCGAAGCGAGCCCAGACCAGCTTGGGGACTGGACCGCGGGCAGCGCGGCAGGAGCTGCGGCAGGCACGCCGGAGAGGCTGGCGTCGATGTCGGTCCGGGTCACGCGACCGTCCTTGCCCGTACCGCCGACGGTCGAGATGTCGACATCGTGCTGCCGCGCGTAGTTGCGTACCGCCGGGCTGGCCAGGACCTTGCCAACCGCGGGAGGCGTCGCGACCGGGGCTGAGGGAGCTGCCGCCCTTGGGGGCGCCGCCGGGGCCGAGCTTGGGGCCGCCGCTGGGGCTGCAACTGGGGCTGCCAGCGGGGCCGCGGAGACCGTCGCGCCGTCCGCGCCATCCTCGATGTCGACGAGTGGCGTGTGGACCTGGATGATGTCGCCGGGGTCGCCGTAGAGGCGCGCAACATGACCACCGACCGGGGAGGAGATCTCGATGGTCGCCTTGTCGGTCATGACCTCGCAGAGGGGCTGGTCACGAGAGACGGAGTCCCCCGCCGCGACCAGCCACTGGACGATCTCGCCCTCGACGACGCCCTCGCCGATCTCGGGCAGCTTGAAGTTGTACATGGGTGGCTCCTGCCAGGTCCCTGCGATGGCCGGGACGCTGCCGGTTCAGGTTTGTCAGTAGTGAAGGGATGCCCGCACCGTCGCGGTAATGGCGGCGGAATCGACGGGGGAGGAGACCCGCGCGGGGGGAGACTCCAGGTGGACGAAAGCCTGCTGGACGGCGATGGTCAGGGCGTGGTCATCGCCGACTACGATGACGCGGCCGGTCTGCCGCACGCGCTGGCCGATGGTGTCGAGGTCGAGTGGGGCCAGGCTGCGCAGGTCTACGACGTCGATGTCGATGCCTGTGGCCTGGAGCTCATCGGCGGCCCGCAGCGCCACGGCGACATCGGCCCCGGCCGCCAGCAGGGTGGCGTCGGTGCCCTGGCGAAGCACCCGAGCGCGGCCCAGGGGCAGGTCCACCGTTTCGGCATCGGGGTCGCGGGCAGCCAGCACGATGCGCGGCTCGAGGATCAGGACGGGCCCGTCGTGGAGGAGGGCGGCGTGTAGCAGGGCCGCGAGGTCGGCTGGGGTCGAGGGGCTGACCACTGCGAGGCCGGGCAGGAGCTGGCCGAGGACCGCTGGCTGGAGCGGGCTGTCGTCGGGGCCGCAGGGCACACGCACGACGACGTGCAGGGGCCAGCCGGGCTGGCTGAGGGTGCTGGCTTCGACCAGTTGGGGCAGGGCCGCCACCAGGGCCGAGGGGTCGGCCAGCTCGACCACGACCACCTTGCCGCTCATCGCCAGGCCGACGGCGAGGCCGAGCAGGGAGGCGTCGGCCGCGGGCAGCAGGTGGAGCTGATCGGGGTGTGTGTCGAGCAGGCCCGACGTGGCGGGCGAGAGCTCCAGGGCTTCGCCGAGCAGGTGGACCGGGCCGGACAAGCCGGAGATGGAGCCGTCGAGGGCTTGCTGGAGGGTCTGTCGAAGCGCTTGGCTGCCGTTCATGCTGGGGTCTCGGCGGAGGGCTCCAGGCGGTCCTGGAGGTAGCGGCGGATGAAGAACTCGCCGGCCTTGTAGCTGCTGCGGACCAGGGGACCGCTGGCGACATAGAGAAAGCCGAGCTGGAGCCCCATGCGTTCGTAGTCGGCGAAGACCTGTGGGGTGATGTACGCCACGACGGGCAGGTGGGCGTCCTTGCGGGTCGGGCGCAGGTACTGGCCGATGGTCAGGAAGTCGCAGCCGACGGCGCGAAGGTCGCGCATGGCGTCGATGAGTTCATCTTGGGACTCGCCCAGACCAACCATCAGGCTGGACTTGGTGAGGCTGGTGGGAGCCAGGCGCTTCATCGCCGAGAGCACCCGCAGGGACTGCGTGTAGCCGGCTCGGGGGTCGCGGACCGAGGGGGACAGGCGGGCGACGGTCTCGATGTTGTGGGCGATGACGTCGGGGGCCGCGTCCACGATCACTGAGACCAGCCCTTCGTCGCCCCGAAAGTCGGGCACCAGGACCTCGACCATGGTGCCGGGGCTGTGCTGCCGGATGGCGGTGATGCAGGCCGCGAAGTGCATCGCACCCTGGTCGGGCAGATCGTCGCGGTCGACGCTGGTGAGAACCACGTAGTCCAGGCCCAGCTCCGCAATCCCCAGGGCCACATTACGCGGTTCATCGGGGTCCAAGGGCGCGCCCTTTCGGCGGGTGTTGACCGCACAGAAGTGGCAGCCCCGGGTGCAGGTGTCGCCCATGACCATGAAGGTCGCGGTGCCACCGCCCCAGCACTCGCCGACATTGGGACAGCGGGCTTCCTCGCAGACGGTGTGCAGGGACAACTGGCGGGCGCGGGTCTTGATGCGGGTGTAGCGTTCTCCGCCGGGCATCTTCGCCTTGAGCCAGGGCGGGTGCGCGGGGCGTTGGCGCGACATCGACGTGATCCGGGCGGGAGAGGGCGTCAGGCTGCGGGACCTAACCCGGGCTGGATGTCGCAGCGTGTGACGGTGTCGTGATCGGCGCGGGCACGGGAGCCTGGTTGAGGGACCAGTCATAGGGCTGGAATTGCAGCGGGCAGTCGTCCTTGTGAGCAGTAAGCCAGGTCCGCTTGGCGCCCTTGGCGTAGGTTGCCATCCAGTCGCAGACCGTGACCGCGTCGGACCAGTCCGTGAAGTCCTTGCTGTACCAGTCGAAGATGCTGCTGGCGGCGAAGGTCTCGGGCACGCCATCGGCGCCCAATGGTCCGGTGGCCACCATGCCCTGGTCCGACGCGATGAATTTTCGCATCGCCGAGCGCAGGCGTCCCTGGAGGCCGCGGGAGTCCCACCATCGCAGAGGTGGGCAGCCTCTGCTGGCGCAGTTCAACGCGACGTGGACCAGGGGATCCTGGTAGCGGGCGACGATCCGCTGGTGCTCCAGGGTGTACAGGCTGCTCCACTGGCCGTCGACCTTGAAGCGCTGCCCGAGGAAGAAGCCTGCCCCCTTGGCGGGCAGCAGGCCCACCTTCACGTCGTGCACGCTGGTGATGGGGCGGTTGATGAGCACGCCGTAGACGACGGCCGCGTTGTAGGCGTTGAGCAGGGCTGCGACCCGCTTGTCTTCCTTGGACTCTCTCCAGCCATCGCTGAGCTCGCCATGCACGGCCACATAGGCCAGGTAGTGCTCCAGCGCCTCGCGCTGCTGGTCGATCAGGTCGTAGTCGACTCCCTGCCTGCCGGACGCCGTGTTCAGCAGCTTGGCCCAAGCCGTGGCCGGGTCTCCTGGGTGTGGGCCGTCGGGGATCTCGACCCGGCTGCCGCAGCCCAGCAGGAGGGCGCAGCAAAGCAGGGCGGTCGAGGCCGCGCCCCTGGGCGTGGCTGTGGGGGATGGACGGGCTGACATCGCGTTCCTGGCGGGGGGTGAGCCTATCGTCTTGTCGTGCACTCAGCAGGCCGCGCGCTTCCCCAGCCTGCGCTACGCTCTGCACGCCGTGTCCGACCTGTCCTTCTCCCTGCTCTACGCTGCCTGTCTGGGTGCCTGCGTCGGTGCCGTCCAGCTCCTCCAGCGTGGCTGGACCGCGACCCCGCTTCCTCCGCCCCCAGCCCAGCCCGCCCTCGCCATCGCCGTCCCCCCCAAGCCCGAGGGTGCGCGGCCCGCCCAGGGGGCCGGTGATGAAGGCTACCGCTACACCGAAGCCGGTTGCCGGCAGCGCCAGGGCCAGCTCCGGGACATCTGCTTCCACCAGCTCGCCATCCAGCGCAGCGGGACCGACCTCTCGGGAGGCCTGCTCGCATGCCAGCAGGTCGCCGACCTGGACACCAGCCTGGAGTGCCAGAGCGACGTGGCTGAAGGCTATGCCCTGGTCGACCGCGACGCCGCCCTCGCCATCTGTCCGACCATTCCGCGTAAGAAGTGGCGCGACCAGTGTGTCTTCGGCATCGCCCTGACCTGGGCCACGACCGACAGCGAGTGGGCCTTTCGCTTGTGCGACCAGGCTGGCCAGTGGCACGACTTCTGTCGCCACGATGTCAACGGCGAGATCTCCCAGGTCAATGTCGACCTTGCACTCAAGCACTGCGCCCAGGAAGAGGGCGACCTGCTGCGTCGCAAGAGCTGCTGGCACGGCATCGGCAAGTATGTCGCTCGGGTCGACATCGACGGCGCCTTCGCCGCCTGCGCTCAGGTGCCGGCAGGCCCCCAGGGTATCTACCGGGAGAACTGTATTCATGGCCTGGGCTGGGGGGCCAGTGAGCAAGCGGGGATCGGCTTTCTGCCGACCTGCGAACGGGCAGGCCCCGCCGCGGATAGCTGCCGGCTGGGGGTGGCCTACAACCTGGTGCGGTTCGATGCGGACCGGGCGCAGGCGGTCTGCGATGCCGTTCAGCGGGCCGACTTGAAGGGCCAGTGCCAGGACTTCGTACGCACCGGCAGCATCCGCCGCTAATCCGGGCTTTCTCTACAAGCTCGCGGCGCTGACAGCGACCAGCTCGACCTCGACGTAGCCCGCCTGCTGGGCGGTGAACATGACCTTGCCCAGCAGGCGCCAGGGCGTGTCGGCGTCGGCACGGACGATGACCCGCTTCCCAGCGCGGGCCTGGAGCTCGCCGTAGAGTTCCTCGATGAGCACGTCCTGGCTGCCGAGCTGGTAGGCGACACTGCCGCTGCGGTCGCCGTCGACGTACAGGCCCTTTCGGCCGACATCGACGATCACGCCGGACCCGACCGGAGCCTCGGATCGGGTCAGGGGCAGGCGTGTGTCGGGCTCGGCCAGGTCCAGGGGAGGCGTGGTGCTCCAGGTGCGCAGCAGCACGACCAGCAGGATGGTCAGCAGGTCGACCATCGGGGCCAGGGCGCTGGCCGAGAGGCCGCCGCCACCGGCGCTGCCGCTGGCCCCGGATCGGGCCTGGAAGTGGAAACGTCGGCCGCTGCTGCGCGTCACTGTGCGGCCTCGACGACGATCTCGGGGAAGAGCGGGCCCGTGGGACCGGTGCGCACCGCGTCCATGAGCTGCACGACCTGCTCGGCCGAGCTGTCCGCGGACGGGGCCAGGGTGACCCGCTGCCGGCTGGGGTCGAGGGCCTTCAGCGCCAGCAGGTGGGCCTGCAGGTCCGCCAGGTCGGCGGCCACCAGCTCTTGTTGCTCGACATCTCCGGTGTTCGCCAACACATCGGTGCGACGAAGGGCGGCCTCCAGCCGGTAGCCCTGGGCGAGCTGTTCGATTCGCAGGCGCTCGACTGGACCCGGCACAGGGGCGGGCAGCGTTGCATTGGGCCCCGGCAGTCCCAGCGCCATCCCCGCCGCCTTCTGACCGGTCGAGGTCAAGAGCACCATCGGCACTAGCAAGACCATCAGGGCGACGACGCTGAACAGGGCCGGTCGCGCGTCGGGAGCGCCGCAGGGCCGGGCGAAGAGGCGGCCTCTCACGAGGTCCTCTGTCTTCGCAGCGCACCGGCTAACAGCCCCGCCGCCGCCTCGCACCAGGCCAGCTCGCGGCTGGCCTTGCCGTCCAGCAGGGTGTGGAGTGCCAGCGAGGGGATGCCGACCACCAGCCCCCAGGCTGTCGTGGTCATGGCGGTCGCGATCCCGTCGCTGATCCGCACGGCGCGCTGCACCGTGCTGGCATCGGCCAGGCCCTGGAAGGCGAAGATCAGGCCGTAGATCGTGCCGAGCAGGCCCAGCATGGTCGCGATATTGCCCGCGGTCGCCAACCACGCCACCCGTCGGCGCAGGGCGTTCTCGACCAGCGCGGCCTCAGCACCCATCGCGTCCCATGCGGCGTCGGCGCCAGCACCGGCTGCCGCAGCCCCCGCTGCCAGCAGGCGCGCGCCGGGGTGGGCCGCCGCCGCGGTCTGGGCGCCGTCCAGATCATCGACCCGCAGGGCGCCCAGGATCGCGTCGGAGTCGACGCGCCAGGTCAACCAATACAGCCAGCTCCGTTCGATGGTGATCGCCAAGGAGAACGCCAACACTGCGGTGATCGCGTACATGAAGCCGGCGCCCGGACCGGAGAAGGCGGAGACGATGGCATCGATCACGGGAGGCTCCAGTGCAGGGCGGTGGTGCCGGGATGTTCGCAGCTCGGTGTTGCACAGTACGGCAGGGTCGTGCAAGGAAGGGGTGGGCTGCAACCCTCTGATAGCGCGGCCCTCTACCCTGGAGCGGTGATGCAGCCTCTTGTGATGGTCCTCCTGCTGTCCTGCACGACGGCCCCCGCGGCCTTTCAGAGCCCGGACGAGTGCCGTGCCCTCTCAGCCGGCGCGCAGCGCGACGAGTGTTGGGCAGCGGTGGCGCCGGAGCTGTTTTCTGATGATCCAGTGGCGGCCGAGGCCATCGTGATGGAACAGGTCGGCGACAGCAAGGTCCGCGACTTCATCTGGCTGACCGTCACCCGCGAGGTGGATCCGGGATCATACCGCTGGTGCGAGAAGATCGAAGAGCGAGCCCTCGGCGCGCGCTGTCGCACCTTGGTGAGCCGTCCGCACCTTCACCGCGCCCTTCAACAGGAGGGTGGCGCGGCGGGGCAGCCCAAGACTGGAGGCCCGCCCCCTGGCGGTGCCGGTCCTCGTCGTGGACCGCCGCCGGGCGGAGGGCCGCCGGGTGAAGGGCCGCCGGGTGAAGGGCCGCCGGGTGAAGGGCCGCCGGGTGAAGGGCCGCCGGGTGAAGGGCAACCGTAATCATTGTAATGGCTGCCAGGGAGAGTCCTCCCCACACGGTCCTCACCGCATGGAGATGGAGGAGACGCTAAAACTTGCCGTTAAGGTCCGGCGAGGAGGACTGATCCCTGAGCCTTTCTCTGGAGAATCCAGAGTGGGTTCGCAAGAGAACGTAGAGCAGCCACACCGGACCGGCAAGGTCTTTTTTCTTCACGGGAGCCTGGGGCTGCCTGCCCGAGCGGCTCAGGCCGGCCTGTCCTCAGGTGGCGCCGGACACGACCTCGTTCATCCGATCCCGAAGTTCGACCAGCGAAAAAGGCTTGTGGATGATGCCGGTGCGCACGTGGGGCGTGGTGCGTCCGAAGCTCTCGGAGACGTGCCCGGTGATGATGAGGACGGCGTCTGTGGCGTTCTTGCGACCCAGCTCCAGGATGACATCCCGTCCCGAGATGCCAGGCATCTGCCAGTCGAC
>AMFO01000648.1_pt1 | contig 22070 bp, 23 predicted proteins | sample 552608 | NCBI WGS metagenome assembly AMFO01 (sample SAMN01893955, study PRJNA167987) | microbial mat metagenome | biome: hydrothermal vent | place: USA: Loihi, Hawai'I | collected 2003-05-01
GGAAGGGCGATCGGTGCGGGCCTCTTCGCTATTACGCCAGCTGGCGAAAGGGGGATGTGCTGCAAGGCGATTAAGTTGGGTAACGCCAGGGTTTTCCCAGTCACGACGTTGTAAAACGACGGCCAGTGAATTGTAATACGACTCACTATAGGGCGAATTCGAGCTCGGTACCCGGGGATCCCACAAGTCGGTTTCGGTCTCAACGGTCATCGGAAAAAACTGATGCGCCTGCTGGCCGATCCGAAGGTCCATGCCCTCATTAGTGGAGCACCGGGATCGGCTGATGCGGTTCGGCGCGGAATATGTCGAGGCCGCCTTGGCGGCGCGTAGCGCCAGGTTGCTGGTGGTCGATGAGTCCGAGCTTCAGGATGATCTGGTACAAGACATGATCGCGGTGCTGACCTCGTTCTGCGCCCGTCTGTATGGGCGACGTTCCGCCAGGAATCGAGCAAAGAAGCTGATCGCCGCCTGCAAGGAGAACGGATAGATGGCCAGAAGGCCCAAGGCGCAACGCACATATCAAACACGTCTGACGCTGTCGCCGGAGGCCGACAGTTTGCTCGGCGCCTATGCCGAACTGTATGGCAAGGTCGAGCGCACGCTGTTCGCCGCCATGGCGCGGGGCATTGTGCCGGAAAGCCTGAAGGCGGAATACCTTGTCCGCTTTGGCCTGACCGCCCGACAGTTCAACGCCGTCTGCCGCAACCTGAAAGGGAAGGTCGCCTCGATAAAGGAACGTCGCAAGGGACTGATCCAGGAGGCCAGAGCACGCGTCGGAAAGGCCGAAGAACAGCTGCGCAAGCTCGAAAGAAAGCAGCGCAAGGCGAAGACTGCCGCCGAGCGCAAGGCCCTGAAGCAGCCGATCCATGAGAAAAAACGCCGTATCGACAAACTCCGGCATCGCCTGGATCGTCTGGAAAAGGATCACGCCAATGAAACCGTGCGGCTCTGTTTCGGCGGCAAGCGGCTGTTCCGGGCGCAGTTCCATCTGGAAGAGAACGAATACAAGTCCCGGGACGAATGGCGCGAAGCCTGGCGGCGCGCCCGCGCAAGCCAGTTCTTCGTGCTGGGCTCGAAGGACGAAACCGCCGGCTGCCAGGGATGCGTGGCGCAATACCTGGGCGAGGATCGCTTCGCCTTCCGGCTGCGCCTGCCGGACGCCCTGATCGCGGCGAACAACGGTCCGTTACAGCCGGATGCTCTCGGCGCTGTCGTATGCGCGCATCCTCGCCACCCTGAAGGCCCGCGCCTATGATGCGGGACTGGAGGTGCTGGAGGTCGATCCGGCCTACACCTCGGTCATCGGCCGGCACAAATACGCCCGCCGGTACGGGCTATCGAATCACCAGGCCGCCGCCTTGTGCATTGCGCGGCGGGCCATGAATCTTTCCGAGCGGCCCAACCACCGCATGGGCGATCAGGTCGCCTTCCCCCTACCCGTGAGGAATCGGGGGAAGCACGTCTGGTCGTTCTGGCGCCAGGTCGCCCGGAAAGAAGCGGCGCTTGCAGCGCACCGACGGTCGGGCGCGGCCCGATCCTGTCGGTCACCTGCCCGGTCTTCGCCGGACAAGGCATCGACAGGGATCATACCGCCGGTTGCGGGTGGGACTCCCGCACGCGAATCGTCACCAGCACTGTTCGGGTGACGTGCATGGAAATCCCTTCCATGCCGCAACATGGAATATTTTTCTATGTTGCTAGGAACGGCTGGAATGGGTGATCGCCGAACGCGAGCGACGCGGCGAGGCCGATTGGCCGGCTCGCGAGTGGTATACCCGGCACGCCAAGGCGCTGATCTGTGTCGGTGAGGGAGCGCCGGGCTGGGACTTCCGCTTCGGCCTGCCGTTGGAACTGGTGCCGGAGCAGGATCCTTGTGCCTGGCGTCCGGGCCGGTCCTTGCCGATGCGGCTGCTGTTCCGGGGGCGACCGATCGCTGGCGTACTGGTCACTGCCTACCGCGATACCGATCCGCAACACAAGATCCGGCAACGCACCGACGCCGAGGGGCGGGTGTCGCTGCCGCTGGATGGTCCCGGGGTCTGGCTGATCAAGGCCGTGCACATGGTGCGCGCCGGGGATGACGACCCGGAGTGGGACTGGGGCAGCTACTGGGCCTCGTTCACCTTCAAGAGGTGAACACCCATGACGCGGGCCGACCACACCCCTGACCATGGAAGATGCGTTTGTGCCCCTGATTTTTCACCACAGGGAACGCAGAGCACACAGCGTGCAACGATGGCAAAAAGCGAAGCGCGAACCTCCCTGCAGGGGGTATCGGTCTGTCGGTCGCGGGTTGGGACAGACCCGGCTTCAACCCCTCTGTGTTCTCTGTGGTGTTGAATTCCAGATGGGGAGTGTCTGGCACGCCAAGCGAACGGCCGGCTCGCCACCTGACGTGCGGGGAGGGGCGGCCTGGTGGGTCAGCGTCGGCAGCGGGACTCAGGTCGTGTCTGCGCGGGGTCGACCCACACCTGGCCGTCTTCGACCTTCACCTGGTAGCTGCAGATGGGTTCGTCGGCCGGTTCCTCGTCCGGCTCGCCGGTGGCCAGGTCGAAGTAGCTGCCGTGCAGCGAGCACTTGATACGCCGCCCCTTGATGCAGCCCAGGGCCAGGGAGTAGTCCTCGTGGGTGCACATCTCGTCGACCACGTAGAAGCCGTCGGCGGTGCGCACCAGCAGCAGGCGGCGGCCGTCGAGCTCGAAGGCCTTCATCTCGTCGACCGCCAGTTCGTCTGCGGCAGCAATGGCGACGAAGCCCATCAGGCCACCCGCTCGGCAGCGCGGCCGGAATCGAGGATGGCGCGCAGTTGAGCCGCCCCGTCGGCCAGCGAGTCGGCCCGGCCCAGGTGGTGCAGGATCAGCGCGCCCGAGTACACCAGCGAGTCATAGGTCGCTCCCTTCTCGCCGCGCAGCGCGGCCAGGCCCAGCTCGGCGGCGCGTTGTGCCCCGGCAGCGGTGTCGGTGATGGTCACCGCGCCTTCGCCCTTCGGCGTCTGTGGGATGTCTTCGGGGACGGGCACGCAGCGGTGTTCGCTGGCGATGCTGATAGCTGCCGGGTCGATGTCATGACCGCTCTCCTCGCCGCCGTCGTGATAGGCGAAGTACTTGCCCGCCTGGCGCAGCGAGGGGATGACGCCGCCCTCCACGCCGCGCACCAGCAGCGCGGAATCGAAACCGGCATGGCGCGCCAGGTCGGCGTACACCGGCGGATAGGGCTTGTGCACATAACCGGTGACGAAGTGGGTCTTGTGGCGGCCGGTGATCGGCTTGGCCAGTACCTCGACGGTGGTGATCACCGAGCGCTTGATCATCTTGCGGCGCAGCTCGATCAGGTCGTGCAGCCTGGGGGCGAAGTTTGCCTGGTCCACGTAGGCCCAGCCGGGGCCGTCGGACAGGCGGCGTGCCGCGGCCCGGGTGTCGAGATCGACGTCCACCCCGGCGGCGGCCAGCACGTGGCGATGGGTGATGCCGTACTTGGGACCGACCCGGTCGAGGCCATGGCTCACCGTGGCGACACCGGCCTCGGCGAGCAGGGCCGGCAGGAAGGGCGAGGCGGGCAGGGTGCGGTTGTAGCCGTCGTAGGGGTCGGCCAGGTCGAGTACCTCGTCCACCTCGGCGGTGACCCGGTCGGTGGTCTCGAGGATGGCCTGCAACACGCCGCGGTTCTCCTCGCGGGTCTCGCGCTTCATGCGCAGGGCGATCAGGAAGATGGCGGCACGCACCGGGTCGACCGCGTTCTCGAGCACGCCGAGCATGCCCAGGCGGGCCTCTTCCTCGGCGATGTCCTTGGACAGATCGGGCCCGGTGGCGATGCGCTGGATGATCGATGCCATCATGGCGTCGAGTTCGGCGGGCCTGGGAAGGTTCGCTGTAGTCATTGATCGTCCGTCTCTCGGTTGACAACGGGGGGCGAAGTATAGGGGATGGCGCGGCGCGAGAAACCGTCCAAAGGGCGCTGGATCAGTCGTCGCGCCAGCGGCGGGTCAGCTCCGCATAGGCGTCGATGCGCCGGTCGCGCAGGAAGGGCCAGATGTTGCGCACCGGCGCGCTGCGCGCCAGGTCGATCTCGGCCAGCAACAGCGTCTCGTCGCTGCCGGCCTCGGCCAGCAGCTCGCCCTGTGGCCCGCAGACGAAGGAGTGGCCCCAGAAGTCGATGCCGGGGTCGCCCTCGCGTGGCGAGGGCTCGAAGCCGACGCGGTTGCAGGCCGCCAGCGGCAGGCCGTTGGCCACCGCATGGCCGCGTTGCACGATGCGCCAGGCATCGAGCTGGCGTTGGCGTTCGTCCTCGGGGTCGCGGCGGTCCCAGCCGATGGCGGTGGGATAGAGCAGCAGCTCGGCGCCCGCCAGCGCCATCAGCCGCGCCGCCTCGGGATACCACTGGTCCCAGCACACCAGCACGCCGAGCCGGCCGACCGCGGTGTCGATGGGCGCGAAGTCGCTATCGCCGGGCGTGAAGTAGAACTTCTCGTGAAAGCCCGGGTCCTCGGGGATGTGCATCTTGCGGTAGCGACCGGCGATGCGACCGTCGGCGTCGAGCACCACCGCCGTGTTGTGGTACAGGCCGGTAGCGCGACGCTCGAACAGCGAGGCGACGATCACCACCGCGTGTTCGGCGGCCAGCCGGCCGAGGCGCTCGGTGGTCGGTCCGGGGACGGGCTCGGCCAGGTCGAAGTGTCGCGGGTCTTCACTCTGGCAGAAATAGGCGCTGTTGTGCAGTTCCTGCAACAGCACCAGGCGCGCGCCCCGCGCCGCGGCGGTGCGGATCTGCCCGGCGATATGCGCCAGGTTGCGTTCGGCATCACCCCGGTGGGCGTGCTGGGGCAGCGCGATGGTCAGCTTGCGGCTCATCGGGTGTCCTCGCCGCTGCGCAGCGGCAGCGCTTGCGGGTATTGCATGGTCAGGCAGTGCAGGCTGCCATTCTGGCGGATCAGCGGCCGGCAGTCGATGGGGACGATGCGCCGGTCGGGTACTGCCTCGGCGAGGCGGCGTGCCGCCTCGGTGTCGGCCGCTACCCCGTAGACCGGCAACAACACCGAGCGATTGGTGACCAGGAAGTTGGCGTAGCTGGCGGGCAGGCGGCGGCCGTCGGCATCGTGGTGTTCGCCGGCGCAGGGCAAGGGGATCAGCCGGTAAGGGCGGCCTGCAGCGTCGCAGAAGCTGGCCAGTTGCGCGCGCATCGCCGCCAGGGCGGCGTGATCGGGGTCCCCCGCTGGGGCGGTGATGTGCACGATGGTGTGCGGGTCGGTGAAGCGTGCCAGCACGTCGATGTGGGCATCGGTATCGTCCCCGCTCAGCGCGCCGTGGTCCAGCCACAGGAAACGCGAGAGACCGAGGTGTTCGCGCAGCAACGCCTCGATGTCGGCCGGGCCGAGCCCGGGGTTGCGTTTCGGGTCGAGTACGCTGGAACGGGTCGCCAGCAGGGTGCCGCGGCCGTCGGTCTCGATGGCGCCGCCCTCCAGTACCAGCCCGTGTCGGCGCAGCGGGGTGTCAGCAAAACAGCCCTGGGCATGCAGGGCGGCGGTGATGGCGTCGTCGCGCCGGGCAGCGAACTTGCCGCCCCAGCCGTCGAAGCGGAAATCGTGCAGGAGAGGCCGGCCATCGTGCAGGGTAGTCAGCGGGCCGTGATCGCGCGCCCAGGTGTCGTCGCTCTCGGCCAGGCCCCAAAGCAGCCGGCCCGGGGCAATACCGGCCTGTTGGAGCAAGCCCTGCACGTACCGTCGGTGGTCGGGATCGCGGCAGACGCAGAGCAGGGGCTGGTCGGCGGTAATCGCGCGGGCGATCTGCAGGAAGACTGCCTCGACCGCCGGCAGGTCGTCGGCCCAGTCGGTGTCGGGATGCGGCCAGGTGAGCTGGACGCCTGCCTGCGCTTCCCACTCGGCAGGCAATCGGGGTGTCAGCATGGTGTCGAGAGGCCTCTGAAACAGGTGGTGAAATGCGATCTCGCCGCCGAAAACCGCCATTTCGGCGTTGCCAGCCTTCGCGATGGCTTGCCGTTCCGTGCGACGGGCGCCTTGAGCCGGCGCATTTCGATCGGCGATCTCATCGTTCTGGACTTGTCCACCGGTTCCTCAGCGCTTGACGACGCTGTGGATGACCCGGTCGTGCTCGAAGAAGACGCTGAAACTCGGGTAGTCCCAGCGGGTAATGGGGGGATCGCCCACCGGCCCCCTGATGGCCATAGGCTTGCCGAAGCGGTCTTCGACCCGGGACATGGTCTCGCCGTTACGCGGGCGCAGCAGGCCCTGCGGGGTGTTGGGTGGCTGTTGCTCGATGGCGTCGATCAGCAAGGTCTCGGCAGCGGTACCGGTGCCGAGGCTGAGCAGAACGATCAATAGGGCCAAGGCTCTGTACATGGGGACTCCCTGAGGCAAGCAGGTGACTCCTGCCACCGTTCGCTCAAGTGTACAAGTGGCGGCACCGCTGGCAAGTGCGCCGCGTCACAGAGGTTGCCACCGATCGGCGGCGGTTGTGGTCTAATGTGCGCCATGTTTCGTCCGGTATCCCTGTTCGTCGGTCTGCGTTACACCCGCTCGCGGCGCAGAAACCACTTCATCTCTTTCATCTCGCTGTTCTCCGCGCTGGGGATCGCGCTGGGGGTGATCGCGCTGATCACCGTGTTGTCGGTGATGAACGGCTTTCACAAGGAGATCCGCAGCCGCATCCTCGGCATGGCCTCGCATGGCGATGTGCAGGCGCTCGACGGCAGCATGGAGGAATGGCGCCAGGCCATGGAGCAGGTGCGCCGGCACCCCGAGGTGCTGGCCGCTGCGCCCTATATCCAGGCGCAGGCCATGCTCACGCACAATCAATATGTCTCCGGCGCACTGATACGCGGCGTGGACCCGGCGCTCGAGAAGGACGTGGTGGACGTGGCGCAGCACATGCGCGAGGGGCGCCTGGAAGATCTGCAGGCCGGGCGTTACGGCATCATCCTCGGTCGCGAGCTGGCGCAGGCGCTGGCCGTGGAGGTAGGTTCGAAGGTCACCCTGGTGGTGCCGCAGATGACGGTGACCATCGCAGGCAGCATGCCGCGCCTGCGGCGCTTCACCGTGGTCGGCATCTTCGAGGTCGGTATGCACGAGTACGACAGTGGGGTGGCCATGATCCACATCCGCGATGCCGCCCGGCTGTTGCGCATGGGTGACGCGGTCACCGGTGTGCGCATCCGCATCCGCGATGTATGGCAGGCGCGCCGGGTGTCGCTGCAACTGGCCAACCGCCTGCCCGGTGTCTACCGGGTACTCAACTGGACCGATTATCACCGCAACTTCTTCGCTGCGCTGAAGATGGAGAAGCGCATGATGGGACTGCTGTTGTTCCTGATCGTGGTGATCGCGGCCTTCAACATCATCACCACCCTGGTCATGATGGTGGTGGACAAGCAGAGCGACATCGCCATCATGAAGACCTTTGGCGCCTCGCCGGGGATGATCATGCGCATCTTCGTGGTGCAGGGCGCGACCCTGGGGGTGGTGGGCACTGTATTGGGCACCGTGCTGGGCCTGTTGCTGGCGTTCAACGTGGAAGACACGGTGGCGGCCATCGAGCGCGCCTTCGGTATCCATTTCATCGATCCCAGCGTCTATTACATCAGCAAGCTGCCTTCCGATGTGCAGTGGCCGGACGTGGCGCTGGTCGCCGGTGGCTCGTTGCTGCTCAGCCTGTTGATGACCCTGTACCCGGCCTGGCGGGCCTATCGCACCGAGCCGGCGGAGGCGTTGCGCTATGAGTGAGGTGGTCCTGTGTGCCGAGGGTTTGCACAAGGCCTTTCAACTCGGGCCGGACCGGGTGGAGGTACTGCGCGGTGTGGACCTGGTGATCGAGCGTGGCACCCAGCTCGCCATCGTCGGCGCTTCGGGTTCCGGCAAGAGTACCCTGCTGCATTGCCTGGGCGGGCTGGAACCGCCCGACCAGGGGCGCGTGATCCTGGCAGGACACGATTTTGGCGGCCTGCCCGAGCCGGCGCGCGGACGCCTGCGCAACCGCCACATCGGCTTCATCTACCAGTTTCATCACCTGTTGCCCGAGTTCAGTGCCCTGGAGAACGTGGCCATGCCGTTGCTGATCCGCGGTGACCGTCCGGTGCAGGCCGAGGCCGCGGCGACCGCCATCCTGCAACGGGTGGGACTCGGCGAGCGCCTGCGCCACAAGCCGGCCGAGCTGTCCGGCGGTGAGCGTCAGCGCACCGCCATCGCGCGGGCGCTGGTGACCAATCCCTCGTGCGTGCTGGCCGATGAACCGACGGGCAATCTCGATCCGCAGACCGCGCAGTCGGTCTATGAACTGTTGCTCGAGATGCACCAGGAACAGGGCACGGCCTTTGTCATCGTCACCCACGACCACACCCTGGCGCGACGCATGCAGCAGGTACTGGAGCTGCGCGACGGGCGTCTCGAGCCGCTCTGAACCTCAGGTGCGCCGCTGGCGATCTTTTCGAGCACGATACTGGCGTACCACGTGCCAGCGCCAGTATCCGCGCATGCCGATGTAGCCCAGTGCCCCGGCGACCACCCCGACCACGACACTGCCGAAGTACAACGGCAGCCAGATGGCATGCAGTTGCGAGCCGATCCACTCCAGACTCATCTGGAATTCACCCACGTCGCCCGGTTTGCCCAGTATCCAGGTGCCCACCAGATAGTTGAAGTAGAACACCGGCGGCATGGTCAGCGGGTTGGTCAGCCAGACCAGTGCCACTGCGATCGGCAGGTTCACCTGCATCGCGATGGCGGTGATCGCCGCTGCGATCATCTGGAAGGGGATGGGGATGGAGGCCCAGAACAGCCCCGCGGCGAAGGCGCCGGAGACCGACCGCCGGTTCATGTGGAACAGGTTGGGATCGACCAGGAAGTGTGCCAACCAGCGCAAGTGGCGGTGGTTTCGTACCGTGTGCGGATCGGGTGTGTAGCGCTTGAGCAGTTTGCGGGGCATCGGCTGGCGATATTCGGCTGGTTGGCTCGGCGGCATTGAAGCACGAGACGCTGTCTGTACCAAGTAGCGGGACGGTAAATTTGGTGCCATTCGGGCCTGCAAGTGCTCGAAAATGGTGCATCTTGACATTGTATTCGCGCGTGTCTTGACCTGTACCGGAGGGCACGCGACACTTGGCCCGATTCGGCCTGCGGGCCGGAGATCATCCGAAGCACACCCATCGCCTTGTCGAGACAAAGACGGAGGAAATAATGAAGATAAAACACCTGCTTGCCGGCGGCTCTCTGCTGGCGCTCAGCACCTTGCCGGTCGCGCACGCCGGCGCCACCCTGGATGCCGTGAAGGCCAAGGGCTTCGTTCAGTGTGGCGTGTCCACCGGCCTGCCCGGTTTCTCTGCCACCAACGACAAGGGTCAGTGGACCGGTCTCGACGTGGACGTGTGTCGTGCGGTGGCCGCTGCCGTGTTCGGCGATGCCTCCAAGGTCAAGTTCACTCCGCTGACCGCCAAGGAGCGTTTCACCGCCCTGCAGTCCGGCGAGATCGACATGCTTTCGCGCAACACCACCTGGACGCTGACCCGCGACACCAACCTTGGCCTCAACTTCGCCGGGGTCAACTACTATGACGGTCAGGGCTTCATGGTGCACAAGAGCCTGGGCGTGAAGAGCGCCACCGAGCTGGACGGCGCGGCGATCTGCATTCAGGCCGGTACCACCACCGAGCTGAACCTGGCCGACTATTTCCGCTCCAAGGGCATGAAGTACACCCCCATCACCTATGACACCTCGGACGAGACGGTGAAGGGCTTCGAGGCCGGTCGTTGTGACGTGCTCACCTCCGACCAGTCGCAGCTGTACGCCCTGCGCATCAAGCTGAAGGATCCGAACAGCGCCATGGTGTTGCCCGAGATCATCTCCAAGGAGCCGCTGGGTCCGGTGGTGCGCAACGGCGACGACGACTGGCTGAAGGTCGTGCGCTGGTCGCTGTTCGCCATGATCAATGCCGAGGAGATGGGCGTCACCTCGAAGAACGTGGACGAAGTCCGCAAGACCACCAAGGATCCGGGCAAGTAGCGCCTGCTGGGCCTGTCGGGTATCAAGGGCCAGGGCCTGCAGATCCGCGACGACTGGGCCTACCAGATCATCAAGCAGGTGGGCAATTACGCCGAGGCCTTCGAGCGTAACGTCGGTCAGGGTTCGCCGCTGAAGATCGCCCGCGGCATCAACGCCCTGTGGAAGGATGGCGGCATTCAGTACGCTCCGCCGATCCGCTGAGCGCGAGGCACCCCGCCGTTTCGGCGGGGTGCCTGGTTTTTTTCCTGGGGGCGCCTTGCGCCCCCGATCTTCTGATACAGACCTGTAGTAGATCCATGAGCGACGCAAGCAGCGAAAAGGCGCCGGCCGCGGCGAGCTTCTGGCGAGACCCCGAAAAACGTGCCTGGCTGTTCCAGATCCTGGTCGTGGCCGCGGTACTCGCACTGTTCGGCTATATCTTCCAGAACACCCTGCACAACCTGGAGAAGCGCGGCATCAGCACCGGCTTTGCCTTTCTGAACAACGAGGCGGGCTTCGGGGTGCTGATGAGCCTGATCCCCTATGACGAGACCTATACCTTTGGTCGCACCTTCCTGGTAGGCCTGCTCAACACCCTGCTGGTCTCGGCGATCGGCATCGTGTTTGCGACCCTGTTCGGATTCCTCATCGGCGTGGCCCGGCTGTCATCCAACTGGATCATCAGCCGCCTGGCGGCGCTGTACATCGAGATCTTCCGCAATATTCCGTTGTTGCTGCAGATCCTCTTCTGGTATTTCGCCATACTGCCCTTGCTGCCGCATCCGCGGCAGAGCATCGCGCTGGGAGAGGTGGTGTTTCTCAACAAGCGTGGCATGTATCTGCCGGCACCGATCACCGAGCCGGGCTTCGGCTGGGTACTGGCGGCGCTGGGGCTGGCGATCGTCGCCTCGGTGTTCATCGCGCGCTGGGCGCGCCGCCGCCAGGAGGCCACCGGCCAGACCTTCCCCGTGTTCTGGACTTCGCTGGGGTTGATCGTCTTTCTGCCCTGGCTGGCCTTTGGCATCACCGGCTTCCCCCTGTCGTGGGAATACCCGGTGCTGCGGGGCTTCAACTTCCGCGGCGGCATCACCGTGATTCCCGAGCTGTTCGCGCTGGCGCTGGCGCTGAGCATCTACACCGCGGCCTACATCGCCGAGATCGTGCGTTCGGGCATCCAGTCGGTCAGCCACGGTCAGACCGAGGCCGCCCATGCCCTGGGCCTCAAGCCCGGGCAGACCCTGCGCCTGGTCATCATCCCGCAGGCGATGCGGGTGATCATCCCGCAGCTCACCTCGCAGTATCTCAACCTGACCAAGAACTCCTCGCTGGCGCCGGCCATCGGCTATCCCGACCTGGTGGCCCTGTTCGCGGGGACCACGCTCAACCAGACCGGACAGGCGGTCGAGATCATTGGCATCACCATGGGGGTGTATCTCACCATCAGCCTGAGCATCTCGGCCTTCATGAACTGGTACAACAAGCGCATGGCGCTGGTGGAGCGCTAGGAGATGGACATGAGCGAAGGCAAGACCGACGACTACATTCCGGGCCAGTATCCCGACCTGCCGCCGCCGATCACCGAGGTGGGGGTGATCGGCTGGCTGCGCCAGAATCTGTTTTCCAATTGGTGGAACACCGGGCTCACCTTCCTGGGCCTGTACCTGATCTACCTGATCTTCGTGCCGTTGATCCAGTGGGCCATCATCGATGCCGACTGGGTAGGCGACTCGCGTGAAGCATGTACTTCGGGCGGGGCCTGCTGGGTGTTCATCCGCGTACGCCTCGATCAGTTCCTGTACGGCTTCTACCCGGAGGGCGAGCAGTGGCGGGTGAACCTGACCGGCCTGCTGCTGGCGCTCACCATCGCCTGGCTGACGGTGCCGAAGCTGCCGGGCAAGCGTTATGCCGGCCTGTTCGCGCTGGTGATCTTTCCGGTGATGGCCTACCTGTTGCTCAGCGGTGGCAGCTTTGGCCTCGAGCCGGTGGAGACCAGCCTCTGGGGCGGCCTGATGCTGACGCTGATCCTGGCTTTGGTAGGCATCGTGGCGGCCTTCCCGCTGGGCATCCTGCTGGCACTGGGACGGCGCTCCAACATGCCCATCGTGCGCGCCCTGAGTGTGGCCTTCATCGAGCTGTGGCGCGGCGTGCCGTTGATCACCGTGCTGTTCATGTCCTCGGTGATGCTGCCGTTGTTCCTGCCCGAGGGGGTCAATTTCGACAAGCTGCTGCGTGCGCTGATTGGTATCGTGCTGTTCCAGTCGGCCTATATCGCCGAGGTGGTGCGCAGCGGTCTGCAGGCCATCCCCAAGGGCCAGTACGAGGCCGCCGACGCGCTGGGCCTGAGCTACGGGAAGAAGATGGGTCTGATCATCCTGCCGCAGGCGCTCAAGCTGGTGATCCCCGGCATCGTGAACACCTTCAACGAGCTGTTCAAGGACACCACGCTGGTGATGATCATCGGCCTGCTCGACCTGCTGGCCATCATCAAGGCGGCACTGGAAGATCCCAACTGGCTGGGTTACTCCATCGAGGGTTACACCTTTGCCGGATTGGTGTTCTGGCTGTTCTGCTTCGGTATGTCGCGCTACTCCATGGCCATCGAGCGCAAGCTGCATACCGGACACAAACGTTGAGGTTTACATCATGAGCGAAAACAAGACCCACCACGTGCCCGAAGGGTTGCCTGCGGTGCAGATGCAGGGCGTGCACAAGTGGTACGGCGAGTTCCATGTGCTCAAGAACATCAACCTGGATGTGGCGCGTGGTGAGCGTATCGTCATCTGCGGGCCTTCGGGATCGGGCAAGTCCACCATGATCCGCTGCATCAACCGGCTCGAGGAACATCAGAAGGGACACATCGTGGTGGACGGCACCGAGCTGACCAACGATGTGAAGAACATCGAGATCATCCGCCGCGAGGTCGGCATGGTGTTCCAGCACTTCAACCTGTTCCCGCATCTCACGGTGCTCGAGAACTGCACCCTGGCGCCCATCTGGGTGCGCAAGATGCCCAGGGCCGAAGCCGAAGAGATCGCCATGCACTACCTGGAAAAGGTGCGCATCCCCGAACAGGCCAACAAGTATCCCGGGCAGCTCTCCGGCGGCCAGCAGCAACGTGTGGCCATCGCGCGCAGCCTGTGCATGAACCCGCGCATCATGCTGTTCGATGAACCGACCTCCGCGCTCGACCCGGAGATGATCAAGGAAGTGCTCGACACCATGATCGAACTGGCCGAGACCGGCATGACCATGCTGGTGGTGACCCACGAAATGGGCTTCGCCAAGACCGTGGCCAACCGCGTGGTGTTCATGGACGGGGGCGAGATCATCGAAGTCAACGAGCCCCATGAATTCTTCAATAACCCGCAACACGAACGTACCCAGCTGTTCCTGAGCCAGATCCTGCAGCATTGAGGACAGCTCGGGCCGTGGACGCCACTCTTGCCCGCAGGAGGCCGGTCCCCGGACGGAAGTCGCGGCAGGGATGCCGCTCGTCTATTTCTCGTACACGAGGCCGGCCAGACAAGCACGTCTCGACCGCGTCGATCAACGGAGACCCCATCGTCCCGGGAGCGGGCACGAGGCAACTCGGCCAGTCATTCACTTCTGTCCCAGGCTGAACCTCAGTCGCGCCGCAAGCGCTCGGATACCGCGATCGGGGTCGGAAAGCGCTTGACGATCAGGTAGGACGAGGCCAGGAAGGTCAGCAGTGTGGCCAGCTGAATGAGGTACGAGGCCTGGGCGCCGATCGCCTGCTGTTCCTCTGCCAGCACTGCGAGCAGCAGCGAGAACTCGCTCATCTGCCCCAGGCGATAGCCGATCTCGTGCGATCGCCGCAGGGACTCCCCGGTTCGGCGCAACAGCAGGCGGAACACCAGCGGCTTGAGCAGCAACAGGGTGACCGCCAGCAGCAGGGCCGGCAGCAGGACCGAACTCATCATGCCCAGGTCGAAACCCGCACCCAGCGAAAAGAAGAACAGCACCAGGAAGAAATCGCGCAGGGGCTTCAGGCTTTCGGCAATGAACAGGGCGATCGGGCTGGAAGCCAGGGTCACCCCGGCGATGAAGGCACCGATCTCGGCCGACAGCCCCATCAGCTGTCCCAGTTCGGCCATGCCCAGGCACCAGCCGATGGCCATCAGAAAGATGTACTCCTGGATACGGTCGAAGCGCTGGATCAGTGGCAGCAACAGGTAACGCTCGCCCAGCCAGGCCAGCAAGACCAGGGCTGGCAGCGCCCCCAGCAGTCTGAGCAGATCGAACAGCGGCATGCCACTGCCGCTGCCACCCTGCACGACCAGCAGCAGCACGATGGCCAACAGGTCCTGCAACAGTAGGATACTGACGATGACCTCGCCGGTATGCTGGTGATGAAGGATGGTCGTCGGCAGCAACTTGAGGCCGATGATGGTGCTGGAGAAGGTGGCCGCCCCGCCGACCAGCGACGACTCCATGAGTGTCATGCCGAACGCCAGCGCCATCGCGAACCCCACCACGAAGAACGCGGCGGAACTGAGCAGGGTCACCAGGGTGGTCTTGCGCACCATGTGCAGCAGGTCCTGTGGCTGCAGGTGCAGTCCCAGCAGAAACAACAGGAACATGATGCCGAACTCGGCAATCTCGCGTACCAGCTCCGGGTCATTGACCCAGCCCAGCCCCCAGGGGCCGAGCAGTATGCCCAGCAGGATATAGGCGATCAGCAACGACTGCCGGGCATAGAGCGCGACGGTCGCGAAGACCGCCGCGCCCGTGAACACGATGAAGATGGTAAAGCCGATGGAACCGGTATCCATGTCCGAACCTTAGCAAGCAAGTCTCGGCACGGATACCCGGAAAGACCCTGTTATCCCGTTTCGGGATCGCGAGTCAGTGCGTCCCGACCGCTGTCCCGGCCTTCTCCCCGGGCCTCTTCGCCCCGGAACCGGCCGCCTCCTTGTTCGCCTTGCGCGAGACCGTGCGGCAATAGGCCTTCACCTGACGCCCGTCCTTGCGAACATATCCTGCGACCCAGGTGCATCCCGGGTGGGTGCTGCAGGCCTCCCTGGACAGGGTCTTGCACTGCACGGGCGAACCTGCGTACCCCAGGGGGGTCATCACGGCAGCGCCAAGGAACAGCGACACAAGAGACTTGCTGCTATGGAAAGGTGGCATGGCAATCCCTCCTTGGATCAACATGAAAGACCACGAAATGTCACGCCCTAGCGGGCGATGAAGATGCTAGCACCCTTGTTGCCACGTTGGAAAGTTGTGCAGGCCTTGCACACCCGGTACACGCAGGGGCGGCTTATTCGACCAGGCGCAGCTGTGCGTTCAGTCGCAGTTCCTCGCGGAATGCCTGCTGCTCCAGCGGTGGCCGACCGAGAAAGCCCTGATAGCAGGTACAGCCGTGTTCGCGCAGGAAGTGCAATTGTTCCTGGTGCTCCACGCCCTCGGCGACCACCTGCATGCCCATATGGTCGGCGATGCCCAGCACGGTGCGCACGATGGCGGCATCGTCCGGGTCACGGGTCACCTCGCTGACGAAGCTGCGGTCGATCTTCAGTGTATCGGCGGGCAGTTGCTTGAGGTAGGACAGCGAGGAGTAGCCGGTGCCGAAGTCGTCGATGGCAAAGCGCAGGCCCAGCTCCTTGAGCGCCAGCATGCGTGCCCGCGCCTCGTGCGCATGGGTCATGATGACCGTTTCGGTGATCTCGAACAGCAGATGACGGGGGTCGGCGCCGGTTGCCTCGATGATGCCGCGGACGCGCGCGACGAAATCGGGCTGGTGAAACTGCTGGTGACTGATGTTGACGGCAAGGTAGCCCGGCAGGCACATCCCGGGTGTGGCCATAATGGTGGCCAGCTCCCGGCAGGCGTGTTCCAGTACCCAGTCGGTCAGCGTGAGCATCAGTGCGCCGTCCTCGATCAGTGGCAGGAAGCGTCCGGGCAGTATCAGACCCTCTTGGGGATGACGCCAGCGCAGCAGGGCCTCGGCGCCCAGGATGCGGCCGTCGCGGATACGCAGCACGGGCTGGAAATAGAGTTCCAGATGGCCGTCCTGCAGCGCCTGGCGGATTTCGTTTTCCACGCGCATGCGCTGGGTGGCGATCTCGTCCATGCTTGGATGGAAGCGGGTGACGGTATCGCGCCCGGCCTTCTTGGCCTGGTACATGGCCAGGTCGGCATGTCGCAACAGGGTCTCCATGGTCTGGCCATCGCGCGGGAAGACGACATGGCCGATGCTGGCGGTCATGTGCAGCTCGTGGCCGTTGAGGTGATACGCCGGTGCCAGGGCAGCGCGGATCTTGCGCGCGATCTCGCGTATCTGGCGATCGGCTTCAGCCGGGTCGCGCCCCAGGTGTTCGATCAGGACCACGAACTCGTCACCCCCCAGGCGGGAGATGGTGTCTTCCTCGCGCAGGGTACGGCGCAGGCGGGCGGCCAGCTCCTGTAACAGCAGATCACCGATGGAGTGTCCGAGCGAATCGTTGATGCGCTTGAAGTTGTCGAGATCGAGAAACAGCAGGGCGCCGTGCTGTCCGCTACGCTGGCTGCGTTGCAGGGCATGGTTGACTCGATCGGTGAGCAGGGTACGGTTGGGCAGGTCGGTGAGGGTGTCGTGATAGGCCAGATGCAGGACGCGGCTCTCGGCCTCGGCATGACGGGTCTGGTCCTGCCCCAGCAGCAGAATCAGTGACCGCCCCCGCATCTGGAGCCGTTCTGCACTCATCTCGAAATACAGGATCTTGCTGTTCGGTGAGCGCAGGCGGATGTTGCGATGATGTATGCCCGTGCTCTCCCGGGCCTGGCGCAACAGCTCCAGCAGCGGCTCGGTCTGTTCTGCCAGTTCGAGGATGTTGTGCTGCAGCAGTTGCGCCTTGGACAATCGCAGCAGGCGGCTGGCCTGGCGGTTGCAATCGAGTACCAGGTGGCTGTCCGGGTCGATCAGCAGCACCACGTCGTGGGTGCGTTCGTGGATGTGGCAGCAGGCCAGCAGATTGGTCTCGTCGGTGTGTCGGGAGTCGGCAAGGTTGGGGGGGATCGACAGGAGCAGGGCTGGGGCGCCACGCACCACGGCCAGTGAAGCGGTGGTGCCGGAGAGCAGGATCAGCAGCCAGGTCGGGCTGCCGGCCATCGACAGCAGGGCCACGACAGCGCAGGTGACGCTGAGCACCAGTGCCGAGAGGCGAAACAGGTCGTGTCGTGCTACGCGGGCATGTTCGTCCTGACCCAAGGCCTTGCCTCGCTGGGGGTGGCGGTTCGGGTAGCGTACCATTGTGCCACAGCCTCGATACGAGTCCATGAGCATGAGCGACCACGGTCTGCGTCTGCAAGCGATCGCGCGGGTGATCTCGCCCTATCGCGAAAAGTTCGGTATTCCACGTCAGGCCGGCCTGGTCGAGGCGGCACGTGGTTGGCTGGAAATGGCCCCTGAATTCGCGCACCCCGAGGCCTTCGAGGGCCTGGAAGGATTCGAACGCATCTGGGTGATCTTCGGCTTTCATGCCTGCGAGGGACGCTATCGCCTGCGGGTGCGCCCCCCGCGGCTGGGGGGCAATCGCGAAGTGGGGGTGTTCGCCAGCCGTTCGCCTTTCCGGCCCAACAACCTGGGGCTGTCACTCCTGGGTTTCGAGGGGATCGAGCAGGTGGGTGGGCGCTTGCGCCTGCGGGTCTCGGGGATGGACTTGCTGTATGGCACGCCGGTTTACGATATCAAACCTTATCTGCCCTATGCGGATGCGCACCCGGAGGCGGCCGGTGGCTTCGCGGCACAGCCACCCTTACCGGTGCTGACGGTGCACTTCAGCGAGGGGGCCGAAACGGTGTTGCGCGAACAGCCAGCCCTGCGCGAGCTGATCGTGCAGACACTCGCACTCGATCCGCGCCCGGCCTATCGGAAGGGGGCGGACCGGCGGCGTTACGGCATGTACATCGAGGGCTTCGATGTGCGCTGGCGGGTCGAGGGCGAGCGCGCCGAGGTGGAGGCCATCGTGCCGGTCGGCGCGGAGGATGCACCGGGGCTCAGTGCATCAGATTGAACAGGCGGCGCCGGCCGTCCTGTACCAGTGGGTCATCGCCCAGCATGTCGAACAGCCTGAGCAGTGCCTTGCGCGCGGCGTCGTCACCATACTGGCGATCCTTGCGCATCAGGGTGAGCAGGTGCTCGATGGCTTGTTCGAAGCGCTGTTGCAGTACCAGGCCCATGGCCAGGCGGTAGCGGGCCTCGCTGTCGTTCTCGTCGCTCGCCAGGCGGGCCTCCAGTTCGGGCAGATCCTGTGCCGGTGGTGCCTCGCTGGCGAAGTGCAACTGACCGCGCAGGCGGGTAACCTCGGGCTGCTCCTGCTCGCTGGCGGGCAGGCGATCGAGCGCGGCCTTGGCCGCCTCCCAGTCGCTGGCCGTCATGTGCGCCTGGGCCAGCGCCACCGGGATGCGTGGGTTGTCGGGATCGGCCGCGGCTGCCGCCTCGAGGGCCGTGATGGCGCTGGCCGTATCCCCCGCGGCCAGGGCCTGCATGGCCTGTTCCACGGTGCGGTCGGATTCGCGCGGGATGTGCTTGTCCAGAAACTCGCGAATGGCCGACTCGGGCAGGGCGCCGGTGAAGCCGTCTACCTCGCGGCCACCGTGAAACAGGCGCACGTCGGGGATGGAGCGGATGCCAAACTGTGCTGCCACGGCCTGCTGTTCCTCGGTGTTGACCTTGGCCAGGATGAATCGGCCCTGATATTCCTCGGCCAGTTTCGCCAGCACCGGCATCAGCATCTGGCAGGGCTGGCACCAGCTGGCCCAGAAGTCCACCAGCACGGGGCGCTCCATCGAGCCCTGGATGACGATCTGTTCGAAATTTTCGGCAGTGACTTCGTGGATGTAGGGCGAATTGCTCATGCTCGTCTGTTCCTGGATAGTCGTGGAGATGCGGTCTGGCGGGCAGATGGGGACGGTCTGGGGATCTTCAAGCTTGAACGCGCGGCATGCCGTCCCCATCTGCCCCTCGACTCAACAGTATTTCACGGAGATTCCATCGATGCCCGATGCCATGCATATCGTCTGCCCCAGCTGCGGCGGGGTCAACCGCGTGCCAGCCGAACGGTTGGGGCAAAAGCCAAAGTGCGGCAAGTGCAAGCAGCCGCTGTTCCAGGCCAAGGCCTGGCCGGTGGGCGGCCAGCTTTTCGAAAAGCAACTGACACGCAGTGATATCCCCCTGCTGGTGGATTTCTGGGCGTCCTGGTGCGGCCCCTGCCGCATGATGGCCCCGGCCTTCGAGCAGGCGGCGGCAAGCCTGGAGCCGCAGGTGCGCCTGTTGAAGGTGAATACCGAGGAGGAACAGGCGGTGGCGGCGCAGTTCGGTATCCGCTCGATTCCTACCCTGATCCTGTTCGCGGGAGGCCGCGAGGTCGATCGTCTGTCCGGTGCGCTGGACGCGAGAGGCATCGTGGACTGGACGCGGCAGGCCTTGGCCCGCGCCTGATCCCGCAGTCCGCCCGATCGGGTGGGCCGTTCCAGTGGCTGCCCGTGCCGTGGAAAGCGCGGGTGGCCGGCATTTTCGGCATGGCGCAAAGCCGGCTTTTCCCGTAACATTGCCTCCCCAATGCGGGGCCTCGTGCCCATCGTCCAACAGATCCTGTTTTCTGCCGGAAGACCTGCCTCGCAGCGCCTTCCGGTTTTTGGTGTGCGCGCATAATGACCAGACCGGCAATCCTTGTTCTCGAAGATGGCAGCGTGTTCCGCGGCCAGTCCATCGGCGCCGACGGGCAGACGGTAGGCGAGGTGGTGTTCAACACCGCGATGACGGGTTACCAGGAGATCCTCACCGATCCCTCCTATTCACGGCAGATCGTGACCCTGACCTATCCGCACATCGGCAATGTGGGGGTCAACCACGAGGACGAAGAGTCCTCGCGCATCCATGTCGCCGGGCTGGTGATCCGTGACCTGCCGTTGCTGATGAGCAACTTCCGCGCCGAGCAGCGGCTGGACGACTACTTGGCGGAGCAGGGCATCGTCGCCATTGCCGATATCGACACCCGCCGCCTGACCCGTATCCTGCGCGAGAAGGGTGCCCAGGCCGGCTGCATCATCGCCGGCGAGGCGCCGTCCGAAGACGCAGCCCTGGCCGCGGCGCGGGCCTTCCCGGGGCTCAAGGGCATGGACCTGGCGAAGGAGGTCACCACCGACGCGCCTTATGAGTGGGCACAGGGGAGCTGGACCCTCGAGGGCGGCCTGCCCGAGGCACCCCACCCGGTCGAGGAGAAGCTGCCGCGGCACGTGGTGGCCTGGGACTACGGTATCAAGCGCAACATCCTGCGCATGCTGGTCGATCGCGGCTGCCGGGTGACCGTGGTGCCGGCGCAGACGCCGGCATCGGAGGTGCTGGCCATGCGGCCCGACGGGGTCTTCCTGTCCAATGGCCCGGGCGACCCCGAACCCTGTACCTATGCCATTGAGGCGATCCGCGAGGTGCTGGATGCCGGTGTGCCCACCTTCGGCATCTGCCTGGGGCACCAGCTGCTGGCACTGGCCAGCGGGGCACACACGGTGAAGATGAAGTTCGGCCACCACGGCGCCAACCACCCGGTGCAGGATCTCGACAGCGGCCGGGTGATGATCTCCAGCCAGAACCACGGCTTCGCGGTGGACGAGGACAGCCTGCCGGACAACCTGAAGGCCACCCACAAGTCGCTGTTCGACGGGTCCCTGCAGGGCATCCACCGCACCGATGTGCCGGCCTTCGGCTTCCAGGGCCACCCGGAGGCCAGCCCCGGACCGCACGACGTGGCGCCGGTGTTCGACCACTTCATCGAGCTTATGGATGCGGGGAAGTGAAATTTCACCACGAAGAACACTAAGCACACGAAGATCACGAATGGGACAGGATGGCAGGCAGGACGGCGTGGCGGGAATCGCCATCAGGCAAGTGCCTGCCCGGGGGAGGCGCAGAATGATGGAGTCCCGGGCGTCGCAGCATCCGTCGTTCTACGCACCTGTTCCGGAGATCTCTCTCGAAACCTTCGTGCTCTTCGTGCCCTTTGTGGTTAATACAGTGATCTAGACAATGCCGAAACGCACAGACATCGAAAGCATCCTCATCATCGGCGCCGGCCCCATCGTCATCGGTCAGGCCTGCGAGTTCGACTATTCGGGTGCCCAGGCCTGCAAGGCGCTGGCCGAGGAGGGTTACCGGGTCATCCTGGTCAACTCCAACCCGGCCACCATCATGACCGACCCGGAGATGGCCGACGCGGTCTACATCGAGCCGATCAACTGGCGCACCGTGGCGCGCATCATCGAGAAGGAGCGGCCCGACGCTCTGCTGCCGACCATGGGGGGGCAGACTGCGCTCAACTGCGCGCTCGACCTGGAGCGCGAGGGGGTGCTCGAGCAGTTCGGCGTGGAGATGATCGGCGCTTCGCGCGAGGCCATCGACAAGGCCGAGGACCGCGACCTGTTCCGCAAGGCGATGCAGAAGATCGGCCTGGACATGCCGCGTTCGGCGATCGCCCACTCGCTTGAAGAGGCCTTCCAGGTCCAGGCGCAGATCGGCTTTCCCACCATCATTCGCCCGTCCTTCACCATGGGCGGCTCGGGTGGTGGCATCGCCTACAACCGCGAGGAGTTCGAGGAGATCTGCACCCGCGGCCTGGACCTCTCGCCCACCCGCGAGCTGCTGATCGAAGAGTCTATCGCGGGCTGGAAGGAGTTCGAGATGGAGGTGGTGCGCGACCGCAAGGACAACTGCATCATTGTCTGCTCCATCGAGAACCTCGATCCGATGGGAGTGCATACCGGCGACTCCATCACCGTGGCGCCGGCGCAGACGCTCACCGACAAGGAATACCAGATCATGCGCGACGCCTCGCTGGCGGTGCTGCGCGAGATCGGGGTGGACACCGGCGGCTCCAACGTGCAGTTCGCCATCAACCCCGAGAACGGGCGCATGATCATCATCGAGATGAACCCGCGGGTGTCGCGCTCCTCGGCGCTGGCCTCCAAGGCCACTGGCTTCCCCATCGCCAAGGTGGCGGCCAAACTGGCGGTGGGCTACACCCTCGACGAGCTGCGCAACGAGATCACCGGCGGCGTTACCCCGGCCTCGTTCGAGCCGGCCATCGAC
>AMFO01000751.1_pt1 | contig 22069 bp, 18 predicted proteins | sample 552608 | NCBI WGS metagenome assembly AMFO01 (sample SAMN01893955, study PRJNA167987) | microbial mat metagenome | biome: hydrothermal vent | place: USA: Loihi, Hawai'I | collected 2003-05-01
CTGCGCAACTGTTGGGAAGGGCGATCGGTGCGGGCCTCTTCGCTATTACGCCAGCTGGCGAAAGGGGGATGTGCTGCAAGGCGATTAAGTTGGGTAACGCCAGGGTTTTCCCAGTCACGACGTTGTAAAACGACGGCCAGTGAATTGTAATACGACTCACTATAGGGCGAATTCGAGCTCGGTACCCGGGGATCCCACCGACGGCCTGGACGGCCTGGCCATCGGCGCGGTGGGCATCGCGGCCGGCACCTACACCATCTTCGTCTACGTTGCGGGTCACATCAAGATCGCCGACTACCTGCGCATCACCTACGTCTCCGGCTCCGGCGAGGTGGCCGTCTTCACCGGCGCCGTGGTTGGCGCGGCGATGGGTTTCCTGTGGTTCAACTGCCACCCCGCCCAGGTCTTCATGGGCGACGTGGGCTCCCTGGGCCTCGGCGGCGCCATCGGCATCGTGGCCGTGATCGCCAAGCAGGAGCTGCTGCTGGTGGTGGTCGGCGGCCTGTTCGTCCTCGAGGCGCTGTCGGTGATGATCCAGGTCGGCTCGTACCGGCTGCGCGGCAAGCGCGTCTTCCGGATGGCGCCGCTGCACCATCACTTCGAGCTCGCCGGCTGGACCGAGACCCAGGTGGTGGTGCGCTTCTGGATCCTGGCGGTGGTCTTCGCCCTGGCCGGGCTGGGCACGCTGAAGCTGAGGTGATGGTGAGCAGGGCAAGACCTCGCCGCGCGTTGATCGTCGGGCTCGGGTCCTCCGGGCTGGCGGCGGCGCGCCTGCTGGCGGCGGAGGGCACGCCGCTGGCAGTCACCGACCTGCGCCCCGAGGCCGAGCTCGGCGAGGCGCTGGCGGCCCTGCCCCCGGTGGAGGCCGTGTTCCTGGGCGGGCACCCCGAGCGCTGCCTGGACGGCGTCGACCTGGTGGTGGCCAGCCCCGGGGTCCCGGCCGGCTCCGAGCTGCTGGAGGCGGCCCGGCGCCGCGGCATCCCGGTGCTGCCCGAGGTGGAGCTCGCCTGGCGGCGGCGGCGGGAGGCGCCGCTGGTGGCGGTCACCGGCTCCAACGGCAAGAGCACCGTCACCACGCTGACGGCCGAGCTGCTGCGGGCGGCCGGCATCGCCGCGGTGGCGGGCGGCAACCTGGGCACGCCGGCCTCGGAGCTGGTCCTCGCCGGCGGCTGGGAGGCCTGGGTGCTGGAGGTGTCCAGCTTCCAGGCCGAGCTCCTCGACGAGCTCGCGCCGCGGGTGGGAGTCTTCCTCAACCTCAGCCAGGACCACCTGGAGCGCCACCCGAGCCTGGAGGCCTACCGGGACGCCAAGCTGCGTCTCTTCGCCCGCCAGGGCGCCGGCGACACGGCGGTGCTCAACGCCGACGACCCCGCGCTGGCGGAGGCCGCGGTGCCCGCCCGGCGCGTCTTCTTCTCCCTGGAAGGCCCGGCCGACGCCTGGCTGGACGGGTCGCAGCTGCGGCTGGGCGGGGAGCCGATCCTGCCCGCCGCCGAGCTCGGCATCTCGGGCCGCCACAACGTGGCCAACGCCCTGGCCGCGGTGCTGGCGGCGCGGGAGCTGGGCGTCGACGCCGCGACCGCCGCCGGCGTGCTGCGGGACTTCCGGGGCCTGCCCCACCGGCACCGGACGGTACTCGAGGCGGGCGGGGTGCGCTGGGTGGACGACAGTAAGGCCACCAACGTGGGCGCCACGCTGGCCGCCCTCGGCGGCTACCCCGATTGCTCCGTCCACCTGATCCTGGGCGGCCTCGGCAAGGGCCAGGACTTCGGCGCGCTGGCCGCCGCCGTGGCGCGGGCGGCCCGCCGCGTCTACCTGATCGGCCGCGACGCCGCCATCATCGCCGGCGCCCTGGCCGGTGCGGCGCCGCTGGAGCTGTGCGGCACCCTGGCCGAAGCCGTGTGCCGCGCCGGCCGCGAGGCCCGGCCCGGCGAGACGGTGCTGCTGGCGCCCGCGTGCGCGTCCTTCGACCAGTTCTCGGGCTACGCCGAGCGGGGCGACGAGTTCGCCCGGCTGGCGAGGGAGGAGGTGGCGCGATGCCGCTGAAGCAGCGTTTCGACCGCCTCCTCCTCGGCGCCGCGATCCTCCAGACGGCGGCGGGGCTGATCTTCATGACCTCGGCCTCGTGGCTGATCGCGGTGGAGCGCTACCACCGGCCCGGCACCTACTTCCTGGCCTGGCAGGGAGCCGCGGCGCTGGTCGGGCTCGGCGTGCTGGTGGCGGCCATGCACCTGCGCCGGGAGCTGCTCGAGGACCCCCGCCTGGCCGGCTTCCTGCTCGCCGGTTGCTGGGTCCTCCTCGCCGCGGCCTTCCTCCAGCCCGCGGTGGCGCACACCCACCGCTGGCTCCGCGTGGGTGGCATCTCGCTCCAGCCGTCGGTGCTGGCCCGCGTGGCATTGATCATCTTCGCGGCCGTGGCCCTGGCGCGGGCGGCGGCGGAGGGATGGGCGCCGCGGCGCCTCGCCGTGGTGGCCGGCGCCGGGCTGGGAACGGCGGCCCTGGTGGTGGCCGAGCCCGACCTGGGCAGCACCGTGCTCATCCTCGGCGTCCTGGCCGGGATGGCCCTGGTCGCCGGGATGCCGCTGCGGCTGGTCGCCGCGCCCGCGCTGGCGGCGGTTCTGGCCGTTGCCGTGGCGGTGGCGGTGTCGCCCTACCGGCGGGCGCGGGTGCTGGCCTTCGTCGATCCCGCCGCCTCCGCGGCCACCGCCTGGCAGACGCGGCAGAGCCTCATCGCGCTCGGCTCCGGCGGTCTCGCCGGCCGCGGCTACGGGGCCGGCCTGCAGAAGCTCTTCTTCCTGCCCGAGCCGCACACGGACTTCATCTTCGCCATCGTCGGCGAGGAGCTCGGCCTGGGCGGGGTCGGGGCGCTGCTGCTCCTGGCCGGGGTGATCACCTGGCGGGGGCTGCGCATCGCCGTCCGGCAGACCAACCCGGTCCACGGCCTCCTCGCCTTCGGCCTCACGTTCGCATTCGCGGCCCAGACGCTCATCCACATGGCGGTGTGCCTGGGCCTGGCGCCGCCCAAGGGCATCCCGCTGCCGCTGGTCAGCTACGGCAAGACCGACCTGGTGGTGAGCCTGGGCTCCATCGGCCTGCTGCTCAACTTCTCGCGGGAGGTGGGGCCGTGACGCGCCCGGTGGTGGTGGCCGGCGGCGGGACCGGGGGGCACATATTCCCGGGCCTGGCCGTGGCCGAGGAGCTGGCCCGGCTGGGCGTCGAGGTGCACTGGCTGGGCGCCCGGCGCGGCCTCGAGGGCGAGCTCGTGGGCAGCCGCGGCATCCCGCTGACCACGGTCAACCTGGAGGGGGTCCGTGGCCGCGGGCCGGCGGCCGCCCTGCGGGCGGCGGAGGCCCTGCCGTCGGCCGTGGTCCAGTCGGCGCGCATGCTGCTCCGGCTGGGACCGGCGGCCGTCCTCGGCGTCGGCGGCTACGCCTCGGCGGCCGGCGTCCTCGCCGCCGGGCTGCTGGGCATCCCTTGGGTGCTCCAGGAACAGAACGCGGTGCCCGGCTGGACCAACCGCTTCCTGGCCCCGTGGGCGGACCTGATCTGCTGCGGCTTCGCCGACGCGGTACACGCCTTTCCGTCGCTGTCCGCCGAGTGGACCGGCAACCCGGTACGCCAGCAGTTCTTCGAGGTGGAGCCGGTGTCGCCCCACGATCCGCCCCGCCTCCTCGTCCTGGGCGGCAGCCAGGGCTCGTTGTTCATCAACCGCATCGTACCCCGGGCGCTGGCCATCCTCTCCGGGGAGGCGTCCCAGGTCGTGGTGACGCACCAGGCCGGCGTGCGCTGGGCCGAGGTCGTGACCACCGCCTACGACGATCTCCACCTGGAGGCGGAGGTGACCGCCTTCCTGAGCGCGCCGTGGAAGGCCCTGGCGGAGGCGGACCTGGTGGTCGCCCGCTCGGGGGCCCTGACGGTCGCCGAGCTCGTCGCCTCCGGCCGTCCGGCGGTGCTCATCCCGTTCGCCGCGGCGGCCGGGAACCACCAGGAGCACAACGCGCGTTCGGCGGAGCGGGCGGGCGGCGCGGTGGTGCTCACCGAGCGCGAGGCGACCCCTGAACGGCTGGCGGCGGTGCTGCGGGAGCTGCTCGGCGATCCGAAGCGCCTGGTGCGGATGGGGGCGGCGGCGCGCGGCCTCGGCCTGCCGGGCGCCGCCCGGAGGATCGCCGCCCGGCTCCTGGCGGTGGGGAGGGTGTCGTGATTCCGGGCCGGCTTCGCCGCCTGCACTTCGTCGGCCTCGGCGGCGCGGGGATGGGGGCGCTGGCCGAGCTCCTGCTTGACGAGGGCTTCGCGGTCGGCGGCTGCGACCTGGCCCCCTCCGGGCGCCTGCGCTCCCTCGCCCGCCGGGGGGCCGCGGTGGCCGTGGGCCACGACCCCGCGCACCTGGAGGGTGTCGACGCCGTCGTGGTCACGGCGGCGGTGGCGCCGGACAACCCCGAGCTTCAGGCTGCCCGCGAGCGCGGCATCCCGGTGGTGAAGCGGGCGACGCTGCTCGGCGAGGTGATGCGGGGCCGCATCGGCGTGGCGGTGGCCGGTACCCACGGCAAGACCACCACCTCGGCCCTGACCGGCTACGCGCTGCACCGGGCCGGGCTCGACCCCACCGTGATCGTCGGCGGCGAGATGCGCGCCTTCGGGGCGGCGGCCCACCGCGGGTGCGGGCGGCTGTTGGTCTGCGAGGCGGACGAGTACGACCGCTCCTTCCTGGAGCTGCGCCCGGCGTGGCTGGTCGTCACCAACGTGGAGCCGGAGCACCTGGACACCTATGGCTCGGTCGAGGAGCTCGAGGCGGCCTTCGTCGAGCTCGCGGAGCGGGTGCCGTTTTACGGCGCGGTGATCGGCTGCGCCGACGATGACGGCGCCCGCCGCGTCTCGGCCGCGACCCGCCGGCGGGTCGTGACCTACGGTCTCGGCGAGGGGGCGTGGCTCAGGGCCGTGGACCTCCGCCCCGGGCCGGACGGGACGCGCTTCGTTGTCACGGCGGGCGGAGAGGTCCTTGGCGAGGCCGCGGTCGCCCAGCCCGGCGCGCACAACGTGCGCAACGCCCTGGCGGCGCTGGCCGTGGGGCTCGAGCTGGGGGCGTCGTTCGCCGAGCTGGCGGCGGCCTGCGCGGCCTTCCCGGGCGTTGCCCGGCGCTTCGAACTCCTCGGCGAGCGTGGCGGCGTCACCGTGGTCGACGACTACGCCCACCACCCCACGGAGATCGCGGCCCTGCTCCAGGCCGCCCGGCAGCGCTTCGGGGACCGGCGGCTGGTGGTCGTGTTCCAGCCTCACCTGTACAGCCGGACCCGGCGCTTCGCGGCCGCGTTCGGGGAGGCGCTGGCGGCCGCCGACACCGTCGTGCTGCTGCCGATCTTTCCCGCCCGCGAGGAGCCCGTACCCGGGGTCTCCTCGGCCCTGATCGCGGCCGCCGTGCGGGAGCGGGGGCGGGTGCGCACCGAGCTGGCGCCGTCGTTCGCCGACGCCCTGCGGCTTTTGGACGGGATGCTCGCCCCCGGCGACGTCCTACTCACCGTGGGGGCCGGCGACGTCGATCGGGTGGCCACCGGCTGGCTGGGAGGTGAGGGATGACCGCGCTTCCGCCGCCGATTCCCGTCGGCCTGCGCCGGCCCGCGCGCTCCCGGCGGCGCCGCCGCCTCGCCCTGCTGGTGCTGGCGCCCCTGGCGCTGCTCGTGCTGCCCGCCTGGCGCGTGAGCGAGGTCAGGGTGCAGGCGTGCGACGGGATTCCGCCGGCGGTGGTGGCCGGCCTCGAAGGCCTGGCGGGGACCCCGGTCGCGCTCATCGATCTCGAGTGGGTGCGCCGTTGCCTGGAGGTGTGGCCGGGCGTGCGGGACGTGGAGGTCCGCCTGAGCATGCCGGGCACCCTCAACGTGAGGGCGTACGCCGAACGGCCGGCGGGCTCGGTCCGGGTGGCGGGCGGATGGCACGCGGTGTGCGCCGACGGCAGCGTGGGCCCGCGGCTGGCCGGGCCCCGGGCGCCGGTGCTGGAGGGGCTGGACATGAGCCCGGCGGCCCTGCGCACGGCGCTCGCGGTCGCCGAGCGGGTGGCCGGAGAGACCGGCCTCACCGCGGCCTCGGTCCGGCGCATCCTGCCCGGCGATCTGGAGGTCACGCTGGTGCGCGGCTCCGGCGAGGGGCGGCCGCTGGTGGCTCACGTGGCGGCGAGGGCCAGCGCCGGCGAGCTGCGCTGGGCGGCGTTGCTCCGCGGCGGCGAGGTGGCGGCGGTGGGCTGGGTGGACGCGCGGGAGGACGACAGGCTGGTGCTCGGAGGCAACGGATGAACGGGTGGAGCACGCTGACCGGCATCGACGTCGGCTCGCGGACGGTCTCCGTGCTGGTGGCGGCCGTGGAGGACGAACGCCTGGTGGTCCGGGGCTGCGGCCAGGCGCCCCACGACGGCGCGAGGAAGGGCGTCATCGCCGATCTGGAGCAGGTGGTGGAGGCGGTGCGCACGGCGGCGGCCGAGGCCGAGACCATGGCCTCCGTCCCGGTGGAGGACGCCGTGGTCGGCATCGGCGGCACGCCGCTGCAGGGCGTCCGGGCCATGGCCTCGGTGCCGGTGACGGGGCGGCATCACACGGTGAGCGAGGAGGACGAGCGGCGGGCCCTGCGCGCCTGCGGGCGGGTCTCGATTCCTCCCGACTACCGGGTCCTGGAGATCGTTCCCTGCTCCTTCGCGGTGGACGGCCAGGGCGGGCTGCAGCGGGCGGTGGGCATGCCGGGCAACCGGCTCGACGCCTCGGGCTTCGTGCTCTACTGCCACAAGACCCACGCCGACGCCGTGGAGCAGGCGGTCAACCGCGCCGGAATCCGGGTCAGCCGCCTGGTCTACGAGCCGCTGGCCAGCGCCCGGGCGGTGGTGACCGCGGACGAGCGGGAGCTGGGATGCCTGCTGGTGGACGTGGGTTACGGCTCGACGGAGTGGATTCTCTTCTCGGAGGGGGCGGTAGTCGCCACCGGCGCCACCCCGGTGGCCGGCCGCGTCTTCACCAACGATCTGGCGGTGGTGCTCAAGACCACCACCGCGGCCGCCGAGTCGGTCAAGAGAAAGATCGGCGCCGTCACCGACGAGGACGGCTCGCTGGGCGGGATCGAGGTCCCGGCCCGGGGCGGCGAGGGCCGGCTCGTGCACCCGGCGAACCTGGTCGGCGAGATCCTCCGCGAGCGGGCGCGCGACCTGTGCATCCGCATCCACCGCGAGCTCGCGGCGGGGGGCCTGGAGCACGTTCCGCGGGCCGGGATCGTCCTCACCGGGGGCGGGGCCATGCTCGACGGCCTCGCCGAGTGTGCCCAGGAGATCTTCGGCTGCCGGGCCCGGATCGGCCTGCCCCGCGATCTCGCCGGCCTCGTGGAGCCGGTGTCGGGGGCGGACTGGTCGGTGGCCTGGGGCCTGGTGGTGCGGGAGTTCGAGATGCACCGGCGCGGGGAGATGTCCCCGGCGGCCGTCCAGGATGGGTTCTTCGCCAGGGTCAAGAGCGTCCTTGGCGAGCTTTTCGAGACAGGAGGTGGATCGTGATCGAGTTCGACGATGGCATGGCGAAGCGAACGGTGGATGAGGGGGACGAGCCGTCCGGCGACGGGGGGCTCATTCTCCTCGACGAGGCGAGATCGCCGGCGGTGATCAAGGTCATCGGCGTCGGGGGCGGCGGCTGCAACTCCGTCAACCGGATGATCGACGCCGGGCTTTCCGGGGTCGAGTTCATCGCCGCCAACACGGACGCCCAGGCCCTCGCCCGGTGCAAGGCGCCGGTGAAGCTGCAGCTGGGGGCGGAGCTGACCCGCGGCCTGGGCGCCGGCGCCAACCCGGAGGTGGGCCGCCAGGCGGCCATCGAGGAGACCGACCGCGTCTGCGACCTGCTCGCCGGTGCCGACATGGTCTTCGTCACCTGCGGCATGGGCGGCGGGACCGGCACCGGCGCCGCGCCGGTGATCGCCCAGATGGCGACCGACGCCGGGGCGCTGACGGTGGCGGTGGTCACCAAGCCCTTCAGCTTCGAGGGGTCGCGGCGCCGCACGGTGGCCGAGGAGGGGATCCGGGCGCTGGCCGACAACGTGGACACGCTCATCACCATCCCCAACGACCGCCTGCTCAAGTTCGTGGAGCGGACGACCAACTTCAACGACGCCATGAAGATCGCCGACGACGTCCTGCGCCAGGCCGTGCAGGGCATCGCCGACATCATCACGGTGCCCGGCCTCATCAACCGGGACTTCGCCGACGTGCGCACGGTGATGAAGGGAATGGGGCACGCCATCATGGGCATCGGCGAGGCCACGGGCGAGCACCGTGCGGTGGAGGCGGCCCAGCAGGCCACGTCCTCGCCGCTGCTCGAGGAGACCTCCATCGAGGGGGCGCGCGGGGTCCTCATCAACATCACCGGCGGCGAGGACCTGACCCTCAACGAGATCAACGACGCCGCCGAGATCATCACCGAGGACACCGACCCCAACGCGCAGATCCTCTTCGGGGCCGTGATCGACCCGAACATGGAGGGGCGGATCCAGGTCACCGTCATCGCCACCGGGTTCCGGTGGGAGCAGGAGGCGACCCAGGTCCCGGCCCGGCGGCCGGAGCTCGACGCCGCCCGGCCCGAGGAACGACCGGGCCGCCAGCGCAACCCGTTCTTCGTGCCCGGCGGACCGGACCCGCAGTACGGGATCAATCTCGGCGATCGCGACGAGTACGAGATCCCGGCGATCCTGCGCAAGCAGATGGATTGACGCTCGTGGAGGACTCCGAGCTTCTGCTGCGAGACGCGATACGGCGTGATCCCGCCGGTTCTCCGGGAGGTGATCGCCCGTCCTGTGCGGCCTTGCGGCCGCAGCCATTGGGAGCATCCTTCGCCCTGTCATGGCGAGGAGAGCGCCGAAGGCGCTCGACGTGGCCATCCCTAGCAGTGTTGGAGCGCGCCACGTGCCAGCGTGCCCGGAAGCTCGACGGGAGGAGGGTGGGACAACGGTTGGGAAGACCCGGAAAGGAAGGACGAACCATGCGCGGCATGAACGACGGTGAATCCCGGGCCGGATCGCCGCGCGCGGGAAGCGGCCCCGGAAGGCCGTAGGCCCGCGGGAAGACAGCTCGAAAGCGGAGACCCCCCTCTCCGCGGGGACGATGCGCCGACCGCCGATCCACCTCCCGGCGGGAGGCGCTCTTTTTCATCGCCGGCCGGGCCGCGCGGGGATGGGTCATAATGAGTCGAACCTGGAGGGAGGAGGTAGGCCGTGAGCGTGGGCCGGCTGGGGAGGAGCTTCCGCCACGTCCAGCGATACCGCGAGATCGCCACGATCCTGGTGCGCTACGGGTTCGGCGACCTGGTCCGGCGGATGGCCCTCGACGAGCGCCTGGGCGTCCGGCTGGTGACCGGCGGCCGGCTCAAGCTGCAGGCCCTCTCCCGGCCCGAGCGGGTGCGGATGATGCTCGGCGAGCTCGGGCCGACCTTCGTCAAGCTGGGCCAGATCCTCTCCATGCGGCCGGACCTGGTGCCGCCGGAGTACGCGGTGGAGCTGGCCAAGCTCCAGGACGAGGTGCCGCCCTTCTCCTTCGCGGACGCCCGCCGCATCGTCGAGGCGGAGCTCGGCCGTCCCCTGGACGAGATCTTCCCGCGCTTCGACGAGCGGCCCCTGGCCTCGGCCTCCCTCGGCCAGGTCCACAGGGCGCGCGACGTCACCGGCCGCGACGTCGTCGTCAAGGTCCAGCGGCCGGGCATCGAGCGCCGGATCCGCGCCGACCTGGACATCATGAGGGACCTGGCGGGGCTCCTGGAACGGCGGGTGGAGGGCTGGGACGTGCAACATCCCACCGGCCTGGTCGAGGAGCTGGGCCGCAGCGTCGACCGCGAGCTCGATTACACCGTCGAGGCCAGCCACATGGAGCGCTTCGCCGGGCAGTTCGCGGGCGATCCGAGGATCCACGTGCCGGCCGTCCACCGGGAGCTGACCACGCCCCGGGTGCTGACCATGGAGCTGATCGACGGCACCAAGCCCACCGACCGCGGCGCCGTGCTCGCCGCCGGCCTCGACCCCGCGCTCATCGCCGCCCGCGGCGCCGACCTGATCCTCGAGCAGATCCTGGTCCACGGTTTCTTCCACGCCGATCCCCACGCCGGCAACCTCCGCCTGCTGCCGGGGCACGTCGTCTGCTACCTGGATTACGGCATGATGGGCCGCCTCGACCGGCGCAGCCGCGAGCACTTCGCGGACCTGATCCTGGCCGTCGCCGAGCGGGACGAGACGGCGGCGGCGGACGGCCTGCTGCACCTGATGCGGGCCGAGGGGGATCCCGACCGCGTGGCCCTGGAGCGCGACGTCGCCGAGCTGATGGACCGCCACTTCTACCGGCCGCTGAAGGAGATGCGGGTGGGACGGTTCTTCCAGGACCTGATCGCGGTCGTCTCCCGACACCACCTGCAGGTGCCCCCCGACCTCTTCCTCATGCTCAAGGCCCTGGGCACGGTCGAGGGGATCGGCCGCGAGCTGGACGAGGACTTCGACATTCTCCGCCACGCCGAGCCCTTCATCCGCGAGCTCGTCGTGGCCCGGTGGCGCCCGGACCGGGTCGTCCGCGACCTGGGGAGCTCGGGCGTGGAGCTCTTCGGCCTGCTCAGGACCCTGCCCCGGGAGATCCGTTCCCTGACCGCCAAGGCGCGCCGCGGGGAGCTGCGGCTGCTCCTGGAGCACCGCTCGCTGGAGGCGGTGCTGATCGGCCTCGAGCGGGTCGGCAACCGTCTCGCCGTCGCCCTCGTGCTCGCCGGGGTCATCGTCGGCGCGGCCATCGTCACCGCGGCGAGGATCCCGCCGCTGGTCTTCGGCCTGCCCCTGATCGGTCTCGCCGGCCTCGCCCTGGCGGCGGTCATGGGTCTGGTGCTGGCGGTCGCCATCCTCCGCCACGGGAGAATGTAGACCCGGCGGCTCCGGAGCGGGAAGGAGCCCACCGTGGAACCCAGGCGACCTGCGGCACTCCCCGGATCCCCCTGAGTGCTGCTCCCTTCCGGGCCTGACACGGTTCGGGGGGCGGCGATGCACAGGGCCCGGGCTCCGCGCTGGGCTCCGTCACCGGCTGCTGGCGGAGAGGGCGGGATTCGAACCCGCGGTGGAGTTGCCCCCACACACGCTTTCCAAGCGTGCTCCTTCGGCCACTCGGACACCTCTCCGGGCTTCGATTGTCTGGCGGAGAGGGTGGGATTCGAACCCACGGACCTCGTGAAAGGTCAACGGTTTTCGAGACCGCCCCGTTCGACCACTCCGGCACCTCTCCGCAACGGGACCGGTATTCTACACCAAACGCGACATGGACCAAACCTACGGCCGGCGCCACGCCGTTGGGGCGCGTGTCCTGCCGCCGGTCCGTGGCGCCGGATCGTCCGCCGGAACGCGCCCCGGCTCAGGCCTCGTCCCGGTTGCGCCGGCCGGCGAAGAAGTCCTGCAGCAGGCGGGCGGCGGTGTCGGCCTCGAGCCCGCCGCGGGTGGCGAGGGGCGGGCCGAGCCGCGGGTCCTCGGCGAGATCGATCACGCTGCCGCAGGCGCCGAGCTGCGGGTCGGCGGCCCCCCAGATCACGAGGTCGAGGCGCGCCTGGCGGCAGGCGACGACGCACATGGGGCAGGGCTCCAGCGTGACGTAGAGCGTGCAGCCCTCAAGCCGCCAGTCGCCGAGCCTCGCGGCCCCCTCCCTGAGGGCGAGGATCTCGGCGTGGCCGGCGGGGTCGGGCCCCCGCTGGCGGCGGTTGCCGGCCCGGGCGATGACCGCGCCATCGTGCACCAGCACCGCGCCCACCGGCACCTCGCCCCGCCCGCCCGCCGCCCGCGCCTCGGCCAGCGCCTCGCCCATGAAGGCGCGATCGCCGTCGTCGAAGACCCAGTCCGGGAGCATGGGCCAAGGATAGCCGATTCTCACGGGGTTCGGACCGCGCGCCACGAGTCTGCGCGTGTTGCGATGGCGGCGCGGATGGAAGGGCCGGGGTTGGTACCGGCGCTCGGTGGTACGATGGAAGGGAACGCGGGCGGCGCCCCTGCCCGCACCGTGGCCCGAGCGCCGGCCGGCAACCTCGAGGAGGTGAGGCATGAGCGCATACCGTTATCAACTGCAGCTCAAGCATCTGCTGGAGCACGGCGTCCGCTGGGCGCCGGACCAGGAGATCGTCTACCGGGGCAGCGTGCGCATGACCTACCGCACCCTGTCCGACCGGGTGCTCCGCCTGGCCGGGGCGCTCGGCGACGAGCTCGGCGTGAAGCCCGGGACCACCGTCGGCGTCATCGAGTGGGACAGCCACCGCTACCTCGAGATGTACTTCGCCATCCCGGGAATCGGCGCCGTGATGCACACCATCAACCCGCGGCTCTCCCCCGGCGACCTGCTCTACACCCTCAAGCACGCCGAGGACGACATCCTCATCTTCCACGAGGACTTCCTGCCGCTGGTGGAGAAGCTGCGCCCGGAGCTCCCCAACCTCCGGCGCTTCGTGATCCTGACCGACGGCGACGAGGCGCCGCAGACGCCCCTGGCGTCGGCCGAGTACGAGCAGCTCCTGGCGCGGGCGAAGCCGCTCGCGGCCCTGCCCGAGCTCGACGAGAACACGCGGGCGACGCTGGCCTACACCACCGGCACCACCGGTAAGCCGAAGGGCGTCTACTTCACCCACCGCCAGCTCATGCTGCACACGTTCTCCCTCGGCCTCAGCCTGGCGGCCTTCGGCGGCGATCTCGCCCTCACCGGGCGCGACGTCTACATGCCGCTGACGCCGATGTTCCACGTCCACGCCTGGGGGGTCCCGTACCTGGCGACCCTGCTCGGCATCAAGCAGGTGTACCCGGGCCGGTACGAGCCCGAGGTGCTGGCCAGGCTGCTCAAGACCGAGGGCGTGACCATGAGCCACTGCGTGCCGACCATCCTGCAGATGCTGGTCAAGGCCGCGGCGGACGCCGGCCTGCGCTTCCCGGGCTGGAAGGTGGTCATCGGCGGCGCGCGCCTGCCCAAGGGCCTGGCGCTGGCGGCCCGGGAGCTCGGCATCGAGATCTACGCCGGCTACGGCCTCTCCGAGACCGCCCCGGTGCTCACCCTGGCCTTCCTCAAGCCGTTCATGGACGCCTGGGACGAGGACCGCAAGGTGGACGTCATGATCAGCACCGGCTTCCCGGTGCCCCTGGTCGACCTGCGGATCGTCGACGAGCAGGGGCGGGACGTGGAGGCCGACGGCAAGGCGACCGGCGAGATCGTGGTCCGCGCCCCGTGGCTGACCGAGGGCTACCTGCGCGAGCCGGAGCGCTCGGAGCAGCTGTGGGCCGGCGGCTGGATGCACACCGGCGACGTGGCCCACATGAACCCCGACGGCTACGTGCAGATCGTCGACCGGCTCAAGGACGTCATCAAGAGCGGCGGCGAGTGGATCGTGTCGCTCGATCTCGAGAACCTCCTCAGCCTCCACGAGGGCGTGGAGGAGGCGGCGGTGATCGGGGTGCCCGACCCCACCTGGGACGAGCGGCCGCTGGGCATCATCGTCCCCCGCAAGGAGTACCGTGAGACGCTCACGCCCGAGCAGCTCAAGGAGCACCTCGAGCAGTTCGTGGCCCAGGGCAAGCTCATCAAGTGGGCGATCCCGGACCGCTTCGAGTTCGTGGACGAGATCCCCAAGACCAGCGTCGGCAAGATCGACAAGAAGGTCCTTCGCGCCCGCTACGGCGCCGAGCAGGAGTAACGGCGAGCGGAGCCTCGTTCCGGGCGCGGCGCGGCGGCCCGGGGGCTGGGGTACCATGCGGCCATGCGCAAGCCCGCCCCCCGTCCCGTCGCCCCGACACCCGTCTCCCGGATCCTCCGGGCGGGTGCCGCCCTCGTTCTCGCCGCCCTCACCGCCCCCGGCTGCCGCTCGGCCGCCCCCGGCGCCGCCCCCGCCCGCCGGGTGGTCGTGGTGTCCTACGACGGCGTCGGCGCCGACCTGGCCTGGGGCTGGCTGAAGGACGGCGTGCTCGGCCGGCCCGGCGGCGTCTCAGCCCTCGTCCGGCGCGGGCTCGCCGCCCGGCGGGTGCGCATGGTCGATCCCACCCTGACCGCGGTCAACCACATCACCCTCGCGACGGGCGCACTGCCCCAGGTCACCGGGATCGTCTCCAACCGCTTCCACCTGCCGGGAACGCCGCTGCTGGAGACGGTTTCCGGCTTCTCGGCGCCCATCGGCGCCGAGACCCTGTGGCAGGCCGCCCGCCGGAGCGGCAGGCGGGTGGGCGTCCTCACCTGGCCCGGGGCCGACGGCACCTCGCCGCGGCGGCGGGGCGACTTCGGGCTCGTCTGGCCCTCCCGGCCGTTGAAGGCCGCGGGCATCGTCGAGCTGCGGCCGGCCTCGGCGGGCATGGGCTCCGTGCTGCCCTCCCACGACGGCCTGCCGCCGCTGGTGTGGACGGTGCACGTCCGGCTGCCCGGGGCCGATCCGCCGGCGCTGCAATTCACCCTGACGGCGGTGGACGGCAACGCCGACGGCCTGCGCATGTACGACACCGTGGCCGTCCAGGGGCCGGGTTCCGACGAGCCGCGGATCCTCGGCGAGGATCGCTGGTTCCCGCTCAAGGTGACGGCCCGCGGGCCGGGCGACGGCGCGGCCCACCCCTACGGCGCCTGGTGCAAGGTGCTCCGCCTGGATCGCGACCGGGGGACGGTCCGCCTCTACCGGGGTCCCTTCTACCGGGTCATGGGCTACCCGGCCGCCTTCGAGCGGGCGGTGGCCGCCGAGGCCGGGTTCTGGCCGGGTCCCCCCGACAACCGCGCCCTCGGCGCGTGGTGGCTGGACATGGGCCGGGGGATCGATCTCGACACCTACCTCGAGCAGCTCGAACGGCTCGACCGTTACCTCGACCGCGTGGCGGCCTTCGTCATCGCCCACGAGCGCTTCGACCTCCTGCTCGCCTACCACCCGACGCCGGACGAGTACGAGCACGCGGCGCTGATCGTCGATCGGCGGCAGTGGGCGTACAGCCCGGGGACCGCCCTCGCCGCGCGCGAGGGCCTCAAGCGGGTGGGCCGGTCCTTCGACCGCTCGGTGGCGGCCATGGCCGCCGCCCTCGACCTCGCCCGGGACGATCTCTTCATCGTCTCCGACCACGGCCACATGCCGATGCACGACCGGGTCAACGTCAACCAGGTGCTGGCCGACGCCGGCCTGCTCGACGTCGACACCGGCCGCCGTCACCCGCGGCCGGCGCCCACCAGCCGCGTGGTGGCGGTGACCTCCGGCGGCTGCGCCCACCTCTACCTCAACCTCGAGGGCCGCGAGCCGCACGGTACCGTGAGCCCGGCCGCGGCCGCGGACGTGCTGCGGCGGGCGGCACGCGCCCTGGCCGACGTGGACGCCGGCAGCGAGCCGGTGGTGGAGAAGATCTACACCCGGGCCCAGGCCGCCGCCATCGGCCTCGGCAGCCCCCACTCCGGAGACCTGATCGTCTTCCTGCGCCCCGGCTACGGCGCCTCCTCGCGGCTCGACGGCAAGCAGGTCGAGCCCAGCCGCGAGTACGGCGAGCACGGCTACCTCAACACCCACGACCCCCTGTGCGGCATCCTCTTCGCGGCCGGCGCCGGCATCCCCCACCGGCGGGTGAAGGAATTGCCCGCCACCGCCGTCGCCCCCATGGTCGCGCGCCGGGCCGGGTTCGGGCTCCGGGTGCGGTAGGCCAGCGGCGCCGCACCGCGAGCAAAGACGTTGCCCGGGCGTGACCCGTGTGCTTATCGCGCCGGGAGAGAACGCCGGGCGCGGCGGCGGTGGCGGGGCGGACGCGCGGCTCCGACCGGGTCGCTCATCCCCCCGCGGCGTGCCTGCTTGGCCCGTGCCCGCCCCCGCTCCTCGGCGCGGCGGCTGCGGATGGCGGCGATGCGCTCGCCCACCGGGATCTCGAAGCGGCCCCGGGGAGTGGCGTGGTAGTCGAAGCCGTCGACGGTCCGGCGGGGGATGCGCCGGCCCACGGCGCGCTCGATGGCGGCGATCTCCCGGGCCTCGGCGGGCGAGGCGAAGGTGAGGGCGTCGCCGGTGGTCCGGGCGCGGGCGGTGCGGCCGACCCGGTGGATGTAGTCGCCGGGCTGGCCGGGCACGTCGAAGTTGATCACGTGGGGCAGGGCCTCGATGTCGATGCCGCGGGCGGCGATGTCGGTGGCCACCAGCACCCGCACCCGGCCGCGCCGGAAGGCCTCCAGCGCCGCCTGGCGCTGGGGCTGGCTGCGGTTGCCGTGGATGCGGTCACAGGGAATGCCGGCCTCGTCGAGGAACCGGGCGAGCCGGTTGGCGCGGTGCTTGGTCCGCGTGAAGACGAGGGCGGTGTGCACCTCGTCCGAGCGCAGCATGCTCAGGAGCAGGGCCGGCTTGAGCTGCTCGGACACCGGGAGGATCGTCTGGCGGACGCCGGTGGCGGGGGCCGACGGCCGGCCGATGTCCAGGCGCGCCGGATCGGTCAGCAGGTCGCGGCTCAGGGCGACGATGGGCCGGGGCATGGTGGCCGAGAAGAGCATGGTCTGGCGGCGCTCGGGCAGCCGCGCGAGGATCCTCCTGATGTCGGGGAGGAAGCCCATGTCGAGCATGCGGTCGGCCTCGTCGAGCACCAGCACCTCCAGCCGATCGAAGCTCAGCCAGGGCCGGCGCATGTGGTCGAGGAGGCGGCCCGGGGTGGCCACCACCACGTCGACCCCGGAGCGCAGGGCGCGCTCCTGGGGTGCCGGGTTGACGCCGCCGAAGACGGTGGCGGCCGTGACCCGGGTGTGGCGGCCCAGGGCCGTCAGGTGGTCGTGCACCTGGATGGCGAGCTCCCGGGTCGGGGTGACGACAAGGGCGCGGATGCCCCGGCGGGGACCCGTGCGCGCCAGGCGCTGGAGGATGGGCAGCGCGAAGGCCGCCGTCTTGCCGCTGCCGGTCATGGCGCAGGCGATGACGTCCCGGCCGGCCAGGGCCGGCGGTACGGCGGCGCGCTGGATGGGGGTGGGCTCCTCGAAGCCCAGCTCGGTGACGGCGCGCTCGAGCGCGGGATCGAGATGCAGGTCGTGAAAGCTCATGGACAGTTCTTCCTTCTTGCGGCGTAGCCGCGGTTCTTTCCGGCTTGATTGGGAACGGGAGACTTGCCGGTGAGGCTGCCGTCCGGGTCCGGGCGGACCCTGCGGGTTGTCGGACTCCACAACCCGGCTGGCTGCTCCGGCGTGCAGAAGTCGAGGAAGTCTCTCACGGCCGGAGCCGAAAGGCAAGCGGCTGCCCGCAAGCGTCTCGCCTTCCCGCCCCAGGACCCTTCATGGGGAGCCGCTCTTGCCTTGTCATCGCGAGGTGGCGTAAGCGCGCGAAGCTTCGCTTCGCCTGCGCGCACGCCACCGCGAGGACCGTGCCGTCGGGAGAACCCTTTGCGCTGTCATCGCGAGGAGCGTGCCGAAGGCACGCGACGTGGCCATCCCTAGCAGCGTTGGAGCGCGCTACCCAGTGTTCCGTTGCGGTGTCCAATCGTGGGGGGATTGCTTCGTCGGGCTCCTGCGGAGCCCTTCCTCGCAATGACAAGGGAAGGAGGCGGAGCGCGCTACCCACTGCTCCCTGGCGCGCGCCAATCGTGATGAGGTCCTGTCGCTCCGGCCCTGGCGGGCCCTCGCTCGGGACGCCGTTCCACCATGGGCGGCGAAGCCGCCCGGTGTCACGGCGCGTAGTACGGATTGACGCCGGTCTCGTGGTTGGTGGCGTCGACGACCTTGTTGATCTCCTCGACGGCGTCGACGATGGCGCTCTGGATGCCCTCGGTGAGGGTGATCTGGGCCATGCCGCAGCCGTGGCAGCCGCCGCCGAGCTGGACCACCGCGGTGTCGCCCCGGACCTCGACGAGCTCCACCCAGCCGCCGTGCTGCGCCAGGGCGGGAGCGACGCGGGAATCGAGCACGTCCTGGACCTTCTGGGCGACGGGATCGTCCCAGTGCACCTTGGCCTGGGGGTTGTCGATCTTGAAGCCGGCGCCGGTGGCGTCGCTGACGAAGTCGATGGTGGCCCCCTCCATGGACTGGGAGCTCAGCGGATCCATGAAGACCTTGATGTGCTCGAGCTCGGTGACGACGTCGTCCTCCCGCTCGTCGCCCTCGAGGACGAGGGTGAGGTCGTAGCGGAAGGTCGTGCGGCCGAGGCGGTCGGCGCGGATCCGGAGCCCGAGGCACGGGCTCTCGGTCTGTTTCATGTATTCCAGGATCTTCTGCTGGGCAAGCTCGGTGATGGTGAGCATGGTACGACTCCTCGTTGTTCCTCTCATCAGGCACGAACCCGACGGCGGGTCCGCCGATTCCCTCCAACCGTACCACAGGCCGGCGGCATTGGTCGGCGGGCCGGAATCCCGCCTCGCCGGTAACCGGCGGAGCGGTATCGACACAACGATGGTGAAGACGGAGGTGTCCAGGCATGGATGTGGATGGCCGGATCGTGGATTTCCTCGCCCAGCGGCGCCTGGCCCTGGCCGGGGCGTCCCGCGGCGGCGGCAAGTACGGCAACAAGGTGCTCGCGGATCTGACCGCCAAGGGGTACGAGGTGCTCCCCGTGCACCCGGCGGCGGCCGCGATCGACGGCGTGCGCTGCTTCCCCTCGCTGGCCGACCTGCCACCGGGCGTCGGCGGCCTCGTCCTCGTGGTGCCGCCGGAGCAGACGGAACGCCTGGTGCGCGAGGCCGCCGCCGCGGGGATCCCCCGCGTGTGGATGCAGCCGGGGGCCGAGTCCGAAGATGCGATCCGTTCCTGCGAGGAGCACGGGATCACCGCGGTCTGGGGCGAGTGCATCATGGTGCAGAGCTGACCCGCTACACTTGGCCGGGGAGGCTCCGTGCAGCGACCCGTCCATGTCACCAAGATCTTCGTCTACCCCATCAAGTCGTGCGCGGGCATCGGCCTGGAGCGGGCCGAGGCCGGGCCGCGGGGGTTTCTCCACGATCGGGAGTGGATGGTCGTGGACGGCGAGGGCCGCTTCGTGACCCAGCGGACCGAGCCGCGCCTCGCCCTGGTGCGCGTCCGCCTCGAGGGCGATGCGCTCGAGGCCGCGGCCCCCGGCCGGCCCGTGCTCCGGGTGCCGCTCGACCGCACCGGCGGCCCCCGGCGGCGGGTGGTGGTGTGGAACGACACCTGCGACGCGGTCTCCGAGGGGCCCGAGGCCGCCCGATGGTTCAGCGCCCTCCTCGGCATGCCGTGCGAGCTGGTGCGGATGGCCGCGGGGGCGGTGCGCCCGGTCGATCCCGCCCGCGCCGGGCCCGGCAGGCAGGTTGGCTTCGCCGATGCGTTTCCCTTTCTCCTCCTCTCGGAGGCCTCCCTCGAGGGGCTCAACGCGCGCCTCGGGCGGCCGCTGCCGGTGAACCGTTTCCGGCCCAACCTGGTGGTGTCCGGATGCCCGCCCCACGCCGAGGACGAGTGGCGCCGGATCCGGGTGGGGGACGTCGTCCTCCGGGTGGTCAAGCCCTGCGCGCGCTGCGTGATCACGACCGTCGACCAGGAAACCGGCGTTGCGGGGAAGGAGCCCCTGGCGACCCTCGCCACCTACCGGCGGCGGGGCAACGCGGTGCTCTTCGGCCAGAACCTGGTCCACGAGAATACCGGCACCGTCCGCGTGGGCGACCCGGTCGAGATCCTGGAATGACGGGCCACCGGCGGGCCGTCCGGCCCGCCGGCGCCCGCGGAGGAGGAATTACTCGGCCGGTCCGGCCCCGGGCCCGCCGGCCGCGCCGAGCAGCCCGCGCAGGCACTGCATCCGGCGCCGTCGCTGCTCCTGCATGGAGGCCAGCTCCTTCTGCTGGGCCGGAGTGAGCACGTCGTAGATCTGGGAGCGGACCTTCTCCCGGAGCACGATGAGATCGGCGAGCTGGGCGGCCTGCCCGGCGGCGAGGCTGCGGACGGTCTTCTCGTCGAACGTTCCGGGGGCCATCGCCCGGAGCTGTTGCCGGCCTTCACGCAGAGCCTGGACGTGGCGCAGGATTTCCGGCCGTGCGGCCTGAATGATGGCGCGCACCTGGTCCTGCTGCTGCTGGCTGAGATCGAGCCGGCAGAGCACGGCGGCCAACCTGGCCATGGCGGAGCGCGGTCCGGCGAGGCCCCGGCCCCGGCCGTGGCGGCCGAACCCCGGTCCACCGGCGATGGCGAGCCCGGCGCCGGCTGCGGTGGCGAGCACCAGGACGGCGGCGACGATCTTCTTCTTCATGTGACCTCCCTTGGCTGGGCGCCCGATCCCGGGAGCCGTTCGTCTTCGCCCGATCAGACGATGCGGCGCGGCGGGAGGATGACAGCGCCGCCGGCTACCCGATGCGCGCCTCGACGCGATCGCGAATGGCCACGGCGGCCTCGAGGGCGGCCGTGGCGGCGGTGCCGTCGACGATGGGCGGGGGGTCGCCGAGGCAGGCGGCGAGGAAGGCGTCCTGCTCGGCGGCGAGGGGCTCCCGCGGGGTGACGTCCACCGGACGGGGGGCGATCGTGGCGCCGTCCGCCGATCGCCGGAGGACCGCCGAGTGCACGCTCTGCTCGGCGTAGTCCACGGAGAAGTAGCTGTCCCGCGCGAAGATCCGCAGCTTGCGCACCCGCTCCGCCGAGACCCGGCTGGCGGTCAGGTTGGCCACCAGCCCGGAGGGAAACTCGATCCAGGCGTGGCAGAGGTCGACCTTGTCGGTGAGCACGGGCACCCCCACGGCGCGGATGGCCGACGGCGCCTCGCGCGCCACGGCGAGGGTGATCTGAATGTCGTGGATCATCAGGTCGAGGATGACGTCCACGTCCACCGAGCGCGCGGTGAAGGGCGACAGGCGCTGGGCCTCGAGGTAGCGCACGTCCTCGGCCAGGCCGACGGCCGCCTGCACGGCCGGGTTGTGGTACTCGACGTGGCCGACGGCGAGAATCCTTCCCCGGTCCCGGGCGAGGGCCACCAGCTCGCGGGCCTCGGCCACGGTCGCGGCGATGGGCTTTTCCACGAGCACGTGGCAGCCCTGCTCGAGCAGCCGTCCGGCCACCTCCCGGTGGGTCACGGTGGGGGTGGCGACGACGACGGCGTCGGCGGCCGCGGCCGCCTCGAGCGAGGGCAGCGCGGTGACGCCGTGCTCGGCGGCCACGGACTCGAGCCGGGCGCGGTCGGCGTCGTAGGCGCCCAGGAACGCAGCCCGCGGGTTGGCGGCCATCAGGCGGACGTGGTGCCGTCCGAGGTGGCCGGTGCCGACGACGGCGGTGGTGATGGGCCCGGAGGGGGGTGCCGTTGCCATGGGCGGAGCATAGCGCAGCCCGGCGGCGGGAGTACAATCGGGTGCCGCCCGTGGGCCGGACCGCCCGGGCGGCGGGGAGGCACCGTGTTCGACCTCGAAAAGCTCCTGATCGACGTCTTCGATCCCCAGGCCGAGGAGATCGTCACCGTGGCCGTGGACCTGCCCCACGACGGCATCGCCGACAACGCCGAGTGGCGCGAGCGCCGCGAGATGGCCGAGGAGTGGCGGGAGGCCTTCGCGCGCCTGGGCCACGAGCGGGGATTCACCGTCAACCCGATGCTCAGCTACCCGGCCACCGGGGCCAACAACGCGGATCTCCCGGCCGCCGGCTGGCTGGAGGGCGAGGAGGTGAGCCTCGAGGAGGTGCTCCTCGGCTCCACGCTGGTGGTCGCGATGACGGAATTCTCGGCCACGGCGCCGCTGTCGCTGCTCGCCGAGCGCAAGGAGGACTTCCGTGCCGCCTCCATGCCGGGGGTGCTCAAGCGGATGGAGGAAACGGCGCTGGCCGCGGACTACGCGGAGGTCGCCCGCCGCTGCCAGGTGATCGCCGAGGCGATGCGCGGGGCCCAGCTGTGCGACGTGGTCTTCTCCACCGGGCACCGGTGCTGGTTCGACCTGCGCCACCGGGAGCCGGAGGTGGACGACGGCTTTCTGCCGCGGTTCAAGGAGGGCGACCGCATCATCAACCTGCCCTCGGGCGAGACCTTCGAGGTGCCGTACGAGGGCGAGATCGCGGGCGACCCGTCGTGGACGGCCGGGATCATCCCGGTGGTCGAGGACGGCGAGACGGTGCTCTTCCACGTCACCGGCAACCGGGTGGGCATGGTCGAGGGCGACGGCCCCGCCGCCGAGCGCTACGCGGACCTGTTCGCCG
>AMFO01002179.1_pt1 | contig 21860 bp, 21 predicted proteins | sample 552608 | NCBI WGS metagenome assembly AMFO01 (sample SAMN01893955, study PRJNA167987) | microbial mat metagenome | biome: hydrothermal vent | place: USA: Loihi, Hawai'I | collected 2003-05-01
CAGGAGCTCCCCGCAGGCGCGGCACAAGTAACGCCGCTCGCCCCGCAATACCCGGTTGTGGCGGGTGGCGCTCAGCTCGTGCTCGCGGCAAGCGCAGCGGTAGCGGAAGCGGCGCTGGCGCCGCAGGGGCATCGAACCGAAGTCGTAGTCGTGGCAGCGCCTCGGCTCCAGCCCGAAGGCCTGCATCACCGCCCGCCACTCCGCTCCATGCGGTCTCGTTCGCCCTGGCCCGTGAAGCCTGGCCACCACGTGATGGGCCACCTCGTGGGCCGGCGTGTGGCGGCAGAAGGTCTCGAACTGGAGGGCGGCCAGCGTTCCGTTGTAGCGGATGCAGGGCGAAGGGTGGGAGCGGTACTGGCCTGCGGCGGCGCCCGTGAGATCGAAGCGGACCTCCACCGGCGCCAGTCGCCGTTTCCACAGTGCTTCCGCGCGGGCGATCCACTGGTCCGTGAGGGCACGCAGCCGCGCCCGCTGGTCGCGGCTCAGTGGGGGATCGGAAGAATTCATGGGCAGCATTGTAGCCGTTCAGCCTCCGTTAAGGGTGCCATCGCTATCTTGAAACCACAGGCAACCGATATGGAGGAAAGAACCATGAAACCGATTACGATTCTGCTCGCATCCCTGCTGGCCGTCTCCCCCGCCTGGGCCGGCGGCAACCACAGCTTCGTGGCACGCGCCAAGGTGGTGAACGTGGAACCCGAGTACCGCTGGGTGCGGGTCAACCGGCCGGAGACCCACTGCTGGGACGAGGCGGTCTACGAAGACGAGGAGTATGGCGACATCCTGCCCATGATCGTGGGTGGCGCCGTGGGCGGCGCCCTGGGCCACCAGGTCGGCGGCGGCCGCGGCAAGGACGTGGCCACCGTGGCCGGCGCCATCGCCGGCACCGTCATCGGGCATCGCATGAGCGACCACCGGCATTCCCCCAGAAAGCGCTATGAACGGCGCTGCGAAACGGAGAATCACTGGGTGGAAGAACGTGAAAGGGTGGGGTATCGTGTCAGGTACAAGTTCGCCGGCCGCACCTTCACCACCCTCATGGACCGGCGTCCCGGGAAATGGATCGATGTTCGAGTGAACCTGGATCCGCTCGAGTGAGCCCATGAAAAGATCCTTCAAGCCGCTGTTTTCCCTGGCCCTGGCCTGCGCCCTCCTGGCCGGCGCGGCGCAGGCCGGCGACCGCCCGGGCCACCGTCATGACAGGGAGGGAACCCGTTTCCGGGCGTACGAGGAGATGACCCTGGAAGACGCCGTCTCCCGGGTGCGCCGGCGGGTGGAGGGCCGTGTCCTTTCGGCCGAGGAGCACGACGGGGAGTACCGGGTGCGGGTGCTCACGCCGGAGGGTCGGGTAAAACGCTTCCGGCTGGATCGCCGCAGCGGCCGCTTCCGCTGAACTCCATGCGCCTGCTGCTGGTGGAAGACGACCTGCCCCTGCTGGCGCAGCTATCGGAACGGCTGGAGCGCCAGGGCTACGCGGTGGAGCGGGCGGACAACGGCGCCGAGGCGCTCTACCTCGGGAGGGAGTTTCCCCTCGACCTGGCCATCGTCGATCTCGGCCTGCCCGACTTCTCCGGCCTGGAGGTGATCCGTCGGCTGCGCGCCGAGGGGAAGCGCTTTCCCATTCTCATCCTCACCGCGCGCGGCCGCTGGCAGGAGAAGGTAGAGGGGCTGGAGGCGGGCGCCGACGACTACCTGGTGAAGCCCTTCCGGTTCGAGGAGCTGCTGGCCCGTCTCAATGCCCTGGCCAGGCGCAGCGGCGGTTGGGCCTCACCACGGCTCGACTACGGCCGCATGGTGCTGGACACGGCGCGCCAGGCGCTGGAGGTGGACGGCCGGCCGGTGCCGCTCACCGCCTACGAGTACCGGGTGCTGGAATACCTCATGCTGCATGGCGGCCAGGTGATCTCCAAGAGCGAGCTCACCGAGCACATCTACGAACAGGACTACGACCGCGACAGCAACGTGCTGGAAGTGCTGGTGAGCCGCCTGCGGCGCAAGATCGATCCCGACGGGACCATCGCCCCCATCGAGACCCTGCGCGGGCGCGGCTACCGCTTCCGGCTGGAGCGGCGGCAGTGAACTCCCTCCACGCCCGGCTGCTGTTGGCCGCCTCCCTGGTGCTGGCGGCCTTTCTCGGCCTCACCGGCCTCACCCTGGAGCGGGCGTTCCGCGAAAGCACCCTCACGGCGCTCGAAGAGAAACTCCAGTCCCACGTCTACGCCATGCTGGCGGCGGCCAAGGAGACCGAAGCGGGGCGGATGCGGCTCCCCGAGGCGCTTCCCGAACCCCGCTTCTCCCGTCCCGATTCCGGGCTCTATGCCTGGGTGCTCGACGGCGACGGCGGGCTCTTCTGGCGCTCGGCGTCGCTCCTTGGGCAGCCGCTGCCGGCGGTGGCGCCGGTCACCCCGGGGGAACGGCGCTTCCGGCAGCAGTCGGGGTGGTTCATCCTGGCGTTCGGCGTGGAATGGGAGGACGACGAGGGCAGAGGGTGGCCTTACACCTTCTTCGTAGCCGAGGCGGTCGCCCCCTTCGAGGAGACGGTGGGCAGCTTCCGCGCCACCCTCTGGAGCTGGCTGGGCGGCCTCGCCCTGGGGCTGCTGCTGGCCCAGGGCTTCATCCTGCGCTGGGGGCTGGCACCCCTGCGCCGGGTGGAGCGGGACCTGCGCGCGATCCAGGAGGGACGACGGGAGCGGCTCGGTGGCGACTATCCCGCCGAGCTGAAGGGTCTCACCGGGGCCGTCGACCTACTGCTGGAGCAGGGCCGTTCCGCCCAGTCCCGCTACCAGCACTCCCTGGACGACCTGGCCCACAGCCTGAAGACGCCCCTGGCCTTCCTGCAGGCCGTGTCGGAAGACGAGGAGAGCGACTGCGAACGGCTCAGGGAGGTGGTGCGCGAGCAGTCGCGGCGCATGGGCGATATCGTTGCGCATCAGCTGCGCAAGGCGGCCGCCTCCGGGCGGACCACACTGATGAAGCCGGTCCCCGTGGCCGGGGTCGTGGAGCGGCTGCTGGCCGTGCTGGAGAAGGTCCACCGGGAGAAGAACATGACCGTGGAGCGGCGGCTGGACCCGCGGGTGCATTTTGTCGGTGACGAGAGCGACCTCATGGAGCTGCTGGGCAACCTGCTGGACAACGCCTTCAAGTACGGCAGGCGCAGGGTGCGGGTGACGCTGTCGTGCGCCGGCCGCCTTGTGCTGGAGGTGGAAGACGACGGCCCAGGCATTCCCGCCGGCGAGCGGCAGCGCATCCTGCGCCGGGGGATCCGCCTGGACGAAAACGCGCCGGGGCAGGGGCTGGGGCTGGCCGCCGCCGCCGAGATCGTGCGCCTTTACCAGGGGCGCCTGGCCCTGGAGGAGGGTGACCTCGGCGGCCTGCGGGTCACCGTGGAGCTGCCTCAGTGCCGGTTGTCGTAACGGATGCCCTTCTTCACCTCCTCGATGGCCTTCTGCACGTGGCGCAGCGCCTCGGCGCGGTGGCCCCCCTTGTCGTGGCTGGCCTGCTGCAGCGCCCGCTTCGCCACCTGGAGCGCGTGCAGGGCCTTCTCCATGGCCGGCTGGTACTCGGCGCTCGCGGGCTGCCACGCCAGCGCCAGGCAGAGGGAGAGAAGCAGTGCGGGGATTGCGGGTCGTTGCTGGAACATGGGTCTGTCCTCCGGTTGTTGCTGTTCATCGTTCATCAACGAACGACGGGGCCGGAGGTTGACAGGGACAGGGAGACCGGGGCAATTCAACCGGCGGGCTGCTGCAGCTCGCGCGCCTGTTCCTTCATCAGCTCCACGATGGCATAGATACCGAAGTGGCGGGAGGGGGAGAGGTTCTCGTCCAGCTTCAGGCGCTGGAAGAACTCGTCCACGTCCAGCTCCTGGATCTCCTCGATGGTCTTGCCGTCCACCAGCTGCAGGAGCAGGGCCAGCACCCCCTTGATGATGGCGGTGTCGCAGTCGCCGTGATAGTGGATGCGGCTGGGATCCTCGGGATCGCGGTAGGGTTTGATGTAGACCTTGCTCATGCACCCCTTGACCCGGTTCTCCTCGGTCTTCAGCTCCTCGGGCATGGGGGGCAGCTTCTCGCCCAGCTCCACCAGGTACTGGTAGCGCTGGTCCCAGTCGCCGAGCACCTCGAAGATGTCGACGATCTCGTCCAGGTTCATGCTCATACGCTGAAGGATTCTCCGCAGCCGCAGGTGTCTTTCACGTTGGGGTTGTGGAACTCGAATCCCTGGTTGAGCAGGTTGGTGGTGACGAAGTCCACCTCCAGCCCCTCCAGCATGGGGAGGCTGTCGCGGTCCACCACGATCTTGACCCCGCGGGACTCGAAGACCTCGTCATTGTCGGTGATTTCGGTGGCGTAATCCACCACGTAGGCAAACCCGGTGCAGCCGGCCTTCTTCGTGCCCAGGCGGAAACCCAGGGCCTCCGGCTTCTTGGCCAGCTCCTTCGCGATGTGCTTCGCGGCGCTTTCGGTGAGTTGGATGCTCATGGTTTCACTCCTCGTATCGTCTCTTGCGCGTGTGGCCGTATTTCGGGATGCTCGCGGCGGCCTTCGGTCTTGGTGGGCTTTCGGGTTCCTGGTTGCAGGAGCTGCGCCCCGCCCGGCTGGTTCGGCCCGGGGGCGGGCCTCCTACGGGTAGGAGCGGCGCCCTCGCCGCGAACGGTTCCAGTTCGGCCCGGGGCGGGCCTCCTACAGGAGTCCCAGCTGCAGCTTGGCCTCCTCGGTCATGCGGTCCTGGCTCCAGGGCGGATCCCACACCAGCTCCACCTGCACGTCGGTGACGCCCTCCACGCCCTTGGTGGCCATCTCCACCTGGCCGGGCAGGGTGCCGGCGAAGGGGCAGGCGGGGGCGGTGAGGGTCATGCGGATGCGGACCTTGCCCGCCTCGTCCACTTCCAGGTCGTAGATCAGTCCCAGGTCGTAGATGTTCACCGGGATCTCCGGGTCGTAGATGGTGCGCAGCACCTCCACCACCCGGTCGTGCAGGCCGCCCGTCTCCGGCTGTTTCTGTTCCACTGCTTCGTTCATGGTTCCTTCCAACCCGTGTCAGAGGTTCCCCAGGGTCTGTCGCAGACGCACCAGCGCCTGTTCCCGCAGTGTCTCCAGGTGGATGTGCTCGATGATCTCGGCGGCGAAGCCCTCGCAGAGCATGTGCACCGCCTTCTGCTCGTCGATGCCGCGGGCGCGCAGGTAGAAGACCTGGTTGGCCTCGAGCTGACCCACGGTGGTGCCGTGGCTCGCCTTCACGTCGTCGGCGTAGATCTCCAGCTGCGGCTTGGTATCCACCTCGGCGTTGCGGGTGAGCAGCAGGTTGTCGTTGGTGAGCTCGGCGTCGCTCTTCTGGGCGTCCTTCGCCACCAGGATGCGGCCGTCGAACACGGCCCGGCCCTTGCCGTACAGCAGCCCCTTGAACTGCTCGCGGCTGGAGCAGTGGGGCACGTCGTGGCGCACGTCCAGGTGGAAGTCCTGGAGCTGGTCGTCGCCCACGGTATAGAGACCGCGCAGGGTGCAGTGGGCCTCCTCGGCAGTGAAGAGGCCGTTGTACTCGGTGCGCGCCAGGTGCCCGCCGAAGGCGAGGGTGATGCCGTGGTAGCGGCTGTCGCTGCCCTGGTCGAGGACGATGCGGCTGAAGTGCCAGGCCTGCTCCGACTCGTCCTGGACGCGGTAGTGGTCCAGTTTCGCACCGGGATCGAGGACGATCTCGGTCAGGCCGTTGTGCAGGTAGCGTTCGCCCTCTCCCGGCAGGTGGTGCTCCACCAGCACCGCCTCGGCGCCGGGCTCGAGGATCACCAGGTTGCGTGGCTGGGCCAGCAGCGGGGTCTCGCCGCCGCTGTTGAGCCAGAAGAGCTCCACGGGAGACTCCAGCTTCACCCCGGCGGGAATGTGCAGGAAGAGACCGTCGTTGACCAGCGCCGTGTTGAGGGCGGTGAAGAGATGCTCGCCGGGATCGGCCACGCTGCCCAGGCGGTTCTTCACCCGCTCGTCGCCGGCGGCGATGGCATCATTCAGGCTGCCGCAGGTGACCTCTTCCGGCAGGAGCGCGGTGTCGGAGAGCCCGGGCATGAACCAGCCGTCCACGAAGACCAGCCGGTGGGGCGTGATCGCCTCGGGCACCTCGCCCGAATAGCCGGAGGGGCGCTCCACCACGGGCTGGAAGGACTCCTTGAGAAGGGGTTCCACATTGGTGTAGCGCCACGCCTCCTGCTTGCGGTTCACCAGGGGCAGGCCGTCGATGAGGGCGCCGGCGCTGCTGCGCAGCTCCTCCAGCCAGGGGGCGGGGGCGCTGCCGGCGGCCTCCAGCAGGGACTTCGCCCAGCCCTTCTGCAGCTCGGCGGTGATCATGCCGCGGCCTCCTCCTCGAGGATCCAGCCGTAGCCCTTCTCCTCCAGCTCCAGTGCCAGCTCCTTGCCGCCGGAGCGGACGATGCGGCCGTGGGCCAGCACGTGGATGTGGTCGGGCTCGATGTAGTCCAGCAGCCGCTGGTAATGGGTGATCATGAGGAAGGAGCGCTCGGGGCTGCGCAGGGCGTTGACCCCCTCGGCCACCGTCCGCAGGGCGTCGATGTCGAGGCCGGAGTCGATCTCGTCGAGAATGGTGAGCTTCGGCTCCAGCAGCGCCATCTGCAGGATCTCGTTGCGCTTCTTCTCGCCGCCGGAGAAGCCGGCGTTGACGCTGCGCTTGAGCAGCTTCTCGGGCAGCTTCACCAGCTCCGCCTTCTCGCGGATCAGCTTCATGAAGGCGATGGCGTCCAGCTCTTCCTCGCCGCGGGCACGGCGCACGGCGTTCACCGATTCACGCAGGAAGGACATGTTGTTCACCCCCGGCAGCTCCACCGGGTACTGCATGGCCAGGAAGATGCCCGCCCAGGCACGCTCCTCGGGCTCCATTTCCAGCAGGTTCTTCCCTTCGAAGATCACCTCGCCCTCGGTCACCTCGTAGCCGTCGCGGCCGGCCAGCACGTAGGAGAGGGTGCTCTTGCCCGAGCCGTTGGGGCCCATGATGGCGTGCACCTCGCCGGTGCCGATCTCCAGGTCCAGGCCCCGGAGGATCTCCTTGCCGTCCACGTTGACGTGCAGGTTCTTGATGGTCAGCATGATGTTGTTGCTCCAAGTATTTGAAATTGTTTGCTTGTATGGTCGGGTGTCAGCCCGATCTGCATTCAGCCTACGGCGCCTTCCAGGGTGATGTTGAGCAGCTTGCGCGCCTCCACCGCGAACTCCATGGGCAGCTCGTTGAACACCTCCTTGCAAAAGCCATTGACGATCATGGAGACGGCGTCCTCCTCCGACAGGCCGCGCTGGCGGCAGTAGAAGAGCTGGTCCTCGCTGATCTTGGAGGTGGTGGCCTCGTGCTCCACCTTGGCGGTGGGGTTGCGCACTTCGATGTAGGGGAAGGTGTGGGCGCCGCACTGGTCGCCGATGAGCAGGGAGTCGCACTGGGTGTGGTTGCGCGCGTTCTCGGCCTTCGCCCCCATGCGCACCAGGCCACGGTAGGCGTTCTGGCCGTGGGCGGCGGAGATGCCCTTGGAGACAATGGTGGAGCGGGTGTTCCTGCCGATGTGGTACATCTTGGTGCCGGTGTCGGCCTGCTGGTAGCCGCGGGTCACCGCCACCGAGTAGAACTCGCCCACCGAGTCGTCGCCGCTGAGGATGCAGCTGGGATACTTCCAGGTGATGGCCGAGCCGGTCTCCACCTGGGTCCAGGAGATGTGCGAGCGGTCGCCGCGGCAGTCGCCGCGCTTGGTGACGAAGTTGTAGATACCGCCGCGTCCCTTCTCGTCACCGGGATACCAGTTCTGCACCGTGGAGTACTTGATCTTGGCGTCCTCCAGGGCGATGAGCTCCACCACCGCGGCGTGGAGCTGGTTCTCGTCGCGCATGGGGGCGGTGCAGCCCTCGAGGTAGCTCACGTAGCTGCCCTTGTCGGCGACGATGAGGGTGCGCTCGAACTGGCCGGTCTTGGCCTCGTTGATGCGGAAGTAGGTGGAGAGCTCCATGGGGCAGCGCACCCCCTCGGGAATGTAGACGAAGGTGCCGTCACTGAAGACCGCCGCGTTGAGGCAGGCGAAGAAGTTGTCGGTGTGGGGCACCACGCTGCCCAGGTACTTCTTCACCAGCTCGGGATACTCGTGCACCGCCTCGGAGATGGAGCAGAAGATGACTCCCGCCTTGGCCAGCTCCTCGCGGAAGGTGGTGGCCACCGAGACGCTGTCGAAGACGGCGTCCACCGCCACGCCGGCCAGCGCCTTCTGCTCTTCCAGGGGAATGCCCAGCTTGTTGTAGGTCTCGATGAGCTCAGGGTCCACCTCGTCCAGGCTCTTGGGGCCGTCGCCGGCCTTCTTGGGCGCCGAGTAGTAGGAGATGGCCTGGTAGTCGATGGGATCGTGCTGCAGGTGGGCCCAGTCGGGCTCCTCCATGGTGAGCCAGTGACGATAGGCCTTGAGGCGGTACTCCAGCATCCATTCCGGCTCATTCTTTTTCGCCGAGATGAATCGGATGGTATCCTCGTTGAGGCCCGGCGGCAGGGTTTCCGACTCCACCTCGGTGACGAAGCCGTGTTCGTATCCCGCCTTGACCAGGTCGTCCAGTTCCCGTTGCGTGCTCATGTCGTGGGGCAGCCAATAGTTGAGTAATTTAGTATGTTATTATGATGAGCGTTATCTGTCAGCAATTCAATACCCTTTTTTGTGGTGTTGAAATTCCCCCCGGCGAGGAACCATGAAGGCACCCCACATTCAGACCGCCATACCGAAGCGTCGTTACGAAATCGACACTTTTTCCGTGGTTGTCCTCGGCGACATCGAGAGCCGGGATCCGGTGAAGTACAAGTACATCATGGCCCTGGTGGACATGGGCGAGAGCGAACCCTTCATGTACATCACCGCCGAGGAGAACCCGCCGGGCGAGCGCCAGTACGGCCGCTACCGCGCGCGGGTGCTGCTGGGCGACGACGAGCGCGACCTGGGCTCCGAGAACTTCCTGGGCGACCTGGAGCAGTTCACCGACTTCGGCCTGCAGGTGGCCTCGCGGCTGCTGCAGCTGGCCGACGAAGAGCCCATCCGGCTGCTGTGAGCCGCCCATGAGGAAAACACTCTCTTTCCTGCTGCTGCTCCTGCTGCTGGCAGCGGCCGCCTGGTCCTGGCACCAGTGGCAGCAGCGCGAGCCCATGCCCGAGGGGCTGATCCTGGCCAGCGGCCGGCTGGAGGGCGACCGGCACACCGTGGCCTCGAAGCTGCCGGGCCGCGTGGTGGCGCTGCTGGCGCGGGAAGGGGACGAGGTGGCGGCCGGCCAGGTGCTGGTGCGCCTGGACGATGCCCAGGCGCGGGCCCGGGCGGAACAGGCGCGCGCCCGGGTGGCCGCGGCGCGCGCGTCGCTGGCGGCGGCCCGCAACGAGCTGGAGGTGCTGCGCCGCCGGGTGCCCCTGGAGATCGACACGGCGAAGGCCGGCGTGGCCCACGCCGAGGCGGCGCTGGCGGCGGCCAAGGCCCGCGCCCACCAGGCCCGCAAGGACGCCAGGCGCTACGCCGAGCTGGCGAAGACGGGGGCCATGGACAAGTACGCGGCGGACCAGGCGGAGCTGGGCTGGGAGGTGGCCCGCGCCGATCTCGCCACCGCCATGGCGGCGCTGGACCAGGCGCGCAAGCGGCTGGCCGAGGCGGAGCTGGGCCACGAGGAGATCCGCTCGAAGGAATACCAGGTGGCCGTGACCGAAGCGCAGCTCGCTGAGGCCGAGGCGGTGCTGGACGAGGCGCAGAGCCTGCTGGCGGACCTGGAGGTGAAGGCGCCGGTGGCGGGCACCCTGGTCACCCGCATCGTGGACGCGGGTGAGGTGGTCTCCGCCGGGTCGCCCCTGTTCACCCTGGTCGATCTCGACCGCCTCTACCTCAAGGTCTACGTGCCCGAGAAGGAGATCGGCCGCCTGCGCCGGGGGCTGGAGGCGCGCATCTACACCGACGCCTTTCCCGATCATCCCTTCCCGGCCCGCGTGCGTTACATCGCCGACCGCGCCCAGTTCACCCCCAAGGAGGTGCAGACCCCCGACGAGCGGGTGAAGCTGGTCTACGCGGTGAAGCTCTACCTGGACGAGAATCCCGACCACCGGCTCACGCCGGGGCTGCCCGCCGACGCGGTGATCCGCTGGCGTGAGGGCGTGCCCTGGACGTCCCCGCGCTGGTAGCATGCCGCTCCTCGAGGTCCAGGATTTCGGCAAGCGCTACCGCGGAAAGCGCGCGGTGAGCGGGGTGGACTTCAGCGTGGAACGGGGCGAGCTCTTCGGCCTCATCGGCCCCGACGGCGCCGGCAAGTCGAGTCTGATGAAGGCGGTGGCGGGGGTGCTGGCCTACGAGGAGGGGCGCATCGTCGCCTTCGGCGTGCCGGTGGACTCCGAGCGCAACGCCGAGCGGGTGAAGGGGCGCATGGGCTTCATGCCCCAGGGGCTGGGGCTCAACCTCTACCCCGAACTCTCGGTGGAGGAGAACATCGACTTCTTCGCCCGCCTGCGCGAGGTGCCCCCCGCCGAGCTGCGCGAGCGCAAGGCGCGGCTGCTGGCCATGACCCGCCTGGCGCCCTTCCGGGGACGGGCCATGAAGAAGCTCTCCGGCGGCATGAAGCAGAAGCTGGGACTGGTCTGCACCCTCATCCACCAGCCCGAGCTGGTGATCCTGGACGAACCCACCACCGGCGTCGATCCCCTCTCCCGGCGGGACTTCTGGGCCATTCTCGCCGAACTGTTGAACGAGCAGGGAATCAGCGCCCTGGTCTCCACCGCCTACCTGGACGAGGCCAGCCGCTTTCATCGCCTGGCGCTCATGCACCAGGGGCGGGTGCTCGACCAGGGTACGCCGGAGGAGATCCTATCCAGGGTGCCGGGCAGCGTGGTGCAGTTCCGCAGCCGTGTCGTGGCCGAGGTGGTGGCCAGGCTGCGCGACCGGTTTCCGCAGGTGGAGAGCTACGGCAGCCGCGTGCGGCTCTTCCTGCCCGGCGTCGCACCCGAAGTGGCGAGCCGGGAAGTGACGGCACAGCTCCAGGGAGTGGAGATGGAAGAGCTGGAGGCGCTGAAGCCGGAGCTGGAGGACGCCTTCATCCAGCTCCTGGAGGAACAGAGCGAGAAGCGTGGGTCGGACTTCAGTCCAACCGTTGGCAGCGGAGCGCCCGCGGCGACCTTCGGCCTTGGCGGGCCTGCGGCAGGGGAGAGCGAAACCGATTCCCGCAGGCCGGACCGGCCGCGCAGCGGCCGTCTCCGGCAACGCCCCGAAGGGGAGGAGGTGATGATCGAGGCCCGCGAACTCGTGCGTGATTTCGGCCGCTTTCGTGCCGTGGACCACGTGAGCTTCCGGGTGCGCCGGGGCGAGATCTTCGGCCTGCTCGGTGCCAACGGCGCCGGCAAGACCACGGTGATCAAGATGCTCACCGGCCTCCTGCCGCCCACGGGGGGTGAGGGCAGGGTGGCCGGCGCCGACATGCGCACTTCGTCCCGCGCCATCCGCCAGCGCATCGGCTACATGTCCCAGGCCTTCTCCCTCTACCGGGACATGACGGTGCTGGAGAACATCCGCCTCTACGGCGGCATCTACGGGCTCCATGGCAAGGCGCTGAAGGCGCGCACGGCGTGGGTGCTGGCCATGGCGGGGCTCGGTGGCCAGGAGCGGGAGATGGCGGGCAGCCTGCCCATGGGGCTGCGCCAGCGGCTGGCCCTGGGCTGCGCCCTGGTGCACCGGCCGCGGGTGCTCTTCCTGGACGAGCCCACCTCGGGCGTGGACCCGCTGGGCCGGCGCCGCTTCTGGGAGATCCTCACCTGGCTGTCGCGCAGCGAGGCGGTGACCATTCTCATCACCACCCATTACATGAGCGAGGCGGAGCACTGCGACCGCCTGGCCCTGATGCACGCTGGCCGGCTGGTGGCCGACCAGCCGCCGGAGGCGCTGCGCCGTGAGCTGGTGGCCGAGGCGGGGGAGCTGCTGGAGCTGGAGGTGGACCGCCCCCTGGCGGCCCTGGAATGCCTGAAGGCGCACTTCGCCGGCGTGAGCCTCCACGGCAACCGCATCCACCTCTTCGCCCGCGACCCGGAAGCGGCCCGGCGACGCATCGGCGACCTGCTGGCCGGGGCGGGGCTGGAGCTGCGCGGCCTGCGCCGGCGGGTGCCGGGCATGGAGGACGTCTTCGTCTACCGCATGGGCGCATTGGAGGCGGCGGCGTGAACCGGGCGCGGATTCTGGCGGTGGCCTCCAAGGAGTGGCGCGAGATCCTGCGCGACCGCCTCTTCTTCACCATGGCCTTCGGCGTGCCCCTGCTCATCATGCTGGTGCTGGGCTACGGGCTCTCGCTGGACGTGGAGAACATCCCCTTCGCCGTGGTGGACCGCGACCGCAGCGAGCTGAGCCGTGACTACGTCCACCAGTTCAGCGACTCGCGCTACTTCGACCTGTTGGGCTACGCCCGCGACGAGCGCGAGCTGGCACGCCTGCTGGCGGACAGCCGCATCCGCCTGGGGCTGGTGATCCCGGACCGCTTCCAGGAACGGCTGCAGGGAGACCGACCGGTGGAGGTGCAGGCGCTCATCGACGGCATGTTCCCCTACCGCGCCCAGACCACCAAGGGATACCTGGCCGCCATCAACGCCGAGCTGAACCGGGAGCTGCTGGTGGAGTTCCTGGGCCGCACCCGCGGGATGACGCCGGAACGGGCCGCGGAGCTGGTGGCGCCGGTGCGCCTGGAGCAGCGCTACCTCTTCAACCAGGCGCTGGAGAGCGACTGGTCCATGGCCTCGGGGCTGATGATGCTGGTGCTCATGGTCTCGCCTCCCTTCCTCACGGCGCTGGGGGTGGTGCGCGAGAAGGAGAGCGGCTCCATCTACAATATCTACGCCTCCACCGTCACCCGTGGCGAGTTCATCCTGGGCAAGCTGATTCCCTACGTGGGGGTCTCCTGCTTCAACATCCTGGTGCTCTGGTGGGTGGCCACGCGCGTCTTCGGCGCCCCTTTCAAGGGCGACCCGCTCTTCTTCTACCTCGCCTCGGTGGTCTACGTGATCTGCACCGCCGGCATCGGCCTGCTGGTCTCCATCCTGGTGCGCACCCAGGTGGCGGCGGTGCTGCTCACCATGGTGATCACCTTCATTCCCTCCATGCTCTACTCGGGGCTGCTGGTGCCGGTGGAGTCCATGAGCCGGGAGGCCCAGCTCCAGGCGCACCTCTTTCCTCCTTTCTGGTACCTGCAGATCGCTTGGGGGAGCTTCCTCAAGGGGCTGGGGTGGGAGCGCCTGTGGAGCCAGACGGCGCTGCTGGCGGGCTATGCCGCCGTGCTCTGGACCCTGGGGCTCTCCCTGTTCCACAAGAGGCCGAAGCGGTGAGGCTCTGGTTGCGGCGCCTGCGGGTGATGACGGCCAAGGAGCTGCTGCAGCTCTCGCGCGACCCGGTGCTGCTGATCATCCTGGCCTGGTTCTTCACCGCTGAGATCTACATCGCCGGCTCGGGCATCTCCATGAGCCTGAAACACGCCAGCGTCACGGTGGTGGACCTGGACCAGAGCGAGGCCTCGCGCGAGCTGGTGGCCCGTTTTCGCCAGCCCTATTTCGACGTGAGGGAGACGGGTTTCTCGGGCAGGGCGGCCGCGGCCATGCTGGACCGGGGCGAGCGCATGCTGCTGCTGGAGATCCCGCCCGGCTTCGAACGGGACCTGGAGGCGGGACGCGCCGTAGAGGTGCAGCTGCAGGCCGACACCACCAACACCGTGCTGGGCACCCTGGCCACCAGCTACGCGGCGCAGATCGTGGGGCGCTACGCCACCGACCGCGCCCTGGACGAGCTGGGCATCGGCGACCTGCAGCTGGCCGCCATGCCGCGCATCGAGGAGCGGCGGCGGGTCTGGTACAACCCCAACCAGGTGGACCCCTGGTTCATGTCCATCTCCGAGCTGATGACGGTGATCACCATGCTCTCGCTCATGCTGCCCGCCGCCGCGGCGGTGCGCGAGAAGGAGCGGGGCACCATCGAGCAGCTGGCGGTGTCGCCGCTGACCCCCTTCCAGATCCTCTTTCCCAAGGTGATCGCCATGACCCTGGCCATCCTGGCCGGCACCGCCGTGGCGCTGTTCGGCATCCTGCTGCCGGTCTTCGAGGTGCCGGTGAAGGGGAGCCTGCCCTTCTTCTTCGCGGTGACCGCCCTCTACGCCCTGGCGGTGTCGGGACTGGGGCTCTTCATCGCCACCCTCAGCCGCAACCTCGGCCAGGTGAGCATGCTGGTGATCGTGGTGCTCATGCCCATGCTGCTGCTCTCGGGTGCCTGGACGCCGCCCGAGGCCATGCCCTGGCTGCTGCGCCAGCTCATGGTGATCTCGCCCCTCTACTGGTTCATCGAGCTGGGCTACGGCATCCTGCTCAAGGGGGCGGGGCTGGAGGTGCTGTGGGACTCGGTGCTGGGGCTGGCAGTGCTGGGCAGCCTGCTCTTCGCCTTCGGCGTCTTTCGTTTCCACCGGCAGTTCGGCTGACTCACCGCTCCCAGAGGATGTGCCGCTCCTCCAGGGGGACCCTGGCCTCGGGGTGGTGGGGAAGCACCCGCACCGTGTAGTGGTCGATGGGGCGCCGTGCCGGGATCGCACACTGGTAGATGTACCCGTTCACGGCACCCGCGAGGGGTTCACCCCGTTCCAGCGGGTGCCGTTCGGGAGGCTGTCCCTCCTCGCCGTCGGCATAGAGCTCCACCGAGACCGCCTCGGGAGGAATGTCGTCCAGGTAGAGCTGCACGCTGAACCGGTGCTGCCCGTCGCCGGTGCGGCGTTCCACCTCCCCGAAATGGATGCCGCTCCAGTGTCGGCGCACGAGCCTTCTCCACTCGCCGATCTCCCGCGCCAGTTCTGCGCCCCGCGCGATCCGCCCGCGGTAGGCTCCGGCCATGGGCAGGTAGTAGTTCTCGGTGTACTCCCGGACCATGCGGTTGCTGGAGAAGCACGGCGTCAGCCTGGCCATGCTGGCCCGCATCTTCTCCACCCAGCCGCGCGGGATGCCGTGGTGGTCCCGCTGGTAGAAGAGGGGGATGATCTCCTGTTCGAGAAGATCGTAGAGCGCGGCGGCCTCCGCAGCGTCCCAGGCCGGGTCGGCATCGTGTTCCCTGCCGTCGCCGAGTGCCCATCCCACCTCGGGGGACCAGGCCTCGGCCCACCAGCCGTCGAGCTCGGAGAGGTTGAGGCCGCCGTTCACCAGCACCTTCATCCCGCTGGTGCCGCACGCCTCCCAGGGACGGCGGGGCGTGTTGATCCACAGGTCCACTCCCTGCACCAGCTGCTCCGCCGACAGCAGGTCGTAGTCGACGATGAACACCACCTTCTTCTGCAGCCGGTGGCGGCGGATGAAGGCGATCCACTCCCGGATCAGCCGCTGGCCCTCGCGGTCCCGGGGATGGGCCTTGCCGGCGATGACCAGCTGCACCGGGAACTGGGGCCGGTTGAGGAGGGCGAGCAGGCGTTCCGGATCCTGCAGCAGCAGGTTGGGGCGCTTGTAGGTGACGAAACGGCGGGCGAAGCCGAGGGTGAGGGCGTTGGGATCCAGCTCCACTGGCTCGGCCTCCCCGTCGGCGGTGCAGATGCGCTGCTCCGCCAGCCAGGTCACCAGCTGCTGGCGGTTACGGGTGCGCATCTCCCACAGCTCGGCCGCCGCCATAGCGCGAACCGACGCCTCCATCTCGCCGAGGTCGCCGCGCCAGCGCTCCTTGCCGCAGATCCGGGTCCAGAGCCGGTCCGACTCGTCCGAGTCCCAGGTGGAGGTGTGCACGCCGTTGGTGACGTGCCCCACCGGCACCTCCTCCACCGGCCAGCGGGGGAACAGGGGCCGGAAGAGGCGCCTGCTCACTTCCCCGTGTAGGCGGCTGACGCCGTTGACCGCGCCACTGCCGCGCATCGCCAGCCAGGCCATCTGGAACGGGGTGCCGGCAGGCGCGCCCGGCGCGCGGCCAAGCAGCAGGAAGGTGTCGAAGGAGATGCCGAGCTCGGCCACGTAGGGTGCGAGGTAGCGTTCCAGCAGCGGGATCTCGAAGCGGTCGAAGCCCGCTTCCACCGGCGTGTGGGTGGTGAAGAGGTTGCCGGCACGGGTGGCGGTGAGCGCGGTGGAGAAGGAGACCTGTTGCGCCAGCTGGAACCGGCGCGCCCGCTCCAGCACCACCAGGGCGGCGTGCCCCTCGTTGATGTGGCAGATTTCCACCTCGATGCCCAGCGCCTGCAGGGCGGCGTATCCACCGATGCCCAGCACCATCTCCTGCTGCAGCCGCATCTCCGCGCCGCCACCGTAGAGTTCGCTGGTGATGCCCCGGTCGGCGGGCGCGTTGAGCGGGTGGTTGCTGTCGAGCAGGTAGAGCATCACCCGCCCCACCCGGACCTCCCAGACCCGCAGCAGCAGCTCCCTCCCGGGGAACCGCAGGGCGATCTGAAGCCATTCGCCGGTACCGTTGCGCGCCGGCCTCACCGGCATCTGGCTGGGGTCGTTGTAGGGGTAGAAGGCGAGCTGCCGGCCCTCGGCGTCCAGCCCCTGCCGGAAATACCCCTGCTGGTAGAGCAGGCCCACTCCCACCAGGGGGATTCCCAGCTCACTGGCAGTCTTCAGGTGGTCTCCGGCCAGCACGCCCAGCCCCCCGGAATAGATGGGCAGGGCCTCGCTGATCCCAAACTCCATGCTGAAGTAGGCCACCGTCTTCAGCTTCTCCTCGTATCCCCGTTCCTGGAACCAGCCGGGGCGCTGCGCCGCCGCCTGCTGTTCCTCGCGCAGCGTCTGCAGCAGCTCCAGGAAGCTCCTGTCCCTGGCCAGCCCGTTCAGGTGGTGGGTGCTCACCATCTGCAGGATCAGCCAGGGATTCTGGGTGCGGTGCCACAGTTCCGCGTCGATGCGCCGCCACAGCTCGTCGGCCACGTGGCTCCAGGACCAGCGCAGGTCCAGGGCCAGCTCGCGCAGCTCCTCCAGTGCCTCGGGCAGATCGGGACGCAGGACGTCGTAGGTGGTGTCCATCAGTATCGTGAAGGGGAGGGCAGAGTGATGAGGGAACCGGTGAGACGCACGGTGTGGCGTGCCACCATCCGGGCCTCGTCGGCGGGAATCACCCACACCGAGGGCACCGCGTGTTTCGGGCTGATGCGTCCGCGCCCGGCGACATTGGCCTCGTTGTCGAGCTTCAGCCCCAGCCAGCCGCCCAGGTCGCAGAGCCGTTGCCGGATGCGGGGCGCGTTCTCGCCGATGCCGGCGGTGAAGACCAGGGCGTCCAGCCCGCCGAGCGCGGCGGCCAGCGAACCGATGGCCCGGTGCACCTGGTGGATGAACAGGTCCACCGCCAGCCGCGCCGCCGGCTGGTGGCTGGCGAGCAGGGTGCGCATGTCGCCACTGGTGCCGGAGAGTCCCAGCAGCCCCGACTCGAAATGGAGTTCGCGGTCGATGGTCTCCGCATCACAGCCCTGCTGCAGGAGGTAGACCACGGCACCGGGATCCAGCGTACCGCAGCGTGTGGCCCCCGGCACGCCGTCGAGGGGAGAGAAGCTGGTGGTGGTGGCGACGCTGCGGCGGCCGTGCATGGCGCACAGGCTGACGCCGCTGCCCAGCCGGGCCACCACGATGCGGCCATCCGCTGCCTTGCCCATGTAGTCGGGCAACGCCTCTGCGATGGACTCGTAGCAGAGCCCGTGAAACCCGTAGCGCCGGACCCCCATGTCCTGCCAGCGGTGGGGGATGGCGAAGTAGCGTTCCACCAGCGGCATGTCGTGGTGGAAGGCGGTGTCGAAGCAGGCCACCTGGGGTATGGCGGGAAGCTGGCGGGAGAGGGCGCGGATCACGGCCAGGTTGTGGGGCATGTGCAGGGGCGCCAGCGGCACCAGGGCCTCCAGCTGGCGCAGGGTGCTGGCATTGAGCAGCACCGGCCGGCTGAAGAGGTCCCCGCCGTGGATCACCCGGTGGCCGGCGGCGGCGATCTCCGGGCGGTAGGGGTGCTGTTCCAGCCAGCGCAGCAGTTCCGAGAGCGCCGCGTCGTGACTGGCGCTCTCCACCCGCCAGCTGCCGGTGTTGGCGTCCGGACAGTGGTCCAGCACGAAGCGGGCATCCGGCCCGATGTCCCGGATGGCGCCCCGGAACAGCGGTGCGCCGAGGTGCTCGTGGGCCTCGTAGAGCGCGAACTCCAGGGCGGTGGGGCTGGCATCGAGGGTGATGACCAGTGGCGAACCCGTTGCCGTCGGTGCCTGCCTGCTCATTCCCTGGCCCGGATCACCATCACGTCACAGGGAGCGGCATGTACCACGCCCGCCGCAGTGGACCCGAGCAGGGAGAAGACTCCCCGGCGAGCGTGGCTGGACATCACGATCAGGTCCACTTCCCGGCTGGCGGCGAAATCGCTGATCTCGTGCTTTGCCGAAGAACTGCTCATCCTCGACACCAGCTCCACCTCTCCCAGCTCCATGGAGGAGGCCAGCTCCTTCAGCATGGTATCGGCACGCTCGGCCAGGTAACGCTCAGGATCCCGGTCTTCCGGCGGGATCCAGTCGTTGGGAATCTCTTCCGGGAAATAGTCGATGACGTGAAGCAGCGTCAGTTTCGCGCCGTAGTGGTCGGCGAGTTCCCTGGCACGTTCGATGGCCCTGCGGCAGTGGGCGGAAAAATCGGTGGGGCAGAGAATGTGACGGTAGTTTTCCATGGTCCTTTCCCCCTTCACAGGTCGATGTGGTCATTGGTCTGCGGCATGAGGACGCGCGCGTTCTTCCCCAGCCGGCGTGCGAAGGCCGACATGGCCTCCTCCTCGCCGTGCACCAGCACGGTCAACCCCGGGTCGCCGGTCTGCCGGTACCAGCGGTACAGCTCGTCGCAGTCGGCGTGGGCGGAAAACCCGCCGATGGTGTAGATGTCCGCCGCCACCGGGATCTCTTCCCCGAATATCTTCACGGACTTCGCGCCGTCGATGATCCGGCGGGCGAGGGTGCCCTTGGCCGCGTAGCCCACGAACACCACACTGGACTCCGGACGCCACAGGTTGTGTTTCAGGTGGTGCCGTACGCGGCCCCCGGTGCACATGCCGGAACCGGCCATGATCACCGCACCGCCGTGGACCTGGTTCAACGCCATGGACTCGGCCGTCTCCCGGGTGAAGTGCAGCCCGGGCAGCCAGAAGGGGTCATGGCCGTTTTTGAACAGGGTGAAGGTCTCCCCGTCGAAACACTCGGGATGCCGCCGGAAGATCTCGGTGGCGGAGATGGCCATGGGGGAGTCCAGGAACACCTGCATGGAGGCGGGGAGAACGCCCTGTTCCACCCCCTCGCGCAGGTAGAAGAGAATCTCCTGGGCGCGCTCCAGTGCGAAGGTGGGAATGATCACGTTGCCGCCCTTGCGGAAGGTGTCGAGCACAGCCAGGTAGAGCTCGTCGATGGAGGGCTGGAGCGCCTTGTGCCGCCGGTTTCCATAGGTGGTCTCCATCACCACGGTATCGGCGTGGGGGGGCGTGGCGGGATTCCGCAGGATCACGCGGTCGCTGTATCCCAGGTCGCCGGAAAAGAGCAGCCTGTGGGAACGTCCCTCCTCTTCGAGCTCCAGCAGGATGCTGGCCGACCCCAGGATGTGGCCGGCATCGAAAAAGGTGGCGTGGATCCCCTCCGCCAGCCGGATCCGCCGGTTGTATTCGGCGGTGCCGTCGAAATAGTCCATGGTGTCGAGGACGTCCAGCACCGTGTAGAGAGGCTCCACGGCCGGCTTGCGCCGGCGGCCGTGACGCGCCACCTTGCGCGACTGCCACTCCGCCTCCTTCTCTTGCAGGCTGGCGGCGTCGAGCAGCACCAGCTTGGCCAGTTCATGGGTGGCCGCCGTGGTGATGATCCGTCCCCGGAATCCCTGTTTCACCAGCAGGGGCAGGCGCCCGCAGTGGTCCAGGTGGGCATGGGTCAGGAGCAGCAGGTCGATGGTGGCCGGGTCGAAACCGAAAGGGCGCCGGTTCTCCTCGTCCAGCTCGTGACCGCCCTGGTACATGCCACAGTCGACCAGGATCCGTCTGCCACCGCATTCGACGAGGTGACAGGAGCCGGTAACCTCGCGGTCTGCGCCGTGAAAAGAGAGATTCATGAACCTATTTTCGCCTCTGTAATATCCTGACCCTGAAGATCCTGCACCCAAATGCAAGGATACCGCAGCGCAGCGTCAGGCACGCCGAACATAACTCTCCACGTGTTCGCTCAGGTCGATGCCGAAAGAACCGGGCGGGTGGGAGGTCTTGATCCGGTATGGCTGCCCTCGAGAATCCCGTGGCCCCTTGGAGAGATCGATGATCCTTGAGCCAGCCCCTCTCTTTTCCGGATCGAGGAGGAGTTTGATACTGGGCCGAAGGCGGTGCGACGGATTGTTGTCGATCACGAGGCCGACCTCCCCGTTGGTCATTTCGACGATGGAACCCAAGGGGTACAGACCTATGATCTGGATGAACTGCTCTACCAGGCCGGCATCCAGAAAATCGCCGGCCTGTCGATGCAGGATGCCCAGCGCCCTTTCCGGAGTCTCGCCGGTTCGGTAGATCCGGTCGGCAGTAATGGCGTCGTACATGTCCACGATGGTGACGATCCGGTTGAAAAATGGCAGCTGTGTGCCCCCAATACCCCGGGGGTAACCTTCTCCGTTCATCTTCTCGTGATGGGCATAGGCAGTGGTGATCACCAGATCGTCCATGCCTGCCGAGCCTTCCAGAATCTCCCGTCCATCTACCGGATGCCGTTTCATGATCTCCATTTCGTGCGGCTCCAGTTCATCCGGTTTGTTGAGGATCTCGCTCGGAGTCAGCATCTTCCCCATGTCATGCATGAGACCGCACAGACCAAGAAGTTCGAGCTGTTTTCTGTCCAACCCGAGGTGGCGGCCAAAGGCGATGGAGAGAATGGCCACGTTCAAGCTGTGTTCAGAGGTGTACTGATCCTGGTCACGCAAGCGGGTGAGAAGCAGGCAGGCGTCCTGGTTCCGGATGACATTGTCCACGCAGGCCGCCACGGCCTCCTTGGCAGTGGGGGTGTCGATGCTCTTTCCCAGCCGGACCTCTTCCATCATCTCCTTGAGCAGCCTGTGAGTCTCGTTTCTGCTTTCGACACTCTGTTTCAGCCCTTGGGAAAAGGTCCTGTCTTTCTGTGAAGACCTCTTGAAAGTAAACAGCTTCTTCAGCCCCTTTTTTCGCTTTTCTCTCTTCGCTGAACCCTTGCGGCCAAGCAGCAGAGTGCTGTACGAGGGGGTGAAGGACTTCCGGGACGGAGGGGTGGAGGCGTTGCGGAGGTGGAAGGACTTTCTCTGGTCTATGTAGACGTAGTCGCACTGTTCCTGGACTACGGCGATGTCCTCCGGCGTCTTGAGCAGGAATCCCTGGAACACGAAGCGGGTGGCACTCCATGGGCGATCCAGTTCCGAGACGAACATGCCGATCTTCAGTTCGTCGACTTCGACCCGGATTTTCTGGGTTTCCTGGTACTCGAGCCGGGGGATGGCAGTTGATTTTCCACTGGAAGGCATGTTCTCGTGTCGACGGGCCCGGGAAACCAACAATTCAGGAATTTTCTGGAGACTAATGGATTTTGGAAGGGAGAGCCAACTTTTATGCGTACCAGGTGTTCGAAGCCTCCTGGGAGAGTTGCGTATAATACATATTATGTTAAATAGCCTGTACGAAGGGAGACATCCCACGACAGGCAGGTTCGACACCCTCTCACCCCACTTCGATCTTCCACCGCTTCCCCTCCAAGAGAGCGCAGCGAATGGGGATCTCCATGAACAGCCGGATCACCTCGATGTTGGTGAGGGTGTGCCGGCTGGGTTCGAGTGTGGTGAAGGAACCGCCTCCGGCCAGGGCCATGGGCAGTAGCAGTTGATCGGCCAGGTGGACACCGACGGCCACCT
>AMFO01002380.1_pt1 | contig 21569 bp, 14 predicted proteins | sample 552608 | NCBI WGS metagenome assembly AMFO01 (sample SAMN01893955, study PRJNA167987) | microbial mat metagenome | biome: hydrothermal vent | place: USA: Loihi, Hawai'I | collected 2003-05-01
ACGACTCCTCCGACCTGCCCCCGGACGGGCTCGACTTCCGGGACGTGGTGGCAGACTACAAGCGAAAGCTCATCCTCAAGGCACTTCGCCGCTCCAACGGGGTGCAGCGGCGGGCCGCCAAGCTCCTCAGGCTCAGCCCGACGACGCTGAACGAGATGATCCGCCGTCTCGAGATTTCCCCGGACGATTCCGACCCATCCGGGCGGTCCGTGTGGCATAATCAGGACGAAGGCAACTGATCGTCAAGCGGGGCGAGACCGGCGGCGGTCCTGGAGACCGCGGCGGCGTCACGCTCGGTGTGGTCGGCCGGCGGCCGGGCGGTAACGTGCGGGTCGGCGGGCGGGAAAGGGTTCAACGATGGAACGGGTCACGTGCCCGGAAAGGTTCCTGCCGTGGTTCGCCTGAAGGTGCTCACCGCCGCCGGGCGGACCTTCGAGCGGGAGCTCGCCGGGGACGCCGCCGTCATCGGGAGGTCGTCGTCGGCCGACGTGAGCATCCCGGACCGGGCCCTGTCCCGGCGGCACGCCAGGCTGTACCGCGACGGGGACCGGTGGCTCCTGGAGGATCTCGGCTCGCGAAACGGAACCCGGGTCAACGGCGAGCTCGTGGATCGGTCGCGGGAGGTGACCGGCGACGACCGCATCGCGATGGGGAGCGTCACGCTCCGTCTCGTCCCCGACGAGGACGCCGCGGAGGTCTTCTCCCGCTCGCACGCGACGCTCCGATCAGCCGTGGAGCTTCTGGCGGAGCAGTCGACCCTCGGCGGCCTCGACGACATCGACCACCTCCGGCGGCTGGCGGAGCGGCTGCAGATCCTCAACGACGTCCACCAGGCCCTGGCCGGGCCGATGTCGCTGGACGCGTTGCTCGACCTCATGCTGGAACGGGTCTCGGACATCCTGCGGCCGGAAAAGGCCGCCATCTTCCTCGCCGACGAGTCCGGCGAGTACGGGTGTGCCGCCGCCCGGGGCGTGTCACGCGAGGAGGCGACCCACCTCTGCTCCCGGCATCTCGTCCACGAGGTGGTGGAGAAGGCCCACGCGGCGCTGGTCGACGACACCCTCGCCGACGATCGCTTCCGGCAGGCCGAAAGCCTCCTCGACGCGGGCGTCAGGAGCCTGGCGGCGGCGCCCCTCCTCGGTCCCGAAGGGGCGGTCGGGATGATTCTCGTCTGCTCGCGGGCGACCATCCGCACGTTCACCGAGGAGGACATGGAGCTGCTCACGTCGCTCGCCTCCATCGCCGCCATGCGGGTCCGCAACCTTCGGCTCACGGAGGCCGAGCTGGATCGCCGGCGGCTCCAGCGTGAGGTGGCCCTCGCCCGCAAGATCCAGGTGGCGTTGCTCCCGGACGAGGTGCCCACGATTCCCGGGTTCGCGGTGCACGCGGGTAACGTCCCCTCCCGGGGTGTCTCCGGCGATTTCTACAAGATCGTGTCCCGGGACGGGGGACGGGAGGTCGTGGTGATGATCGCCGACGTGTCCGGCAAGGGCATCGGCGCCTCCCTGCTCACCGGCGCCCTGGAAGCCCTGTCGGCGGCCCCGATCGAGAACGGGTCGCCGCCCGACGAGGTCTGCACCACCGTCTCCCGCCTGCTCCTGGAACGAACGCCGACGGAAAAGTTCGCCACCGTGTTCCTGGGCGTGCTGGAGCCGGCGTCGGGGCTCTTCCGCTACGCCAGCGCGGGGCACACGCCGGGGATCCTCATCCGCCGCGACGGGACGCTGCAATCGCTGGACAGCACCGGGGTGCCCGTCGGCCTGGTTCCGGGTGCCGCCTACAGCGCCGCAGTGACCGGCATCGAGCCCGGCGACACCCTGGTGTTGTACACCGACGGGATCACCGAGGCGGAGAACCCCGAGGGCGAGGAGTACGGAGTCGAGCGGCTGCGAGAGCTCTGCCGGCGCCACGCCGGGGACGACCCGGATACCCTGGCGGCGGGGATAGAAGCGCACCTCGACGCCTTTGCCCGGGGCACCCCCTATCTGGACGATCGGACGGTGGTCATCCTCCGGCGGGAGTGAGCCGGGAGCGGATCCCCCGCGTCCGGGCGGCGGGTCGTGGATAATGGAGCTGGATCGCACGGGGGAGGCCGGGATGCGGGGCGAAGCCGAATCCCCGGGCCGCCTGGGCGCCGCCCTCGAGGCCGTCGCCTTCGTCGGCCTGGTGGTGTCCTACATCTGGTGGTGGAAGGGAAGCTTTCACGGCCACGCCGTCGTCGTGGTCGGGCTCTACTTCGCCATCGGCCTCGAGACCCATCTCCGGCGGCGCGAGTCACCGCGCGACCTCGGCTTGCGCCGGGACACCCTCGGCGGCGCCGGGATCCTGGTCCTCGCGTGGGTCGGGCCCCTGGTGCTCGCGGCAGCGCTCGCCGGCCTCGTCCTCGGCACGTGGCGGCCGCCCGGCGACCTCCTCGGCTCCGTCGCGTGGCACCTGGCCTGGGGCCTCCTCCAGCAGTACGGGCTGCTGTGCGTCCTCTTCCGGCGGCTCGAGGAGATCTTCACCCGCGACGAGGTCGCCATCCTGGCCACCGGCCTGCTTTTCGGCCTGTTCCACTTCCCGAACCCTTTTCTCTCGCCGCTGGCGGTCACCCTCGGCATCCTGGGCGCGTGGATCTACAGCCGGCGGCCCAACCTGCCGGTGATGGGGGCGGCCCACGCCGTGGTGGGCTTCGTCCTCACCCATGCCCTGCCGGTCTCCCTGACCTGGGGACTGCGGGTCGGGCCGGCGGTCTTTCGCAGGTGATATCTCCCCGCCGGAGCCGGGGCCTTCTGTAACGAAAGCCGGCGCCGGGCCACTAGAACGGGTGAGGACCCCTCCACGAGGAGGCGGGCGGGCCCGAGGGGAGGCCGACCATGGCTCGGAAGCAGGCATCAGGAAAACGGAAGGCCCGCAAGACCCCGCTCGACGTCGGCTGCGTCTTCGAGGCCACCCAGTCGGTCAACGCGGTGTTGAAGAACCGCGTCATCGGACAGGACGACGCCATCGAGAGGATCGTGTGCGCCTTCGCGCGCACGCTCTCCGGCCTCAGGGACCCCAAACGTCCCCTCCTGACCCTCCTCCTGCTCGGTCCCAGCGGGGTCGGCAAGACGGAGACGGCCAAGGCGCTGGCCCAGGCCCTCTTCGGGACCGAGGAGGCACTGATCCGCATCGACTGCCAGGAGTACGCGCACGGGCACGAGATCTCCAAGCTGCTGGGGTCGCCGCCGGGGTACGTGGGCCACCAGATCGAGCCCCTGTTGAGCCAGGGGCGCATCGACGCCCCCCACCGGCTAGCGCGCCAGCGGGCCGCAGCCGAAGGGGCCGAGCTTCCCGTCGACCGGCTGGCCGGGGTGGGCGGGGACGACCTCGCCTCCATCATCCTCTTCGACGAGATCGAGAAGGGGGATCCGGCGCTCTGGAACGCCCTGCTCGGCCTCCTGGAGGAGGGCCAGGTCACCCTCGGCAACAACGCGACCGCCGATTTCCGGCGCTCCATCGTGGTGCTGACCTCCAACGTCGGGGCACGGGAGATCGGCGACCTCGTTACCGGTCGGACCCTGGGCTTCTCCGGCAGCGCCGAGGCGGCGCCGGAGGACGCCGGGGCCGCCGCCCTCGAGGCGGCGCGGCGGGTCTTTCCCCCGGAATTCCTCAATCGCTTCGACGAGACCCTGGTCTACTCGCCCCTCGGGACCGAAGAGCTCGAGCAGGTCTTCGACCGCCTCCTCGACCGGATCCTCGAGCGCTCCATGCTCCACGCCGGGGTCCCCCTGCTGGTGGCCGTCAGCCACGAGGCGCGGAGCTGGATCCTGGACCTGGGTGCTGGGGGGCGGTTCGGGGCGCGGGGTCTGCGGCGGGCCATGGAGCGGGAGCTGGTCGCCCCCCTGTCCCGCCTCATCGCCGCCGGCAGGGTCGCAGCCGGCGACGTGGTGGAGGTCGACCTGGACGACGGCGGGCTGGTGTTCTTCCGGCGGCCGCGGCAGGGGGGCGCCATCGTGACCACGGCGGCGGGCTGAGCCGCGCTCCTCGCGGCGCGTCGTCGGGGGCGGTTGCCTTCCGCGGCCGCACGGTCTAGGCTCGTGGGAGGAGGAGCACATGGATCTCAAGATCCGCGGCAGGCGGGCCCTGGTCACCGGGTCGTCCCGGGGCATCGGGCGGGCCATCGCCCTCTCGCTGGCCGACTTCAAGGTCGACGTGGCGATCAACTACCTGCGCCAGCGCACCCGGGCCGAGGAGACGGCGGCCGAGATCGAGGCCCGGGGCGCCCGGGCGCTGGTGGTGAAGGGGAACGTCGCCAAGCCGGAGCACGTCCACCGGATGTTCGAGCAGATCGGTGCGGCGTGGGGCGGCCTGGACTTCCTGATCTCGAACGCGGCCTCCGGGGTCATCCGGCCCGCGGTCGAGCTCAGCCTCCATCACTTCCACTGGACCATGGACATCAACGCCGGGGCGTTGCTGCCGCTGGTCCAGGAGTTCATCAAACTGCCGCCGGGAAGCGGCAAGGTGGTGGTCGCGGTGTCGTCCCTGGGGGCGATCCGGGCGATCCCGAACTACACGGCCGTGGGCGCCTCCAAGGCCGCCCTCGAGTCTATGGTCCGGCACCTGGCGGCGGAGCTCGGTCCGCGGGGCGTGCGGGTCAACGCGGTCTCGGCCGGGACCGTCGACACCGACGCCCTGCGTCACTTCCCGAACCGCGAGCAGATGCTGCAGGCGGCCCGCGAACGCACCCCTGCCGGCCGTGTCCTCGATCCCCAGGACGTGGCCAACGCCGTCGTCTTCCTCTGCACCGACTTCGCCTCCATGATCCACGGCCAGACGCTGGTCGTGGACGGCGGCTACTCCATCCTGGCGTGAGCCGGCCGTCCGGGCCGGGGCGCCGGCTGCACCCCGGCCCGCGGCCCGGGATCACGGCGTGATGACGCTGATCCGCGTTCCCCAGTTGGCGAAGGTCGCCCTCGGCTTGGCCGGGATGTACTCGGTGGCCACCCAGATGGCGCCCGTCTCGTCCGCCACGGCTGCCGAGTAGTCCCCCCAGCGGCCGACCCGGAAGCCCCAGGGTTCGTACCCGGAGAATCCGTCGTCCGGTGCGACCCCCGGCGCGAGAACGTGCACGGCGCCGGTGCCGTTGACGTCGATGGGGGCGTAGGCGGCGCTCGGGTCGAAGCCCGGACCGACGAGGGTGAAGGCCATGATCCCCTGACCGGCGGCGTTCATGCCGATGGAGGGGTAGGTCAGGCTCTGCCCGTTCACGGCCAGGTAGCCCTGGTTGGCCATCGCGGCGGTCAGCCGGCCGCCGCCGTCGAAGCCCGGGCTCACGGCGAACCAGGCGATGCCGGCGTGCGGCGGGCCGTTGGCCGTCTGCACCACGGTACCCAGGGCGCCGAAGAGATGGCCGTCGGCGAACACCACCTGCGCCATGCGGTCGTCGTTGGTGTCGACGAGCTCCTCGTGGGCGTTGAAACCGAGGCTCCTGAGCAGGGCGGCCAGGGGCAGGACGGGGTCGTACTGCGCGACCGGCACCAGCGGCTGCTCCGCGGCCGGCGTCGGCCCGTAGACCTGGCTCGGGAGAATCACCCGGTGCAACGTCAGGTCGGGCGTCGTGGAGAGGGAGCCGGTGTTGGTGAGCGCCATGACCACGATCTGGTCGGTCAGGGTGTTGAAGTCGTCGAGGGAGCCCATCAGGTACTCGGTGCCACCCTGGGCCGTCTCGAACACTCCGCCGGGCGGGACCGTCGCCGGCTGCAGGGAGTAGAAGACCGGAAACACGCTGGAGGTCAGCAGGAAGTCCTGCTCGTTGACCGTCGGCGCGCCGGCGACGAGGGCGGCCTTGTCGAGGGCGAAGATCTCGGTGCCCACGAAGCGACCGGTGATCAGCGAGAACTGGTTGGTGTTGATGTAGAAGCCGTTGGCGTCGGCGCCGATCAGCGGCTGGTCGCCGAAGCAGGGGCAGCCGGGGGTGGCGGCATCGGTGGCGTCCACCGAGTAGATCGTGTAGCTCCCGGCCGGATCGTTGGTGTCGCTGACCGCGACCATGGTGTGCGCCGCGGTGAAGTTGGGGTCGATCTGGAGGATGGTCACGAACCAGCGCTGGGTCTGGTCGTCGTAGTACGCCTTCGGGTCCGACGTGAAGTCGTCGGCGGAAAGGCCGAAGAAGGTATTGAGGTCGACCGCCGGTGTCAGCGGCGCGCCGGTGGCGGCCTCGTAGACCCGGATCGCCAGGTTAACGCCCTCGAGGACGAAACCCTGGCCTACGGCCAGCGCCTGGTCGGGCGGCTCCACCGCGAAGCCGCTGGCGAGCCCCTGCTCGAGCACCGTCAGCCCGTCGAAGCCGAGCACTCCGGGGGGCGCCTTCATCACGGCGGCCGTGGCCGGCCTGGGCACGTGGGCCGCCGGAACCCTGGCCGGGCTGATGTCGCCGGTGCCGAACTTCTGAAAGGAACGATCCATCGGCAGCCCGGCGCGGGGCTGGAGCTCGTCCTCGGTGAAGGTGCGCCCCGGCACCTGGAAGCCGGCGACACCGGCCCTGTGGACGACGGTGGTCCCGCTCCTTGTGCCGGCCGCCGCGGTCAGCGGCAGGCCGACGAGGAACACGAGAAGGAGGGAGAATCTCGAGGTTCTGACCATGGTGCATGTCCTTTCTTTCTCAATGAATGACGAATAATCTCGTGACAGATAGACCGCCGGAAAAGACGCTCCGCCGACCCTGTCCCCCGAGGCCGGATCGTGACCCCCCTCTCGTTTTTCTTCGTTACCGATCAGTATATCACCGGGGGGGAAGGTTCTTTTCCCCGGGAGCCTCATCTCCGCGCGCCGCGGCCGGGTACGACCACCAGCCGTACCTGGAAGACGATATCGGGAGCCGTACCGATGGCCGTGACGTCCTCGATGACGGCGGCTTCCAGGCGATAGCCTTCGCCGAGATCGAAGCCCCACCCGAGGTCGAAGACCAGCGACGGATCACCGGGCTTCGCGTCGGTGAACCGGCTGAGCGGAGAGGTGTGAAAGCTGAGCCCCGCCATCAGCGTGCTCACGGCGCCGACGGGACGCAGGTAGGCGCCGAGCACGTGCCAGGTGTCGGACCGCTCGGCGCCCAGGAACGTTCCCGAGGTGGAGAGCCGGGTGTAGCCGGCCGCGAGGCGAAGGGTCGCCGTCCTCAGCCGCCAGCTGCCGAACCACCGTGCCCCGAGGTCCCAGCCGCCGCTTCCCCGCAGCGTGCCCTCGCCGCCGGTGGGTGCCTCCAGCGACAGCGCCCACGTGTGGCGCCCCCCGAGCCATCGGCCGAGGGACCCGTTGACGGTCAGGCGGGCGTCGCCGAGCCCGGAGCCGTTAAGCTCCCGCCAACCCTCGATGACCCGATCGCGATCCAGGCCGCGGATGTAAACGAGCGTCTGGCCGTTGGCGATGAACCCGCGGTCTCCCATGCTCAGGCCGAGCACTTGGTGGAAACGCTCCGAGATGGCGTCCCAGCGCGGCGCGCCGATCTGGATCCACGGCACGTCGACCACCAGACCGAGGCCGTGCCCCAGGCCGCGGGCGAGGGCGAGGCGTCCCACCCATCCTTCCACGTCGAGCCGATAGATGGCGTCGTTCGGGTGGCGCCGCTCCAGCGTCCTGAGCTCCCAGGGGCTGAGCGGCTTGCCGCGGAGCCCGAACTCGCGATGGATGATGCCGGTGTGCCAGCTGCCGGACCAGAGGTTGAAGTACGCCGCTGGAAAGGACGCTTTCCACCGGCCGGGCGCCGGTCTCACGGCCTCCTCGAAGCTCAACGGGAGGGAGGCGAAGCGCAGGGGATCGACCGCGACCGGCCCCCACCAGCGGGGCTCTCGCCGCGCGGTCTGTGAGAAAGCGGTCGCGGCGCCCAGGAGCAGGAGAAGGACGCCGGTGAGACGCCGGGCGAAGGATCGCATTACCATGACAGGAACCCCCTGACTTCGATCCCGCCCGGGGCGGGAAGCACGGTCACCCGTGGGGACCCGCGGTCGGCGGGCCGCCCGCGGCCCCGCCGCGCGGCCACCCAGCTGCCGATCGCGGCGCCGATGAGGCCGCCGGCGACCACGTCCGAGGTCCAGTGGCGATCGAGGTGGACGCGTCCGTAGGCGAGTACCCCCGCGAGGCCCCAACCGGCGATCTTCACCCAGGGAGCCCGCGCGTGCCCGGCGACCACGGAGGCGATGGTGAAGGCCTGCGCGGCCTCGCCGGAGGGGAAGGCGTCGGCGCCCGAAAAGGGCTCGAAATGGGCGTGTCCGAGGCGGGCGTCGGGGCGGGCGCGGCCGACCGCCGCCTTGAGGGCCGGAACGACGAAGAAGCCGGAGAAAATCGTCGCCTCGAGGGCGTCCTCCCCGATGGCTTCGGCGTCCGCGTCACCGGCGACCCGTCCGCCCAGCCAGATGAGGCCGATGACGCCCAGGGCGCCGACCTGGTTCCCGAGGGGACGGAGATCGTCCACCAGGCGGTCGCTGGACCTTGACCGTGCTCGCTGGACGGCGCTACGCACCTCGTTGTCGACCAGGAAGGCGCCGGCGACCGCCGCCGAGCCCCAGCCGAGGGAGCGCCAGCGCCTCGCGTTCATGTGCCACCCGGTCGCCCAGAAATCCCCGAAGTCGACCGCGAGCCGCTTCAGGAACGGGGGACCTTCGTCGGCCGAGAAGGCTCGGCCGGGAGCGACCGGCCGTGGTGGGGGTTCGCTGGCTCCGGCCTCGAGGCCGAGCATGACCCGCACCTCGCCGAGCCCGAGGGACGGCCAGTAGACCTGCTCGGCCCTTCCCACCAGGCCGAGACTCTCGCCGATCTCGAGCCGCGCCGCGAGCGACGCCAGGCCGGCGGCCTCGGTGCCCGCGTCGACGGGCGAACCCCCCGCATCGAGGAGAAGAGAGTCCCGGTCCCGCCAGCGAGCGACGCGCACACCGAGTCCGGCCCGCCAGCGAATCCCGCCGGTGCGTCCCACGGAACGGTCGGCGAGGAGCGTGAGGTCGAAGATCTCCTTGCCCCGCTGGTTGCCCGGGACGTCGCCGCGAACGGTTCTCACCGCCGATTCCTGGCCCGTGGAGCCGATCCCGAGGCCCAGACGGTACGGCGACTCACCGATCATCCGGAAGACGCTCAGCTCCCATGCCGGGGCGGCGGAGAGGGAGAGGTCGTCACCGACGAGGGCGCCGGGTCGGCTGGCGCCGACCGACCAGCCGATGTTCCAGCGCCCGTGGCCGGCGGCCTCGCGGGGTCGAAGGAGGACGGAGAGGGAGACCTCGTCCGTGGACGGACCGGCGTGCCAGGCGCGGCGGAATCCGACACGGGCGGAGATCCGCCGGTGGACCGGGAGCCCGATTGCGCCCTCGACGAACCGCCCGAGCCCGCCGCGGCCGCCGGAGTTGAGCACGCCCCCGGCGCCGGTGCGGACGAGCAGCTCGATGGGCCCGAGATCCAGGGCGCCGCCGAGGACGCCGTCGAGCTCGCCGATGGTGACGTCGCGTTGGGAGAGGTTGTACTCGGTGAAGAGCACCTGCCCCTCGACGCCGGCGAGCAGCCGGAACGCGCCGTACCCGGTCACGGGGGCCTCCAGGCCGAGACGCAGGCCGAATGCGTTGTCGAGGTTGCCGCGAGCGAGGTCCGCCCGGTCACATGCCTCGGTCCGGCAGTCCGCGATGTGTCCGTGCCTGCCATCGGTCGTTCGCCAGCGGAAGTGGAAGGCGCCGGCGGACCAGAGCGGCTCGCCGCCCTGCGCCGCGCCCGGTATGGCCGGCGCAAGCAGGGCGATGCTGATGGCGACCCTCCACAGCACGGGAATCTCCTCGCCTCTTGAACTGATCATATGACCAAGTTGGCTGGATCATACCAGAGACCGGAGAATCACGCCGGAGACGCGAGGCGCGGGCTTCGCTTCCCGGGTCGGCGGCCGGTGAAGGGCCTGGGGGCGGATCAGGCCCGGGGTTCGCGACGGGGCGCGGCGCGGCCGGAGCGGGAAGACGGCGCCTCGCGCGGGGGCTTGGCGAGGACTTTCTTGAGGAACTGCCCGGTGTAGGAGCCGGCGCAGGCGGCCACCTGCTCCGGGGTGCCGGCGACGACGATCCGGCCGCCGTCCTCACCACCTTCCGGGCCGAGGTCGATGATCCAGTCGGCGGTCTTGACGACGTCCAGGTTGTGCTCGATGACGATGACCGTGTTGCCGCGATCGACCAGGGCGTGGAGGACCGCGAGGAGCTTGCGGATATCGTCGAAGTGCAGGCCGGTGGTGGGCTCGTCGAGGAGGTAGAGGGTCCTGCCCGTGGCCCGCTTGGCGAGCTCCCGGGAGAGCTTGATGCGCTGGGCCTCGCCGCCGGAGAGGGTGGTCGCGGGCTGGCCGAGCCGGAGGTAGCCGAGGCCGACGGCGATGACGGTGTCGAGGATGCGGACGATGCGCGGCACCGGCGCGAAGAGCTCGCGCGCCTGCTCGACGGTGAGGTCGAGGACGTCGGCGATGCTGAGGCCGCGGTAGCGGACCTCAAGGGTTTCGCGGTTGTAGCGCCGCCCGTGGCAGACGTCGCAGGTGACGAAGACGTCGGGCAGGAAATGCATCTCGATCCGCAGCCGGCCGGCGCCCTGGCAGGCCTCGCAGCGGCCGCCCCTGACGTTGAAGCTGAAGCGGCCAGGGCGGTACCCCCGCGCCCGTGCCTCGGTGGTTCCGGCGAAGAGCTGGCGGATGGGGTCGAAGACCTTGGTGTAGGTGGCCGGGTTGGAGCGGGGGGTGCGGCCGATGGGGCTCTGGTCGATGGCGATGACCTTGTCGAGAAGGTCGGCCCCCTCGATGCCGGCGTGGCGCCCGGGCCGGGCCAGGGTGCCGTACAGGCGACGCGCCACCGCCTTGTGGAGGACTTCGTTAACGAGGGTCGACTTGCCGGAGCCGGAGACGCCGGTGACGCAGATGAAGCGTCCCAGCGGGAAGTCGACGTCGATGGCCTTGAGGTTGTGCTCGGCCGCGCCACGGACGGTGAGCACCTGCCCGTTGCCGGCACGGCGCGTCGCGGGCACCGGGATCTGGAGCTCGCCGGCCAGGTAGCGGCCGGTCAGGGAGGCCGGGTTCTTCTCGATCGCCTCCGGCGGGCCCTCGGCCACCACCCGGCCGCCGTGGCTCCCGGCGCCGGGTCCGAGGTCGATGACCCAGTCGGCGGTGCGGATGGTCTCCTCGTCGTGCTCGACGACGACCACCGTGTTGCCGAGGTCGCGCATGCCGAGGAGGGTGTCGAGGAGGCGCCGGTTGTCGCGCTGGTGGAGGCCGATGGAGGGCTCGTCGAGGACGTAGAGCACGCCCATCAGCTTGGATCCGACCTGGGTGGCGAGGCGGATGCGCTGGCTCTCGCCCCCGGAGAGGGTGCCGGCCATGCGGTCGAGGGTCAGGTAGTCGAGGCCGACCGCCACCAGGAAACCCAGGCGGTCGCGCACCTCCTCGAGGATCTTGGCGGCGATGGCACGGTCGCGCTCGCCGAGCTCGAGTGCCTCGAACCACTCCTTGGCCCGCCGCACCGACAGGGCGGTCACCTCGGCCAGGCTCCTGCCGCCGACCCGCACCGCCAGCGCCTCCGGGCGCAGGCGCGCCCCGCCGCACGCCGGGCACGGGGCGAAGGACATGAAGCGCTCCAGCTCCCGGCGGACCTCCTCGGAACCGGTCTCGCGGTAGCGTCGCTCGAGCCGGGGAACGAAGCCCTCGAACCGGTCCCGGTAGGTGTAGGATCCGCGCCGTCCCCGCCAGGTGAAGTCCAGCTCGCCCTCGCTGCCGAACATGATCAGGCGGCGGACGTCCTCGGGAAGCCGCCGCCACGGGGTGTGGAGGTCGAACCCGGCCTGCTCGGCGAGCTGCTCGAGCTGCTGCCTGTGCCAGGAGCCTGATCCCTGCTGGAGGACCGCCAGGCAGCCGGAGGCGAGGGAGCGCTCGGGATCGACGATCAGCTTCTCGGGGTCCACCTCGCGCAAAAAGCCCAGACCCGAGCACTCCGGGCAGGCGCCCTGGGGGGAGTTGAAGGAAAAAAGCCGCGGCGAGATCTCGGCCAGCGAGAAACCACAGCGCGGGCAGGCGTGGCGGGCGGAGAGCACGATCTCCTCGCCGCCGACCGGCGCCACGCGGACGAGGTCGTCACCCACCCTGAGCGCCGTCTCCAGAGACGAGGCCAGGCGGCTGCGGATGCCTTCCCGGACCGAGAGCCGGTCGACCACCACCTCGATGGTGTGCTTGCGCTTCCGGTCCAGCTCCGGCGGATCGGCGGCCTCGACGACGGCGCCGTCCACCCGCGCCCGGACGAAGCCCTCGCGCACCATCTGGTCGAAGAGCTTCCGGTACTCCCCCTTGCGGGCGGTGACGACCGGCGCCAGGACGAGGAAGCGCGTGCCCGGCTCCAGCGCCAGCACCCGGTCCACCATCTGGTCCAGGGTCTGGGGACGGATGGGGATGTCGCAGGCCGGGCAGTGGGGCACGCCCACCGAGGCCCAGAGCAGGCGCAGGTAGTCGTAGATCTCGGTGACCGTTCCCACCGTGGAGCGCGGGTTGCGGGAGGTGGTCTTCTGCTCGATGGAGATGGCGGGGGAGAGGCCGTCGATGGTGTCCACGTCCGGCTTCTCCATCTGCTCGAGGAACTGCCGGGCGTAGGCGGACAGGGACTCAACGTAGCGGCGCTGACCCTCGGCGAAGAGGGTGTCGAAGGCCAGGGAGGACTTCCCGGAGCCGGACACCCCGGTGATCACGACCAGCCGGTCGCGGGGAATGTCCACGTCGATGTTGGCGAGGTTGTGCTCCCGGGCGCCGCGGATGGAGATTACGTCGCGCATCGTTCCCGGTCAACACCGGCCCCGGCCGCCGGATTCCGTCACCGCCGTTCCTTGATGGCCTGCTCGGCCTCGCGGTCGAGGGTCCGCCGGCGCAGGGTCTCCCGCTTGTCGTGCAGGTGCTTGCCGCGGACCAGGCCGATCTCCACCTTGATCCAGTTGCCGTCCAGGAAGACCCGGAGCGGGATCACGGTCAGACCCTTCTCCCGGACCTTGCCGGCCAGGCGGAGGATCTGGCGCTTGTGCAGGAGGAGGCGCCTCTTCCGCACCGGGTCGTGGGACTCGTAACCCGAGCTTTCGTACTGGCTGATGTGGCAGCCCACCAGATAGGCCTCCCCGGCCTCGAAGCGGACGTGGGCCTCCTTGAGGTTGATGTGGCCCGCGCGAACGGCCTTGACCTCGGTGCCCAGGAGCTCGATCCCGGCCTCCTCCGTCTCCAGGATGTGGTAGAGGTGCCGGGCCTTCCGGTTGACGGCGAGGACGGTTCGTTCCCGTTTCATGGGGTCGCCACGATCTGGGCCAGGGCTTCCACGATGGTCGGGTCGAACTGGTGCCCCGCGGCCGCGCGCATGATCGACAGGGCCTTGCCGGGCTCCACCGGGTTCCGGTAGCTGTATTTCGCCACGAGAACGTCGTAGACCTCGGCCACGTGAGTGATTCGGGACAGGAGGGGGATGGCCTCGCCGGCGAGCCTGTCCGGGTATCCGCCGCCGTCCCAGCGCTCGTGATGGTGGCGCACGACGGCAGCCAGATCGATGAAACCGGCGGTGCGGAGCTTCTCGGCGCCCGTCTCCACGTGGCTGCGGTAGAGCCGGTGCTCTTCCGATCCCGGCGAAGGGTGCCGGAGCACCCGCCGTCCCGCCAGGTCGGCGAGACCGAGATCGTGGACGAGACCCGCCACGGCGGCCTCCTCCGCGCGGGCCTCGTCCAGGCCCAGGGAGAGGGAGAGCCGCCAGGCCAGCCGGGAGACGGCCTCGAGATGCTGCACGAGCTCCGGCGCCCGCGCCCGGTGCGGCTCGACCAGGGAACGGGCGTACAGCCGGCCGATGTAGCGGAGCCCGGTATCCCGGCGGGCCCGCCCGGCGGCCTCCCGGATCCCGCCGAGCAGGTCCTCCGCCTCACCCGGCGTCCGGTCGGTGACCACCGACCCCACCAGGCACCACCCGGGAGCCTCGAGCAGCACATCGGTGGCGACGGTGCGCGCGGCGCCCGGCGGCCGGCGGCCCGGCCTGAGGAGGACCCGCTGGTTCCACGCCGTGTCGGGGGGCGGGCCGAGGTGCCGCCGCTTGAGCACCTCCGACTGGTGGCGGCGCAGGGCGGTGAGCTCCGCGGCCTCCGGCTGCCCGGCCGCGAAGACGATCGAGCCCGCTCCGGCATCGTCGATGACGGTGACGCACGCCAGGCCGGCGCGCCCGGGGACCACCCGCTGCAGGACCGCACACACGTCCGCCATCCCCACCGGGTCGAGACCGTTCCCGGCCGGCTCGATCCGGCCCGCGGCCGCCTCTTCCTCGGCGGCCGGCCCGCCGGTCTCGGCCTCGAGCTCCGGGTAGATCCCGCACCGGGCCAACAGGTCGATGAGCGCCCGGCCGATCGCCCTGGCGCGCCGGAGGTCCGCGGGGAGAAACGGCCTCCGTCCGCCCTTGTCGCGGGCGTCCACGAAGCCGAAGACCCGCGAGGCGGCGAAGAGCGGGACCAGGAGGAGGTGACCGGTGCCGGCCGCCTCGAGGTAGGCCGCCACCTCGGGGAATTCGTCCGGCAGGCGGAAGGCCCGCGGCTCGTTCCTGAGCTCTCGGGCCTTGAGGACGACGGGGTGTTGGGGAGCGTACTCGGCCGCCAGCCTGTCGCGCCGGCCGAACCCGTACTGGGTGACGAGCAGGTACGACCCGTCCCCGGACAGGAGGTAGAGAGCCGCCTTGGTGGAGTGGATGTCCTCCAGGAACTGAAAGAGCACCTTCTTGAAGGAACGCTCCAGCTCGGGGGACCAGCCGGGAATCTCCGCCACGCGGACCCTCCTTTCTCGCCCGGTACGAGCGGTAGCTTCAAAGGACATTGTACGCCGTAACCCAGGCCGTGTGCCCGCGATCTCCCGACGCCGGCGATGCGTCACCCCGTACTGTTGCGCCGATGCAACATGTGTGGGCGCGATCCCACAGTCCACCCCGGCTCGAGAGTCTGTCCACATCGTGGAAAGTATTGCATCCACGAATGATACGTGAGATGGCGGAGATGGCACGGAACCTGCTATACGGGGACCGAGGGAGGAAGGATGCGTCTGCAGACCACCATCGAGACCGAGGTCACCCAGCGGGGAGTCGGGTTGCACTCCGGCCTCGAGACCCAGCTCTGGATCCGTCCCGCCCCGGCGGACCACGGCATCGTGTTTCAAAGCCGGCACACCGGAGTCGCCATCCCGGCGCGGGTGGACCACGCCCAGGATCTCGCCTTCGCCACGCGCCTCGGCCTCGGCGAGGTGGCCGTCTCCACCGTCGAGCACCTCCTGTCCGCCTTCCGCGGGATGGAGATCGACAACGCCCTGGTCGAGTTCGACGGCGAGGAAATCCCCATCCTGGACGGCTCGGCGCTGGGGTTCGTGGAGCTCTTCCAGCGGGCCGGGATCCGGACCTTGAACCGCCCGGCGACCGCCGTCCGCATCACCCGGCCCATCGAGGTCCGGGACCGGGAGAAGTGGATCCGGGTGGAGCCCGCGGACGAGCTCTCCGTCGATTACCGGATTTCGTTCGACAATCCCATCGTCGGGTATCAGCGCTACGTGGCGGTGATCACCCCGGAGGTCTACACCAGCGCGGTGGCGCCGGCGCGGACCTTCGGCTTCCTCAAGGACGTGAAGTACCTCAAGAGCCGCGGCCTCGCCCTCGGCGGCTCCTTCAGCAACTGCGTCGTGGTGGACGACCGGGAGGTGGTGTCGGGGGAGCTCAGGTTCCCGGACGAGTTCGTCCGTCACAAGGTCCTCGACCTCATCGGCGATCTCGCCCTGCTCGAGTACCCGCTGCTGGCCAACGTCACCGCCCACAAGGCCGGTCACGCCCTCCACGCGCGGCTGGTGCGGGAGATCCTCTCCCGGCCCGAGTGCTGGGAGATCGTCGGCGGGGATTTCAGCGACACCTTCGTGATGCCCTACGCCCTGGAGGCGGAGGCACCGGCGGCGTTCGCCCTGTAATCTCGACCACGCATCCGCTTCGGCGGTCCACGAGGGGGTACGGCGAGCCGTACCCCCGATTCATTCGTGCGCGTCCCCCCTGTGGTAAAATTGCAACAGATGCACGGCATCGTGGCGCTTCTGCTCGGCCTCGGCCTCGTGGTCCCCCCATCGCCGCCGGCCGCCGGCCCTTCCGGTCAGGAGCCGATGGCGGCCGCCAGGAGCGTCTCCGGCGCGCTGGAGGTCCGGGCTCGCCGGGTGGGCGGCGCGCTGGAGGTCCGCCTCGTGCTGCACGGCGCGCTTCCTCGGACCATCAGCGACGCGCTGCCTTCGGGAGCCCAGGTGAACGTGGTCTACCCCGTCCAGGTTCGCCGCCGCCGGGCGGTGATCTGGGACCCGAAGATCTGGGAGGGACGGGTGGTCTCCACCGTGCGGTTCGACCCGGTCACCGGGCGGTATCGCTGCGAGCTCCTGCTCAACGACGTCATCATGAAGGCCCGGGAAACCGCGGATCCCGGCGTGGCCCTGGCCTGGCTCCGGTCGCCGCCCCCGATCCGGCTCCTCCTGCCGGGAACCCGCCACGCGTTGCGGCTGAAGTGCCGGGCGGTGTTCTCCACCGGGACGACGTGGCTCGTCTTCCCGACCTCCCGGGGGACGGACTGGGTCACGGTGGCGATCGAGGGTGAGCAGTGAGCCAGTGGATCCACGCCTGGCACCGGTACCGGAGGCAGAATCGCTTCCTGATCCTGACCTTCGCGTCGCTGCTGCTGCTCTCCCTCGGGGCCGCCTACCTGGCCCAGCGGGCCCAGGTCGCCTCGCCGCGGGAGCTTACCAACCGGCTCCTGCTCTTCGTCCTCTGGTACCTGGACATCTCCCTCATCCTGATCCTGCTCTTCATCCTCCTCCGCAACGTGGTCCGCCTCACACTGGAGCGCAGGAGCGGCGTCCTCGGCACCCGCTTCAGGACCAAGCTCGTGCTCACCTACGTCGGCCTGAGCTTCCTGCCGGTGATCCTCATCTTCCTGATCGCGACCAACTTCCTCCAGCGGTCCATCGACCGCTGGTTCTCGGCCCCCGTGGAGGAGGTCCTGCAGGGGGGTGCGGCCGTCACCGACGAGCTGCGGGCGCTGATCGAGGACCGGCTCCAGCGCCAGGCCGAGGCGGCGGCGTCGAGCCTCCGGCGCAACCGGAGCCCGCGCCGGATCGAGGAGCTCAACCGGCTGCTCGGGGTCGACCTGATCGCGGTGTACCGGGGGCCGCAGCTCGTCCAGGCAGTCACGAACCCGCGCCGCATCCCCCGCTCCCTGCCGCCGCTCAAGGCGCGCGAGCTGCACCGCACCGGCCGGCGCGCCGACCGCTGGCGGGGGGGGCTCCTGATCCGGGCGTGGACCCCGATCCCCGGGACCCGCCTGGTGGTGGTGGTCGGCGACATGCTGCCGCGGGAGGTTCTCCTCCACCTGGAGCGCGCCACGGCGGCGTACGCCACCTTCCAGGAGATGAAGCTCGAGCGGGGGACCATCACCTCGACGACGGTGCTGGTCTTCCTCGCGATCACCCTCCTCCTGCTCTTCGCCACGGTGTGGGTGGGGCTCTACCTCTCCCGGCGGTTCACGGAGCCGCTGCTCGCGGTCGCCGCCGCCACCCAACGCGTGGCCGAGGGCAACCAGCTGGAGGAGGTTTCGGTCCCGGCCAGCGACGAGGTCGCCGTCCTCGTGCACTCCTTCAACCGCATGGTACGCCGGGTGCGCTCCACCGAGGACGAGATCCGGGCCTCGAACCAGGAGCTGGCGGTCCTCCTGGCCACCATCCCCACCGGCGTCCTGACCCTCAATCACGCCCGGCAGCGGTTCCGCCCCAACCCCGCGGCCGCCCGGCTGCTGGGCCGCCCGGACTGGGCGGGGACCTGGCACCCCACCGGCGAGCTCGCCGGGCCGGGGATGGAACAGCTCCTGGAGTGCCTCTCCGGCCCCGCCGGCCGCGGCGTGAGACAGATCGATCTCGAGGTGGACGGCGTGGTCCGCCACCTGGAGGTGACGACGGAGCCCCTGCCCACCGGCGGCTGGGTCGTCGCCATGGACGACCTCACCCGGCTGATCCGCGCCCAGCGCCAGGCCGCCTGGAGCGAGGTCGCGCGCCGGATCGCCCACGAGATCAAGAACCCCTTGACCCCGATCCGTCTCGCCGCCGAGCGGATCCAGCGCCACTCCACCGGCATGGCGGAGCCCGTGCGCGAGGTGGTGGTCACCGGCTGCCGCGCCATCATCGCCCACGTGGCCGGCTTGAAAGAGCTGGTCGACGCCTTCCACCGCTACGCGCGGATGCCGGCCGTCAATCCGCGGCCGATCTCCATCAGCGGCCTGCTCGAAGAAACGGCCGCCCTCTACCGGGACCTGCGCGACGGGGTGAGGATCGAGCTCGACCTGCCCGGCGACGAGATCCGGGCGGTGGCCGATCCGGTGTTGCTGCGTCAGGTGATGGTCAACCTCCTCGACAACGCCATGGAGGCGGTCGGCGAAAGCGGCGAAATCGGCATCCGCGCCGCCAGGCGCGGCGACGACGTGGTCATCGAGGTGGAGGACTCCGGGCCGGGATTTCCGACCGAGGACATGGAGATGTTGCTGCAGCCGTTCTACTCCACGAAGGGGAGGGGCTCCGGCATGGGGCTGGCGCTGGTCTACCGCGTGGTCACGGATCACGGGGGCACGCTGAACCTCGAGAATCGCGATCCCCACGGCGCCCGGGTGAGGATCACGCTGCGCGGATCGACGCCGGCCCGGCGGGAGGGATCCGATGCGCCGTGATTCCATCCTCGTGGTGGACGACGAGCCCGGGATCCGCGAGCTCGTCGGCCAGATCCTGCGCGACGAGGGGTACGAGGTGCACGCGGCGGCCTCGGGCGAGGAGGCCCTGAAGGCCGTGGAGCGCGAGCTGTACGATCTCGTCCTCCTCGACATCTGGCTGCCCGGCATGGACGGCGTCGAGGTGTTGAACCGCCTCCGGCAGGACGGTCACCGGGTGCCGGTGATCGTGATCTCCGGCCACGCCTCGGCCGAGCAGGCGGTGGCCGCGATCCAGGCCGGGGCCCACGACTTCCTGGAAAAGCCCCTGAGCTACGACCGGGTGGTGGTCAGCGTCCGCAACGCCCTCGAGCAATCGCGGCTGGAAAGCCGCATGCGCGAGGTGCTCGCGGAGGAGGGGGAGCCCCACCTGTCCGGCGACTCGCCGGCCGTTCGCGAGCTGCGCCGCCAGGTGCTGACCGCGGCCCCCACCGGCGGCAGGGTGCTCATCACCGGCGCCAACGGGACCGGCAAGGAGGTGGTGGCGCGGCTGCTCCACCGGCACTCCCGGCGCGCCGCCGGGCCCTTCGTGGCGGTCAACTGCGCAGCCATCCCGTCGGAGCTGATCGAGAGCGAGCTCTTCGGCCACCTCAAGGGCGCCTTCACCGGCGCCGTGGAGGCCAAACGGGGCAAGTTCGAGCTGGCCGACGGCGGCACCCTGTTCCTGGACGAGATCGGGGACATGAGCCTGCTCACCCAGGCCAAGGTGCTGCGCGTCCTCCAGGAGCAGCGGTTCACGCACCTCGGCGGGAGCCGGGAGATCACGGTGGACGTGCGGGTCATCGCGGCCACGAACAAGGACCTTGAGGCGGAGATCGAGGCCGGACGCTTCCGCAAGGACCTCTTCTACCGCCTGAACGTGATCCCCATCGTCGTTCCCCCGTTGTCGGAGCGGCGGGAGGACATCCCGGTGCTCGTCGAGGAGTTCATGAGCGAGGTGGTCCGCACCACGGGCTCGCGTCCCAAGCGCTTCTCCCGGGAAGCCCTGGATCGCCTGATGGCCTACTCGTGGCCGGGAAACGTCCGCGAGCTGAGGAACGTCGTCGAGAGGCTGGTGATCATGGTCCCGGAGGACGAGATCCGCGCCGAGCACCTGCGATTCCTGGATCTCGGCGTTCCCCGCCGGCCGGTGACCGGCGAGGGCGAGATCCTGCCCCTGCGCGAGGCCAGGGCCCGGTTCGAGCGCGAGTACATCAGCGACGTTCTCGCCCGCTGCGGGGGCAACGTCACCCGGGCGGCCAGGCAGCTCGGCCTGGAACGGTCCCACCTCCACCGCAAGCTCAAGCAGCTCGGCATCGAGACTCGCTGAGCCGGGTCGTTCACGCCGCGGGTGTGGCGGCCGGCACCGCGCGGCGGCGGTATTGTGTGGGCCGGGGCTTTCGGGTTACCATCCGGGTCGTATGGTGTATCCGGGCGACCCAGAGCTGACCGCCGATGCTCAGGAGCGCGTTCTGAGCGCGTTCCGGCGCGCGGTCGCGATGTTCCAGGAGGGAAACCGGGAGGAAGCCAGGATCGCGCTCGATTTCGCCCTCCGCCTCGATCCCAGTTTCCAGCCGGCGAGGAGCATTCTCGCGCAGCTCGAGGCGGGAGCCACCACCATCGACCTGGCGGCGGTGCTCTCCCAGATCCAGACGCCCAGCGAGGAGGACATCCGGCTCAAGCTGGTCGACGCCGTGGACGACTTCAACGCCCGCCGCTTCCTCGACGCCAAGGCCAAGGCGGAGGCCGTGCTCCGGGAGCTGCCGGGCAACCAGGAGGCGCGCCGGCTCCTCGAGCAGGCGACCAAGGCCCTGGCGGACGAGGCGACCATCGGCCGGTTCCTGGCCCGGGCGCGCGAGCTCCTCGACGCCGGCCGGCCGGGCGAGGCGGCCGACCAGCTGATGCGGGCACAGGCCATCGACCCCCATCACCCGGGAATCGCCCCCATGCTCGCGGAGATCCAGCGTGTGGGACCGCCGCCGGCCGCGGAGGAGGCCGGGACGGTCACGGCGGGTGATACGGCCGCCGCTGCGCCGGAGCTTTCCTTCGCCGACGTCCAGGCCGGTCCGCCGGCGGGAGCGGCGGGATCGACCCCTGAGGGGCCCCCCACGGCATCCGAACACACCTTCGCGCCGGCGGAGGAGAGCGGCGCCGCCTTCACCCTGCAGGGCCCCTCCGAGCTCGAGATCGGGGAGGAGCCCCCCGCCGCCCAGCTCGATGCCGCGGCCGGCGGAACCCCGACCGACCTCGACGACGTCGCGGACCTTTTCGAAGACGAGCCCCCGGCCGGCACCGGGGTCCTCCAGGTCACCGAAGAGGCGGCCCCGGACGCGTCGGGCGGCGGCCGCATCCAGGAGCTCCTGGCACAGGGGTGGGAGGCCTTCGAGCGCGGCGACTACCGGGAAGCGATCGACATCTGGTCCCGGATCTATCTGATCGACCCGGACAACCAGGCCGCCAACGAGGCTGTGGACCGGGCGAGACGGCTCCAGGACGAGCTGGACCGCCGCCTCGAGCAGAGGTTCTTCGAGGCCCAGGAGAGCGCCGATGCGGGCGATGCGGCCAAGGCGCGCCGGGTGCTGGAGGGGATCCTGGCCGAGCGTGGGATCCCCGGGTACCGAGCTCGAATTCGCCCTATAGTGAGTCGTATTACAATTCACTGGCCGTCGTTTTACAACGTCGTGACTGGGAAAACCCTGGCGTTACCCAACTTAATCGCCTTGCAGCACATCCCCCTTTCGCCAGCTGGCGTAATAGCGAAGAGGCCCGCACCGATCGCCCTTCCCAACAGTTGCGCAGCTGAATGGCGAATGGCGCCTGATGCGGTA
>AMFO01000077.1_pt1 | contig 21565 bp, 21 predicted proteins | sample 552608 | NCBI WGS metagenome assembly AMFO01 (sample SAMN01893955, study PRJNA167987) | microbial mat metagenome | biome: hydrothermal vent | place: USA: Loihi, Hawai'I | collected 2003-05-01
TTCGGGATCCTTCAGCGTGCGCGGCTGGAACACCGGGATGCCCCGCTCCAGCGCCAGCTGTTTCACCGGGCTCGGCGTGAGCTTGCGTCCCCGGCCGGCGGGGCGGTCGGGCTGGGTGTAGACCGCCACCACCTCATGCCCGGAATCGAGCAGGGCCTTGAGCGGCGGCACGGAGAAATCGGGCGTGCCGGCGAAGACGATGCGCAGGGGTTCCGGCATCAGAGGGCCTGGCGCCGGGCCGTCTTCTTCTGCGCCGCCTCGGCCCGCGCCTCCTTCTCGAGCTTCTTGCGGATGCGCTCGCGCTTGAGCCTGGAGAGGTAGTCCACGAAGAGCTTGCCGTGGAGGTGGTCGATCTCGTGCTGCACGCAAACCGCCAGCAGGCCGTCGAGATCCATCTCCACCACCTCTCCCTCGAGGTTCAGCGCCCGCACCTTCACCTTCTCGGCGCGTTTCACCTTCTCGTAGAAACCGGGCACCGACAGGCAGCCCTCTTCCATCTCCTCCTCGCCTTCGGCCGCCACCACCTCGGGATTGATCAGCACCATCGGCTGGTCCCGCTCCTCGGAGACGTCCACCACGATCAGCTGCCGGTCCACCCCCACCTGGGTCGCCGCCAGCCCGATTCCGGGCGCGTCGTACATGGTCTCGAGCATGTCGTCGGCGAGCTGGCGGATGGTGTCGTCCACCACCTTCACCGGCCTGGCATGATTTCTGAGACGTGGATCAGGAAATTTGAGGATTTCCAATATCGCCATGGCAATGAATTCACTCTATAGTTTTCCGGAGGCCGTCATTCGGAAATGAGAACAGCAGGGACCCATTTTGTTCCGCGGCGCCGGCGCCGGGAACCCTCCGTTTTGTGGAGGGACCGACAAATTTGCAGCCCTCTGGCGATGTATTATCGCACAAAGGAATACCAAGCATTTGACCGTAAAGCGTATTATCGGGAAGAATGGCGGCAGCGCGCCGCGCCTTCCGGCCAACTCTCAAGGGACCGCCAATGAAAAGAATCAGCCGCTTTTTCCTCACCCTGGTCATCGTCGCCGGCCTGAGCAGCGCCAGCCTGGCCGAAGAAGGGATGCTCAAGCCGGGACACCCCACCCACTACGTGGTCAAGAAGGGCGACACCCTCTGGGACATTGCCGGCATGTTCCTGAAGAAGCCTTGGCTGTGGCCGGAGATCTGGTACGTCAACCCCCAGATCCGGAATCCCCATCTCATCTATCCCGGAGACGAGCTGAGCCTGGTCTACGTGGACGGAAAACCGCGGTTGATGCTGAGCCGCGGTCCGCTGAAACTCTCGCCCAGGGTGCGCTCCGAACCCCTGCGGCGAGCGATTCCCACCATCCCCATCGATCACATCGCCCCCTACCTGAGCCGCTCCTACGTGATGGACGCCTCGGCCATGGACGGGCTCCCCTACGTGGTGGCCTTCGCCGACGAGCACATCGTGGCGGGCGCGGGCCAGCGCATCTACGTCCGCGGCATCCAGGCCGATACCCCGGACCAGTACGACATCGTGCGCCCGGGCAAGGCCTACAAGGACGGGGAGACCGGTGAAATCCTGGGCTACGAAGCCCTCTACGCCGGCAGCGGGAAGCTGGTCCAGGGCGGGGATCCCGCCACCGTGGCCGTCAACCGCACCCGCAGGGAGGTGCTCACCGGGGACCGGCTGCTGCCCTTCTCGAAAAAGGACCTGGCCACCGATTTCCACCCGAAGGCACCGGAAAAAGCGATCAACGGAACCATCATCGACGCCCTGGACCGCGTCAACGAGATCGGCCAGTACGACGTGGTGGTCATCGACCGGGGCACCGCCGACGGCATCACGCCGGGCACGGTGCTGCAGGTGAACAACCGGGGCGAGACGGTGCCCGACCCGGTGGCGCGCGGCAGGGCCCGCACCGCCCTCAACGCCTCCTTCATGGAGGAGGTCAAGCTTCCGGACGAGGAGGCGGGCCTGCTCATGGTCTTCCGCAGTTATGAGCGGGTGAGCTTCGGCCTGGTCATGTACGCGCGCAAGGCGATCCATATTCACGACCGGGTGGTGAACCCCTGATCCGATCCCCCGGTTGGAAGCGACGGAAGCTCTCCTGCCCTGGCTCCGGCTGATCCACGCCGAAGGCGTGGGGCCGACCACGCTCAATCCCCTGCTGCGCAGCGGCTTCACCCCGGAGGCGCTGCTCGCCGCCCCGCCGCCGCAGCTCCCCGACCGCGCCCGCGCCGCCCTGGAGTCATCCGACCCGAAGAAGATCGAAGCCTCGCTGGCCTGGCTCGAGGGGCCCGGCTGCCACCTGGTGACCCAGGGCTCCCCCCTCTACCCCGGGTTGCTGAAGGCGCTTCCGGATGCCCCGCTGGCACTCTTCGTTCGGGGGGACCCCGGCATCCTCGCCTCTCCCCAGATCGCCATGGTGGGGAGCCGCAACCCCACCCGCGGCGGCATCGAGACCACCCGGGAGTTCGCCGCCCACTTCGCCCGCAACGGTCTCGCCGTCACCAGCGGGCTGGCACTGGGCATCGATCGGGCGGCCCACGAGGGGGCCCTGGAGGGCGGCGGCCCCACCATCGCCGTCACCGCCACCGGGCCCGACCGGGTCTATCCCGCCGGCCACCGGGAGCTGGCCCACGCCATCGCCGAAACCGGCGCCCTGGTTTCCGAGTTCCCGCCGGGCACGGCGCCGAAACCCGGCCACTTTCCGCGCCGCAACCGCATCATCAGCGGCCTCTCCCTGGGTGTGCTGGTGGTGGAGGCGGCGCTCAGGAGCGGCTCCCTCATCACCGCCCGCTTCGCCGCGGAACAGGGAAGGGAGGTGTTCGCCATCCCCGGCTCCATCCACAACCCCCTGGCGCGGGGCTGCCACCGGCTCATCCGCGAAGGGGCCAAGCTGGTGGAGACCGCGGGCGACGTGCTGGAGGAGCTGGCTCCCGCCCTGGAGCAGTGGCTGCGGCGGGAACCGGCCGAAGGGCACCCTTCCCTGGAGGCCCCGGAGCCCGCGGGCGAACCGGATCCCGAGTATCAAAACCTCCTGAACGCCATGGGATTCGATCCGGTCTCCGCCGATATGCTGGTGGAAAGGACGGGGCTGGCGCCCGAAACCGTCTCCTCCATGTTACTATTGCTGGAACTGGAAGGACGCGTATCACCGGTGCCCGGCGGCCTCTACGCCCGCCGCGATCCGCCCACCCGCTGATCCCGCCCCCCACGCCACAGGAACCGCCATCGTGAACGAAAACCTCATCGACGTCCTCATCTTCATCTACGAGAACTACATGGACGCTGACAACCAGCCCCAGGACCAGATCCTGCTGGAGGAGGAGCTGGCCAAGGCGGGATTCAGCACCGAGGAGATCCACAAGGCCTTCGACTGGCTGGACGAGCTGGCCTGGCGCCAGGGCTCCCTCACCGAGGCGGCGACCGACAGCCGCCACTCGGCGCGCATCTTCACCGACCAGGAGCAGCAGCGGCTCGACCTCGAAACCCGCGGCATGCTCCTCTACCTGGAGCAGATCGGCATCCTCGACGCCGCCAGCCGCGAGCTGGTGATCGAGCGCGCCATGGCCCTGGACACCGAGGACCTCACCGCCGACGACGTGAAGTGGATCGTGCTGCTGGTGCTGCTCAACCAGCCCGGCCAGGAGAGCGCCTTCGCCCTCATGGAGGAGATGATCTACAACGGCGACCAGGAACTGCTCCACTGAGCCATCCCTGGGACCACGCTTGACAGCGGCGGCCTGCCAAGGTTATCCGTAAAAAAGAATGTCCTGTAGGTCGGGCTTCAGCCCGGCAGCGGCACCGGGAATTCTTCGTTGTCCCGCCGCTGTCGGAGTGAATTCCGACCTACGGTTTTTTTGTGAGCCGACATCACGGGCACCCCCTGGAAATCCATGAACCTGGTAATCGTCGAATCCCCGGCCAAGGCCAAGACCATCAAGAAATACCTGGGCAAGGACTTCGAGGTCCTCGCCTCCTACGGTCACGTGCGCGACCTGGTGCCCAAGGAGGGCGCCGTCGATCCCGACCACGACTTCGCCATGAAGTACCAGGTGATCGACCGCAACGACAAGCACATCAAGGCCATCGCCCAGAAGCTCAAGCAGGCGGACGCCCTCTACCTGGCCACCGACCCCGACCGCGAGGGCGAGGCCATCTCCTGGCACCTGTACGAGATCCTCAAGAAGCGCGGCCTGCTCAAGGACAAGCCGGTCTACCGGGTGGTCTTCAACGAGATCACCAAGAAGGCCGTCCAGGAGGCCATCGCCCACCCGCGGGAGCTCTCCATGGACCTGGTGAACGCCCAGCAGGCGCGCCGCGCCCTGGACTACCTGGTGGGCTTCAACCTCTCGCCCCTGCTGTGGAAGAAGGTGCGCCGCGGGCTCTCCGCCGGCCGCGTGCAGAGCCCGGCCCTGCGCATGATCGTGGAACGCGAGGAGGAGATCGAGCGCTTCCAGCCCCGCGAGTACTGGACCATCGAGGCGGACGCGAAGAAGGACGACCAGCCCTTCACCGCCAAGCTGATCCGCTACCGGGGCGACAAGGTGGAGCAGTTCACCATCACCGAGGAGAAGCAGGCCCGCGAGGCGGAGAAGACCCTGCTCGAGGCCGCGGGCGGCACCCTCAGGGTGGTCAGGGTCGAGAAGAAGCAGCGCCGCCGCAACCCCGCCGCCCCCTTCACCACCTCCACCCTGCAGCAGGAGGCCTCGCGCAAGCTGGGTTTCACCACCAACCGCACCATGCGCATCGCGCAGCAGCTCTACGAGGGGGTGGACATCGGCGAGGGTGCCGTGGGCCTGATCACCTACATGCGGACCGACTCGGTGAACCTGGCCGACGAGGCGGTGGCCGAGATCCGCGACTACATCGCCGAGACCTACGGCGGGAAACAGGTGCCGGAGAAGCCGCGGGTGTTCAAGACCAAGTCGAAGAATGCCCAGGAGGCCCACGAGGCGATCCGCCCCACCTCCATCCGCCGCCACCCGAAGGAGATCGCCAAGTACCTGACGCCGGAACAGGCGAAGCTCTACGAGCTCATCTGGAAGCGTACCCTGGCGAGCCAGATGGTGCACGCCACCCTGAACACGGTGACCGCGGATCTCGCCGCCGGCAGCGAGGAGAACCTCTTCCGCGCCACCGGCTCCACCGTGGTCAACCCCGGTTTCATGGCCGTCTACCAGGAGGGGCAGGACGACGCGAAGCGGGCGAAGGAGGCCGAGGAGAAGATGCTGCCCCCCCTGGCCGAGGGCGAGGAGGTGGCGCTGGTCGCCATCCGCCCCGAGCAGCACTTCACCGAGCCACCGCCGCGCTACAGCGAGGCCAGCCTGGTGAAGGCGCTGGAAGAGCACGGCATCGGCCGCCCCTCCACCTACGCCAGCATCATCTCCACCCTGCAGGACCGCGGCTACGCCGAGCTGGAGAAGAAGCGCTTCCACCCCACCGACGTGGGCCGGGTGGTGAACAAGTTCCTCACCGACTACTTCACCCGCTACGTGGACTACGACTTCACGGCGAAGCTGGAGGACGAGCTGGACGCCGTCTCCCGCGGCGAGGAGGAGTGGGTCCCCCTGCTGCGCCGCTTCTGGAAGCCCTTCAAGGAGCAGGTGGACCACACCCAGGAGAACGTCAAGCGCTCGGACGTCACCCAGGAGAAGCTGGACGAGAAGTGTCCCAAGTGCGGGCAGCCCCTCTCCATCCGCCTGGGCCGCCACGGCCGCTTCATCGGCTGCACCGGCTATCCCGAGTGCGACTACACCCGCGACCTCAACCAGGACAAGGCCGAGGCGGAGGCACCCCAGGAGGTGGGCCGCGACTGCCCCGAGTGCGGCTCGCCCCTGGTCTTCAAACGGGGCCGCTACGGCAAGTTCATCGGCTGCTCGGCCTACCCGAAGTGCCGCTACATCGAGCCGCTGGAGAAGCCGAAGGACACCGGCGTGCCCTGCCCCAAGTGCGGCGAGGGCACCCTCATGCAGCGCAAGTCGCGCCGGGGCAAGATCTTCTACTCCTGCTCCACCTACCCCAAGTGTGAGTACGCGGTGTGGAACGAACCGGTGAACGAGCCCTGCCCCCGGTGCGGCTGGCCCGTCCTCACCATCAAGACCACCAAGAAGCGCGGCACCGAGAAGGTCTGCCCCCAGCCCGAGTGCTCCTTTGCCGAGCCGTACGAAGAACCATCCAAGGTGGAAGCGGCGGAGTAGAGGGAACCCCCGTTCCCGTGGTCGTGGGCATGGAACCTCGCCGCGCCAGGGTTCGGCCCGGGGTCAGCACCTTTTACGGACCTGTAGGAGCGGCGCCCCGCCGCGAATTTTTCAGAGTTCGGCCCGTGGGCGGGCCTCCTACACCGCACAAGGATGTGCGGCGCGAAGCGGAGGCGGCGGAAAACCGCGTTTTTCCGCCGCCGAAAAGGAAACGGGCAGGGAAAGCCCGTTTCCGTGCCCAACAGGCAGCGGCGCCCTCGCCGCGAATGGAACAGCTCTCTTACGCGAAAGAAGAATTTCGATGCCCACGCCCTTCCACTACCGCCACGCCACCTACCTGCTGCGCCGCGGCGGCATCGTCGCCCATCCCACCGAGGCGGTCTACGGCCTCGCCTGCAACCCCCTGGATCCCCGCGCGGTCTACCGGCTGCTGGAGCTGAAACGCCGCCTAGTGGAGAAGGGCCTCATCCTCATCGCCGCCGACTACGGCCAGCTCGCTCCCTTCATCACCTGGCGCGAGAAGGAGCTGCCCGAGGCAGTGCGCACCGGCTGGCCCGGCCCCCGCACCTGGCTGCTGCCCGCCGCGCCCCACCTCCCCACCTGGATCACCGGCGGACGCGACCGGGTGGCGGTGCGCGTCACCGCCCACCCGGTGGCAGCAGAGCTCTGCCGCCGCTTCGGTAGGCCACTGATCTCCACCAGCGCCAACCGCAGCGGCCTGCCGCCCGCGCGCAACCCGCTGCAGGTGCGCCTGCGCTGCCCCGGCGCCGACCTCGTCCTCCATGGCCCCACCGGCGGCCTGGAGAACCCCACCCCCATCCGCGACGCAACCACCGGAGAGGTACTGCGCCCGTGAGCGACCGGCCCGACATCGATTCCGTGAAGAGCTACCTGCTGGAGCTGCAGGACCGCATCTGCGACGCCTTGGCCCGGGCCGACGGCGGCGAGGGGTTCCGCGAGGAGGCCTGGGAGCGGGAGGGGGGCGGTGGCGGCCGCACCCGGGTGCTGGAAAAGGGCCGCCTGTTCGAGAAGGCGGGGGTCAACTTCTCCCACGTCTTCGGCGACGGCCTGCCCCCTTCGGCCACTGCCGCCCGCCCCGAGCTGGCCGGGCGTAGCTTCCAGGCGCTGGGCGTCTCCCTGGTGATCCACCCCGAGAACCCCTACGTACCCACCTCCCACGCCAACGTGCGCTTCTTTTTCGCCGAGAAGGAGAACGCCGAGCCGGTGTGGTGGTTCGGCGGCGGCTACGACCTCACCCCGTACTACGGCTTCGAGGAGGACGTGGTCCACTGGCACTGCACGGCGAAGGCGGCCTGCGAGCCTTTCGGCGAGGCGGTCTATCCCAGGTTCAAGGCGTGGTGCGACCGCTACTTCTTCCTGGAACACCGCAACGAGCCACGCGGTGTGGGCGGCCTCTTCTTCGACGATCTGAACGAGTGGGGCTTCGAGCGCAGCTTCGCCTTCCTGCGAACGGTGGGCGACAGCTACCTCGACGCCTACCTGCCCATCGTCGAGCGGCGCCGGAACACGCCCTGGGGCGAGCGGGAGCGGCAGTTCCAGCTCTACCGGCGTGGTCGCTACGTGGAGTTCAACCTGGTCTACGACCGGGGCACCCTCTTCGGTCTCCAGTCGGGTGGGCGCACCGAGTCCATCCTCATGTCCCTGCCGCCCCTGGTGAGCTGGCGCTACGATTGGCGGCCCGAGCCAGGCACGCCGGAGGCGGAGCTGTACGAGCGGTTCCTGGTGCCACGAGAGTGGGTGCAGCTTTCCTGAAACAACGTACTGCACTCAAAAAGCTGGAATTTCCCCGGAAATTGGCCTACTCTTGCCAAAATTGCAACAGCAGCAAAGTTGCAACACCAGGCCTGAACCAAGAAGAAGTCAACACCCGAACCCACCGGTTTCGAATCACCAGGGAGACCCGAACAAGATGCCTATCCAAGCCCGCAAACGCACACTCCCCTTGATCCTCGGCGGCCTCATGGCCAGCACCGCAGTTCAGAGCCATGCCTCCGGCTTTGCCATCATCGAGCAGAGCGCCAGCGGCATGGGCAACGCCTTCGCCGGCGCCGCCGCCGTGGCCGAAGACGCCTCCACCATCTTCTTCAACCCAGCCGGCATGACCTACCTGCCTGGATCGCAGATGGTGGTGGCGGGACATGTCATCTTCCCCAAGGCAGATTACGGCGAAAAGGGCTCGTACATGAACCCCACTTTCACCGGCAACACTCCGGTTCCCGGAACCCTTACCGGACCGGAAGACGATGGTGGTGTGACCAAGTTCGTTCCCAACTTCTACTTTTCCTACCAGGTGAACGAGAAACTCTTTGCCGGTATCGGCATCAACGCACCCTTCGGGCTGGCCACCAAGTACAAAGACAACTGGATCGGCCGCTACCACGCCATCAAGTCGGACATCACCACGGTGAACATCAACCCCAGCCTGGCTTACAGGGTCAACGACCAACTCTCCATTGGTGCCGGCATCAGCGCCCAGTACATCAAGGCCACGCTCTCCAACGCGGTGGATTTCGGCACTGTCTGTCTCGGCCTGGAGGCCCAGTCGGTCCTGCCCCCGGGCACCTGCGCCGGAGCCGGCATCACCGCACCTTTCACCGCGGACGGGAAGGCCGAGATCGAAGGCACCGACTGGAGCTGGGGCTTCAACCTCGGCGCCATCTACCAGTTCAGCGACCGCACGCGGGTAGGCCTGGCTTATCGCTCCATGATCAGCCAGGACCTGGAGGGACGGGCCGACTTCACGGTACCGGCCAACTTCCAGGCCATCCTCAACATGGGCATCCCCCTGTTCAGCGACACCGACGCGACCGCCGGCGTGGACCTGCCGGAAACCCTTTCTCTCAGCCTCCACCACGCCTTCAACGAGCAGTGGACCCTGCTGGCCGATGTCACCTGGACCAACTGGAGCCGCTTCGACAAGCTGGCCATCAAGTACGCCAACCCCAACCAGCCCGACACCGTCCAGCCCGAGAACTGGGAGGACAGCTGGCGCTACTCCGTCGGCGTCGTCTACAGGCCCAGCCAGACCTGGACCTTCCGCGGCGGCCTGGCCTACGACGAGACCCCCATCGACAAGGACACCGACCGCACGCCGCGAATCCCCGGCAACGATCGCACCTGGATCGCACTGGGCCTGGGCTACCGGATCTCCGACACCATGGCGGTGGACGTGGGCTATGCCCACCTCTTCGTGGACGATACTAAGATCGATGCCCTGGACCACAGCACGGGGCACCAGCTGGTGGGCACCTATGACTCTGCCGTCGACATCATCAGCGCCCAGCTGAAGGTGGATTTCTGACCGCGGCAGACACTGCTCTCGGAATGGATTCCGACCTGCGGGGAGGATCTCTTTCTTGCAGGTCGGGTTTCAATCCGACAAGGATGCCCGAATCGAAGAACGTTGCCGGACTAAAGTCCAACCCACGGAAAACGAAAAAGCCGCCCCTCGGGGCGGCTTTTTCATGGAACGCTACTGCCTGTCACATGTACATGCAGATGTCCGCGTCGCCGGCGAACTCGAAGAAACGGGCGGCGCCCGCCAGCTCGATGCCGTCGATGAAGTCGGAGGGATCCATGTCGAACAGCTCCACCGTCATGTTGCAGGCGATGAAGCGGACCTCCGCCTCCTGGCAGAGCTCGCGCAGCTCCTCCAGGCTGGCGACCCCCTTGGAAGCCATCTTCTTCTTCATCATGGAGGTCATCATGGCCTCCATGCCGGGCAGGGCAAGGCCGAGGATGGGGAACCACTTGTCCATGCCCATGGGCATGGGCATGCCGGGGTTGCCCAGGGGGGAGACCTTGAGGTCGAGGTTCTTCTTCAGCAGCTGCAGGCCATAGAAGGTGAAGAAGATCTCCACCTCGTAACCCAGCGCCGCCGCCGTGGAACCCAGGATGAAGGGAGGATAGGCCCAGTCGAGGGTGCCCTTGGTGGCGATGATCGCCAGCTTTTTCTGTTCCATCGTCTTGCTCCTCTTCGGTCGAGAGGTTTCAGGGAAGGGTCAGCAGTGCCTCAGGCCTTCCTGATCAGGAAGTGGAACTTGCCACCCTCTTCCTTGGACTCGATCAGCTCGTTGCCGGTCTGCTTGGAAAAGGCCTCGAAGTCCTTCACCGAACCGGGGTCGGTGGCGATGATGTGCAGCACCTTGCCGGACTCCATGCCGGCCAGCGCCTTCTTGGCACGCAGGATGGGAAGGGGGCAGTTCAGACCGCTTGCATCGAGTTCTTCGTCAAAGTCAGCCATGGCTAATCTCCAGTGTCGGTAGGGTTGTTATAAAGTGCTACCTTATATTCGAAACTTCTTGGAAAGGCAAGCACCGGGTGGAAAATCAGACGGCCAGGGGCGGCGCGATCTCGTAGCCATGCCGCGCCCAGTCGATGATGCCGCCCCTCAGGTTGTAGACGTTGTGCACCCCCTGCTGCTCCAGGAAGGCGCAGGCGTGGTAGGAGCGCGCACCGCTGCGGCAGTAGAGGATCACGTCCTTGTCCCTGGGCAGGTCCTGCATCTTCAGGGGAATGAGATGCATGGGAAGATGCTCGGACCCGGGCAGTACGCCCTGGCGCACCTCCGCCTCGCTGCGGATATCGAGGAGCACCAGGTCGTCCCCGGCCTCCAGGCGATTCTTCAGCTCGGATACGTCAATCTCTTTGACTTGCATTCGGGTTCACGAAGGTGAGAGTCAGAATTTATAAAGTATATTATGATAGTCTCATATATTCAATCTCGGCAGCTCGCATAAACTCCGCTGAAAGCATGGTTTTTACAATCCAAAACAAGGGCTTATGCTATGCTCCGTAGCAACTTGCAGAGGCTTGACGGCGACCCATGGACTACCTCCCCATCTTCCTGAAGATCGAGAACCGGCCCTGCCTGGTGGTGGGCGGCGGCGAAGTGGCGGCACGCAAGGTCGGGCTCCTGCTCGAGGCCGGCGGCCGGGTCACGGTGGTGGCGCCCGAGCTGTGTGAAACCCTGGAACGGCTCCGCGAGGGGGGCGAGATCGAGCACCGGCGGGGAGATCACCGGGCGGCCGAAGTCGGCGGCAACGCGCTGGTCATCGCCGCCACCGATGACGAGGCGGCCAACCGCGAGGTGGCCACCCGGGCGCGGGAGGCCAACATCCCCGTGAACGTGGTGGACGACCCGGAAGACGGCACCTTCATCATGCCCTCCATCATCGACCGCTCTCCCGTGGTGGCTGCCGTCTCCACCGGTGGCGCCTCGCCGGTGCTGGCCCGTCTCATCCGGGCGCGCCTGGAATCCCTCATCCCCGCCGGCTACGGCCGGCTGGCGGAACTCACCGCCCGCTTCCGCGACCGGGTGAAGGCGGCACTGCCCTCCACCGACGACCGCCGCCGCTTCTGGGACCGCATCCTCCAGGGAAGCGTGGCCGAGCGGGTCTTCTCCGGGCACATGGAGGAGGCCGAGGCGGTGCTGGAAAAGGAGCTGGAGGCATTCTCGCCCTCCCACGGCATGGGCGAGGTCTACCTGGTGGGTGGCGGCCCCGGCGACCCCGACCTGCTCACCTTCCGCGCCCTGCGCCTGATGCAGCAGGCCGACGTGGTGGTCTACGACCGCCTGGTGGCCAAGCCGGTGCTGGAGATGGTGCGGCGCGACGCCCAGCGCATCTACGTGGGCAAGGAGCGCGACCGCCACGCCATGCGCCAGGAGGAGATCAACGCCCTGCTGGCAAAGCTGGCGAAGGAAGGGAAACGGGTGGTGCGCCTCAAGGGCGGCGACCCCTTCATCTTCGGCCGCGGCGGCGAGGAGATCGACACCCTGGCCGAGGAGGGGGTGCCCTTCCAGGTGATCCCCGGCATCACTGCCGCCTCGGGCTGCGCCACCTACTCGGGCATTCCGCTGACCCACCGCGACTACGCCCAGTCGGTCACCTTCGTCACCGGCCACCTCAAGGACGGCACCATGAACCTCAACTGGCACCAGCTGGCCCAGCCACACCAGACGGTGGTCTTCTACATGGGGCTGCACGGACTGCCGGTGATCGTGGAGAAGCTGCAGGAGCACGGCGTACCGGCCGACATGCCCATCGCCCTGGTGCAGCAGGGCACCACCCACCTGCAGCGGGTTTTCACTGGCACCCTGGAGAACATCCTCGATATCGTGGAGCGGGAGAAGCCCAAGCCACCCACGCTCATCATCGTGGGCGAGGTGGTGAAACTCCACGAGAAACTCTCCTGGTACAAGGGGGAGCGGGCCGGCCGCCAGGGGGCCACCTCCCCGGTGCAGCCGGGCACCGAGCTGTAAGACCTGCAGGAGCGGCGCCCTCGCCGCGAATGGTCCGAATGTTCGGCCCGAGGGCGGGCCTCCTACTTCGTCTCGTCTCCCCATTGGATCCAGCCACCGGCGGAAACGCCTCGCCAATGACCCGATAACGGATATTTATTAGATATGGAAATGCGAATCAGTATTATTTGCATGCCTGTTGTATTCGCATCCGAAAGCCCATGGTCACGAGTCGCCTCTGCCGCCCCGGCCTGTTCCTCCTCGCACTGGGAGTGGTTCCGCCCGCATTTTCCGATCCCACCGATACCCGCCACGGCACCGTGGAAGAGAGCGGAACGCCCATTCCCCTCGAAGGCGGCTTCACCACCACCTGGCAGCACGCCGGCAGGTCGGGGATCCACGACGAGGCGGGGGCCTCCATCGACCTGGTGGCCACCCTGCCCATGGGCAGCGGCACCTGGACCCTCTACCTCGAAGGCAGCACCACCCCCGGAAAGGAAGGCGTAACCTCTCGGCTGCCGGAAGTGAACGCCGATATCGGCACCGCGCTGAACTCGAAAGGGAAGGGACGGCTGCAGCTTTCCGAGCTCCACTACAGCCTGCCGCTCGCGGTTGGCGAGTTCACGCTGGGCCTGCTGGATCCCGCCGGTTTTCTCGACCGCAGCGAGGTGGCCAACGACGAGACCCGCCAGTTCCTGGCCGCCCCCTTCGTCAATAACCCGACCATCGGGCTGCCGGACTACCACCTGGCCGTCGCCTGGCACCATCATGCCACGGAAAACCGGCCCGGCATCACCCTGGAACTGGGCAGCACTCATGGCCTGGCGGACAACGGGGGCAGTTACGCGGAGCTGATTCGCCCGGGCGGGAAGGGGGTCTTTTTCGCCGCGGAAGGATACGGCCATCTCCGGCGGGCGCTCTGGCGACTGGGATTCTGGGTCAACGGGGCCGATCACCCCCCGCTGGACGGAAGCGGGCGCCCGGGCCTCGCGCACGGGTTCTACGCCACCCTGGACGGAGAACTGGAAACGCTGCGCTGGAACCTGCGCGGCGGCTGGGCCGGCGCCCGGGTGTCGGCCGCAACCACCTTCGCCGCCCTGGCCGTCGAACGCCCCCTGCCCGGGGTGACCCTGGGGGCAGGCTTCGCGTACACCGGCGCCTCCCCGGAACTGGAGGGGGGCGCGGATCGCCTCCAGCTGGAAGGCTATGCCCGGTTCGAAACGCGAAGCGGGCTGGAGATCACACCGGACATCCAATGGGTGCGCCACAGCGACCTGCGGAAGGAGGCGGGGAACACCTGGGTCGCGGGCGTGCGCCTCACCTGGAGCTTCTGAGGGAGTTCGCCGTTCAGACCGGATCCACCCAGTCGGCAGGCCGCAGCTGGTCCTCGCGCACCTTGGGGGTGAAGTACTCGTCGGCGTAGTCCAGGTCCACCTCGTTGCCGTCCTTGTCCACCAGGGGCAGCTCGTAGTCCTTCCAGCCGCGCAGGCCGGTGGCCAGCGAGGCCACGTTCTTGTAACCGAGCACCTGCAACGAGTGGGCGGCGAGGACGCTGCGCTGGCCGGAGCGGCAGACCACCACCACCTCGCGGTCACGGGCGCGCACCAACTCGGGGATGGTCTCCTCGTAGTCCCACTCGCAGGCCGACTCGAGGATGCCGCGCGGCACCAGCAGGGAACCCTCGATATGCATGGCGTCGTACTCGTAGGGTTCGCGCACGTCCACCAGGAGGATGTCGGGATTCTCCTGCATCCGCTCCTCCAGGTCCCAGGGCATGTACTCTTTGACCGTGGTGAGGCAGTCCTTCACCAGCTGCATGAATCGCTTCATCGGCTCACTCTCTCGTTGACCGGGGAGGCGGAACCTCCCGTATACCAGTTTTGTTCGTTGGTTCTTTGTTCGCGGCGAGGGCGCCGCTCCTACGTTTTCGTTTCCGGCTTCTCGCAGAACTTCTGCTCCACCGCCAGCACTGCTGCCTCCACCCTCGAGTGGACGCCCAGCTTGCGCAGGATCGCCTTCACGTGCAGCTTCACGGTGCCGTCGGAGATGCCGAGGTTGCGGGCGATCACCTTGTTGCTCTGTCCCTCGGCCAGCAGGCAGAGGATCTCGCGCTCCCTGGGAGTGAGCTGCTCGATGGCCTTGGGCACCCGCGGCGCCTCTTCGCCCTGCACCGCCCGGGCGAGCACCATGGTCAGTTCCGGCGCCACCACCGTCTCGCCGGCGAGTATCCGCTTCAGCGCCTGGATCAGGTCGTCGGGCTCCATGTCTTTTAGCAGATAGCCCCGGGCACCGCATTGCAAAGACGCAATCAGGTCGTTCTCCTCGCGGCTGGTGGTGAGGATCACGATGGGCATCTGTGCGCCGCGCTCGCGCAGCAGCCGGAGCACTTCCAGCCCGCTCATGCGCGGCATGCGCATGTCCAGCAGCACCACGTCGGGCTGCAACGCCTGGACCTGCTGAAACCCCTCCTCGCAGTCGCCCACGGCGCCCACCACCTCCAGGCCGCGCCGCTCCAGCAGCTCCTGCAGGCCGATGCGGAAGAGCGCATGGTCATCGATGAGCAGAATGCGCATCATGCCCTCCACCGCCGGTCGGGACCGCGCACCCGCTGCACCGGCTGGTAGACCAGCTCGACGCGGGTACCCTCGCCCGGCTCGCTCTCGATCTTCAGCTCCCCGCCCAAGCGACGGGCCCGCTCCTCCATGATGGAGAGGCCGATGTGCTCGCCCGGATGGCCCTCCCGCACCTCGCCAGCGAACCCCACACCGTCATCCTCCACCAGCAGGGAATAGACGCCGCCCCGGCAACCGAGCAGCACCCGCACGGTGTGGGCCCTGGCGTGCTTGCGGATGTTGGCCAGCGCCTCCTGCACGATACGCAGCATCTGCATCTCCTCGGAAGAGGAGAGCTTCACCTGGCCGCACTCCTGCTGGAAGTAGGTGGCGATGCCGGTCTCGGCGGAGAAGCGCTCCACCAGCTTTTCCAGCGCCACCGACAGCCCCCGCCCGTCCACCGGCGTGCGGAAGCTGGTGAGCAGGTCGCGCAATTCGGTATGGGCCTCGTCCATGCCGTTGCGGATGCGCTGGAGGTCGCGCAGCGCCACCTCGCAGGCGCCCTCCTCGTCCAGCGCGTCCTCCAGCATGCGCACTTGGAAGCGCAGACTGGCCAGGGTCTGGGCCAGGGAGTCGTGCAGCTCGTGGGCCAGGGCGTTGCGCTCCTCGAGGATGGAGAGCCGCCGCGCCTCCTCGTCGGAACGCTGCTTGGCGATGGCCATCCCCAAGTGGCTGCCAATGGTCTGCAGCAGCTCCATGATGTCCTCCCGCTCCGAGACGCCCGGTTTCTTCACGTAGATGCGGTAGTTGCCCAGGGTGTCGCCGTGGTGCACCAGGGGAACCTCCACCAGCTCCACCTCTTCCGGGCCGAAGGTCTCGTGGCCGAGCTCCCGGCTGCAACAGCGGGCCTCGTGGTCGCAGAGCACGTCACCGGGCGAGAGCGGCGCGCCGCAGGTGCAGATCTCCAAGGGCAGCAGTTCCTGCTCGGTGCGCACCCGGTCGTCCAGGCCGATGGCCCCCACCAGCCGCATGCGGCCATCCTCCTGCACCACCCGCGCGCTCACCGCGATGCCATTCACCATCTCCTTGAGCACCCGCAGGAAGCGCACCAGCAGGGCGTCCAGGTTCTCCTCCCGGTTGATGGCGGCGGCCACGTCGTAGAGGATCTTCAGCGAGGCGGTCTTCTGCGCCAGGCGGGTGGTGTGGCGGGCGATGCGGCTGTCCATGTCCTCGTAGAGTTCCATCAGCTCCTCGGAGATGGAGTCGATGTCCCGCACCATGCCGCTGAGCACCCCCGTGTCGGTGTCCGGCAGGGTGGCGCCGGGCTCACCCTGGGAGACCTGGGCCACGGAGGCTTCCAAGGTCACCAGCGGCTTGAGCAGCTGGCGCTTGAGCTGGATCCCGGCCATCACCAGCCCCAGCAGCGCCAGCAGGCAGGCCAGCGCCAGGGTCGCGATGGCCCCCATCCCCAGGTCACGAACCACCAGACCGTAGAAGGTGACCAGGCAACCGGTGACCACGGCGACGAGCAGCAGGAAGAGGGGAAAGACCAGCCGCGCCGAGCGCAGCAGCCCGTACACCGAGGGCATCTGCTCCGCGGCCTCCCCGGATGGGTGGATCCCCGCTTCCGCGCGTTGTGACGCACCGCTCAACATCGGCAGCCGAACTTCCGCCATTGAGAATTGTCAATGCTCATATATTAGTTTTCGTTAATATGCTTGATAAAGTTCCCGATTACCAGAGGAAACAGCCATGTTAGCCACATTGATTGGTCTGGTGGCGGCGATGATCTTCTCCTTCGTCACCTACATGATATACGGTCTCGAAGGCGTCATGACCCAGCAATGGATCGACCAGGTGTTCTGGGCGCTGATCCTTGCCGGCGTGGCGGTGGGCATCGTCAACAGCATCTGGCGTTGCCTTGCCTGCGAGATCAGCAAGCGCCTCCACAACCAGACCCTCACCGACTGGACCTGCAGCAGCTGCAGGCACTGAGGGCGTTCCTGCCGGTAGGAGCGACGCCCCTGCCGCGAATGTTCGGCCCGGGGGCGGGCCTCCTGCCATCCTGCAGGCGGCGCCCCGCCGCGAGCGCCCGGTTCAACCACTCTCCTCCCGGAGCAGGCCCTCTTCGGCCTGCTCTTTCTGTTGCAGCTCCCACATTTCGGCATAACGCCCGCCCTGCGCCAGCAGCCCGGCATGGTTGCCCCGCTCCACGATGCGCCCCTGCTCCATGACCAGGATCTGGTCCGCGTCCACCACGGTGGAGAGGCGGTGGGCGATGACCAGGGTGGTGTGGTGCTCGGCCACCTGCGCCAGGGTCTCCTGGATCGCCTTCTCGGTCCTGCTGTCCAGAGACGAGGTGGCCTCGTCGAAGATGAGAATGCGGGGCCGCTTGAGCAGCACCCGGGCGATGGCCACCCGCTGCTTCTCGCCGCCGGAGAGCTTCAGGCCGCGCTCGCCCACCACCGTGTTCCAGCCGTCGGGCAGGCGCTCGATGAAGTCGCGGATATGGGCCAGCTCCGCCGCCCGCTCCACCTCCTCGCGGCTGGCGCCGGGGCGGCCGTAGAGGATGTTGTAGTAGATGGTGTCGTTGAAGAGCACCGTGTCCTGGGGCACGATGCCGATGGCGGCGCGCAGGCTCTCCCGGGTCACTTTCCGGATGTCCTGGCCGTCGATGCGGATGGCGCCGCCGGTGACGTCGTAGAAGCGGTAGAGCAGCCGGGCGATGGTGGACTTGCCCGCACCGCTGTGGCCGACGATGGCCACCTTGTGACCGGCTGGAACCTCGAAGTTGAGCTGTTCCAGGATCTGCCGCTCGGGCTGGTAGGAGAAGTCCACGTGATCGAACTCGATGCGTCCGCCCGCCAGCTCCAGTGGCTTTGCATCCGGGGCATCCGTAATCTCCGGCTTGCGTTCCAGCAGCTTGAAGACGAGGTCCATGTCCGCCAGCGAGTACTTGATCTGGCGGTAGACGATGCCGAGGAAACCCAGCGGGATGAAGAGCTGCAGCAGGAAGGCGTTCACCAGCACCAGGTCGCCGATGGACATGGCACCGGCGGTGACCTGGTGGGCGGCGAAGAACATGATCACCGTCACCCCGGCGGCGATCACCGCCCCCTGGGCGAAGTTGAGCAGGGACATGGAGGTCTGGCTCTTCACCGCCCAGTGTTCCCAGTCGCCCAGCATGCGGTCGAAGCGTTCCACCTCCAGTTTTTCATTGCCGAAGTACTTCACCGTCTCGTAGTTGATGAGGCTGTCCAGGGCACGGCTGTTGGCCTCGGATTCCAGCCGGTTCATGTGGTGGCGGAAGTCCATGCGCCACTCGGTGATGGCGAAGGTGACCAGGGCATAGACCACCACGGTGCCGAAGGTGATGAAGGTGAAGACGGGGTCGTACTTCGTCACCAGCACGCCGCCCACCAGGGAGAACTCCACCAGGATGGGCAGGATGCTGAAAGCCATGTAGTTGAGGATCTGGGAGACCGAGCGGGTGCCCCGCTCCAGGTCGCGGCTGATGGCGCCGGTTCTCCGTTCCAGGTGGAAGCGCAGCGAGAGCTCGTGGAGGTGGGCCAGCACCCGGGTGGAGAGGCGACGCATGGCGCGGTAGCGCACCTTGGCGAAGACGATGTCGCGCAGCTCGTTGAAGAGGCTGGCGAAGAGCTTGAGCAGGCCGTAGCCGGCCAGCAGCGCCACCGGCAGCACCAGCACCTGGCCGGGACGGTTCTCCAGGGCGTCCACGATCTCCTTCAGCGCCAGCGGCACGCCCACGTTGGCCACCTTGGCCAGCACCAGGCAGGCCAGGGCGAAGAGCGCGCGCCCGCGGAACTCCCACAGGTAGGGCAGCATGCTGCGCAGGTTGTGCCAGTCCCGCCGGTTCTTGTGGACCACCGGCGGCACCGAGTGATGGTGAACCATGCTATAATTCGTAGCGAAATAACTCTTTGAAATTCAGGGATTTCCCATCCCCGAGCAGAAAGCGGATGATAGCAGATGCAGACCGAAGATGAGGTGAGAAAAGCCCTCGAGCAGTCCATGAACGACTGCAGCTACAATGAGCCCTTCGCGCTCATGGTGCTGGGCGACAGCATGGAGCCCGAGTTTCCCGACCAGTGCATCATCATTCTCGAGCGCTCCGAGGTGTGCAAGGACGGCATGTACATCATGGCCATGGTGGAAGGGGTGCGCTGGTTCCGCCAGTACCGCAAGGACGAGAAGGGCGAGCGGCTGGTGGCCCTCAACGAGCGCTACCCGGAGATTCCGCTGGAGGGGCTCGACTGGCAGGTGGAGGCCATCTGCTACCAGCGCAACATCAAGCGCAAGGTGAAGCACTACCGGTACGACTGAAGATGCCGGGCGCCGCACAATCCCGTGGGTCGGACTTCAGTTCGACGAAGATCCCTGCCCCGGACGCTGTCCGCTGCCTTCTGTGGCTCCTGCTCCTCGCCCTTGCCGGCCCGGCCGCAGCCGCCGAGCGCATCGTGGTGGAAGCCGCCACCGTGGAACGGAAACCCGTCTCCCTCACCCTGGAACGGCCGGGGACCCTGGTGCACCGACACATCCTGAGGGTCTACAACCAGGAGGAGGGACGCCTGAAACAGCTTCCCTGGTTCGAGGGCGACCAGGTGAAGAAGGGCCAGCTGCTGATGGAGCTGGACACCCGCATGCTGCAGTCGGAGATCCGCAAGGCCGAAGCGGACCTGCGCCTGAAGCAGCGGCGCCTCACGCGGCTGGAAAAGCTGGTACGCCAGAACGCCGCCTCCACCGACGAGGTGGCCGAGGCCCGCACCGAACTCGAGGTGGCCAGGGCGGAGCTGGAGATCCTCCGCACCCGCCTGGGCTACACCCGGGTGACGGCCCCCTTCGACGGCGTCGTGCTGGAGCGGCTGGCCGAGCCCGGCGACGTCAAGTCCCGCTACAGCCACCTGCTCACCCTGGCCGACCCCGGTTCCCTGGTGATCCGCTTCCGGCTGGAGGGGGAACTGCTGGCCGAGATCGCACCGCAGCAGAAATTGAGCGTCCGTCATGCCGGTCGGGAGCACGGCGCCACCCTCGTCCGACTCTTTCCGGCGGTGGACCCGGTCAGCCGCCTGGGCCGGGCGGAAGCTGTCTTCGACCGGATCCCGGACCAGGCACGCAGCGGCGACTTCGTGCGCGTGCGAATCACCACCCGGCCCCGCCCCCGGCTTCTCGTGCCCTCCTCCGCGCTTCGCGTGGACCGCCGCGGAGAACACGTCTACCTAGTGGACGGAGAAAGGGCCAGGCGGCAGCAGGTGAGAAGCGGCCGCCGCATCGGCACGGAGGTGGAGATCCTGGAAGGTCTGCAGCCGGGGCAGCGGGTGATCACCCGCGGCTTTCTCGGCCTGAAAAATGGCGCATCAATCACAGTTTTGGAACGGGGGCGCCAGAATCGCGTCACCGCTCCTTGAAAAGCGGGAAAAAATTCAAAATACTGTGTGCCCAACACTCTCCTCCACACTTTCATCCGGGCCAAAAGACATGCTTGGCAAACCCCTGAAGCTCTTTTCCGTCCTGCTCGTGCTCCTGTTCGTGGCCAGCGAACTGCCGGCCGCACAGCTCACCATGGGTGAGGCCATCAACAAGGCGGGACGGCAGCGCATGCTCTCCCAGCGCATCGCCAAGGCCTATGCCATGGTGGGCGCCAAGAACGTGCTCAGCGCCAGGATCCAGCTGCAGGACGCCGTGAACCTGTTCCAGAAGCAGCTGGACGAGCTCACCAAGTTCGCCAAGACCAAGAAGGAGAAGGAGGTCATCGCCGAGGTGACCCGGCTCTGGAAGCAGTACCGCAAGCTGGTCACCGGCAAGCCGGACCGGGAGAAGGCCGGAGAGGTGATGAACCTGTCCGAAAAGGTGCTGGCCAAGGCCCACGAGTTCGTGCTGCTGCTGCAGGACCGTTCCGGCACCAGCGCGGGCAAGCTGGTCAACGTCTCCGGCCGGCAGCGCATGCTCTCCCAGCGCATCGCCAAGTACTACGCCTACAAGAGCTGGGGATTCGACGACCCCCAGTACGACAAGGAGATGAGCAAGGCGATGACCGAGTTCCGCAGCGCGCTCGACTTCCTCAAGAACGCCCCCGAGAACACTTCCGAGATCAACGACGCGCTGGCCAAGGTGGAGAAGGACTGGAACACCTTCGAGTTGAGCAAGCGGGTCAAGCGCGGCAACTACATTCCCTCGCTGGTGATGCGCTCCATGGAGAAGATCCTGGGGCAGATGAACTACATCACCGCGCTCTACGCCGCCATTCTCAGGTAGGAGCGGCACCCCCACCACAAACCGTTTTTCGTATTCGGCCCGAGGGCGGACCTCCTACACGTAGGAGCGGTGCCCTCGCCGCGAACCGTGTCGGGTTCGGCCCGGGGGCGGGCCTCCTACGGGTAGATACTCTGTTCGCTGTCAACCCAGGAATTGGCCCGAGTCATAAGCTGGATGAATCGGGCAACGGGCCGTGATAGAACCTGGTGCCGTCGAAGTCGGCGTCATGACGCAGCATACCGTGGATGGCATGGAGCAGTTTGCGCATGACCGCACAGATGGCCTGGAT
>AMFO01002420.1_pt1 | contig 21492 bp, 19 predicted proteins | sample 552608 | NCBI WGS metagenome assembly AMFO01 (sample SAMN01893955, study PRJNA167987) | microbial mat metagenome | biome: hydrothermal vent | place: USA: Loihi, Hawai'I | collected 2003-05-01
TCGTCCAGGTGGAAGGAGTAGGCGTCCTTCATCAGGAATTCACGGGCGCGCATCACGCCGAAGCGTGGCCGCCGCTCGTCGCGGAACTTGGTCTGGATCTGATAGAAATTGACCGGCAGCTGGCGGTAGCTGCGCAGCTCGTTGCGCGCCAGCTCGGTGATGATCTCCTCGTGGGTGGGGCCGAAGCAGAACGGGCGGCCGTGTCGGTCCTCGAAGCGCAGCAGCTCGGGGCCGTATTTGTACCAGCGACCGGATTCCTCCCATAGCTCGGCCGGCTGCACCGCGGGCATCAGCACCTCGAGGGCGCCAGCGCGGTCCATTTCTTCGCGCACGATGGTCTCCACCTTGCGCAGTACACGCAGCCCCAGTGGCAGCCAGGTGTACAGGCCGGAGGCCAGCTTGCGGATCATGCCCGCGCGCAGCATCAGGCGGTGGCTGGGGATTTCGGCGTCCGCCGGGACTTCCTTCAGGGTCTGCAGGGGGAAACGGGATACACGCATGTTCGATCGGGCCTGGCAGTTGACGAGGCCGTGATTCTAACGGAATCACCGGCAACGCGGCAGCGTCGTCGGTTCAAGTCGAGGGGCGGCGTGCCGCTAGGAGAATGTATGAACACTCTTGTCCGAGTTCGGCCATACTTGGCTGTCGAGGCTGCCGGTACCCGTTGGTGGTTGGTACTCGTGCTGTCGTGCCTGCTCACCTGGGCAGGATCACAGTCCCAGGTGTTGCTGTTCACTCCCGCCTTGTATCGCTGGGTCGAGAGCGAATATGGCCTCGAAGCAAGGCGGCGGGTCGAGCGGCTGCAAAGACTCATGGAGGAGCATCAGCATGATGCCGAGGAGGACAAGATCCGTATCGTGAACCGTTTTTTCAACCGTGTGCGCTACGACGAGGATGATGTGCTCTGGGACCAAAAGGACTACTGGGCCACCCCGTTCGAGGTGCTGGGTCTGAATGCAGCCGATTGCGAGGACTATGCGCTGTCGAAATATTTTACCCTGGTGAGCATGGGGGTCCCGGAGGAGCGCTTGCGGGTCACCTATGTCAAGGCAGTGAAGATCGGGCGTGCGCACATGGTGCTCGCCTATTATCCGACACCCGGTGCGGAGCCATTGATTCTGGACAATCTCACCGACCGTATTGAACCTGCAGGCCGGCGCACCGACCTGGTGCCGGTGTACAGTTTCAACGGTGCGGATCTGTGGTTGGCGGTGAACCGGGTGGAGGGACGCAAGGTGGGTGGTGCCGACCGAATCCAGCGTTGGCAGGCGTTTCAGAAAAGGCTGCGCGAGCAGATGGGAGAGAATTCATGAGCCTGTCGAGACAACTCGTGCTGTTGATCAGTACCCTGGTGTTGCTGCTGTTTGTCGGCACCTTCCTGATCAGTGTGCATAACACCCGTGACTATCTCGAGAACCAGCTGGCCTCGCACGCCCAGGACGCGGCCACCTCGCTGGGCCTGAGTGCCACCGCCCATGTGGCCAGTGGCGACCAGGCGATGTTCACCTCGATGGTCAACGCCATGGCGCACCGGGGGGATTATCTGTCGATTCGCCTCGAAGGCCTGGACGGCAGGGTGCTGGTCGAACGTCACACCGATTTTCGGGCGGATGTGCCACGGTGGTTCATGGCGCTTTTCCCGCTGCACCCACCCGAGGGCGAGGCGGTGATGATGTCGGGCTGGCGTCAGGTGGGCAAGGTGCGTGTGGTCAGCCATCCCGGACTGGCCTACCGCAAGTTGTGGAGTACGGTCGTCGATACCCTGGTCTGGTTCTGTGCGGCGGCCGGCGCTCTGCTGTTGCTGGCGCTGATCCTGTTGCGCTGGCTGCTGCGGCCGTTGAAGAAGGTGGAAGGGCAGGCCGAGGCGATTTGCAACCGCGAGTTTCCGATTGTCGAGGAGCGGCCTTTCACCCTGGAGTTCCGGCGTGTGGTCGATGCCATGAACCGCCTGTCGGGCAAGGTCCGGCAGATGCTGGACGATGCCGAGCGCCTGGCCACCCGCCTGCGCGAGCAGGCCTATACCGATGCCCTGACCGGGCTGGCCAACCGGCGGCATTTCAGGGCGCTGCTGGAGAGTCGTCTGGCCGACGAACAGAGCGCGGGCGGCCTGTTGCTGGTGCAGATCCGCGATTTCACGGCCTTCAACGATACCCACGGTTACCAGGCAGGCGACCAGCTGCTGATCGCGGTTGCCGAGTTGTTGCGTCAGGAGACCGCCGGCCTCGCAAGGACGACCCTGGCACATGTTGCCGGCGCCGACTTTGCCGTGTTGTGCGAAGGGATGGACATGGCGCGGTTGCGCGAGCTGGCGGCGCGTATCGCGGCGGCACTCGGTGGTCTGTGCGCCGTGCAGGAAGGGCTGTCGGCCGATGTCGGGCAAGTGGGTGGTGTGATGTATCGCGACCAGGAAGCGGGTGAGCTGCTGGCGCAGGCCGACCTGGCGCTGCGCCAGGCCCGCCAGGCCGGAGGCAATGCCTGGGTGGTGCTCGAACCGGCGCATGCGGCTTGTGTCACGCGTTCGGCCTCGCAATGGGGAGAAACGATCGAGCGCGCGCTCGACAAGGGCAGCTTCCAGATGCAGGCGCAGGGGGTGTATGCCGCCGACGGGACACTGCTGCACCGCGAGTTGTTCCTGCAGCTGGTGGACCGGGAAGACGATGCGGGGGTCATCATCCCCGCCGGTGTCTTCGTGCCGGTGGCCGAGTCGCTGGGCTTGGCGGTGCGCATCGATCATTGGGTGATCACCGAGGTCTGCGAACGCCTGTCAGGGCTGTTCGACGGGGAGACGCTGGCGGTCAATCTGTCTTCCGGCAGCCTGGTGGAGGCGGAATGCCTCGACTGGGTGGAGCAGACCTTGCGTGCCCATCCCGAAGTGGCGCGCCGTCTGGTACTGGAATGGTCGGAATACACGGCCCAGGCGCACCCGCAACGGCTGCGCGAATGGATCGACCGGCTGGCGCCGCTCGGTGTCGAGTTCTCGCTGGATCATTTCGGCAAGGGCTTCAGCGCCTTTACCGCCCTCCGCGAACTGAAGGTGCACTATCTCAAGGTCGATGCCGCCTTCACCCGCGACCTGGAGCAGGACCCGCAGGATACCTTCTTCCTGCACGTGGTCATCGACATCGCCCATGGTCTCGAACTACGGGTGATCGCCGAGGCGGTCGAGTCGGCGGCCGTGTGGGAGAGCCTGCGCGAGACCGGTATCGACGGCGGGCGCGGGTATTTCCTGGGTAGACCCGAAGACGTGCGGGCCTGATTCCCCGCCGCTGGCCCGGGCAGGGTGCCGGGCCAGCGGCCGAGGTGTCATTGCGCGGAACTCAGGCGTCGATACGCTTGTACTTGATGCGCTTGGGATTGACCGCGTCCTCGCCGAGGCGGCGCTTCTTGTCTTCCTCGTAGTCGGCGAAGTTGCCCTCGAACCAGACCACCTTGGAATCGCCCTCGAAGGCGAGGATATGGGTGGCGATGCGGTCGAGGAACCAGCGGTCGTGGGAGATCACCACCACGCAGCCGGGGAAGGCGAGGATCGCCTCTTCGAGTGCGCGCAGGGTTTCCACGTCGAGGTCGTTGGTCGGCTCGTCGAGCAGCAGCAGGTTGCCACCGGACTTGAGCAGCTTGGCCAGGTGCACCCGGTTGCGCTCGCCGCCCGAGAGGTCGCCGACCTTCTTCTGCTGGTCCGATCCACGGAAGTTGAAGCGCGAGCAATAGGCGCGCGACTGCACCTGGTAGTTGCCCACGGTGATGATGTCCTGACCGTCGGAGATCTCTTCCCAGACGGTCTTGTTCGGGTCCAGGGCATCACGGCTCTGGTCCACCGCGGCGATCTTCACCGTGGGGCCGATGCGCAGCTCACCGCCGTCGGGCTGTTCCTCGCCGGTCATGATGCGGAACAGGGTGGTCTTGCCCGCGCCGTTGGGGCCGATGATGCCGACGATGCCGCCCGGTGGCAGGTTGAAGCTGAGATCCTCGTAGAGCACCTTGTCGCCATAGGCCTTCTTCAGGTGCCTGGCCTCGATCACCAGGTCGCCCAGGCGCGGACCCGGCGGGATGTAGATCTCGTTGGTCTCGTTGCGCTTCTGGAATTCCTGGTTCTGCAGTTCGTCGAACTGCTTGAGACGCGCCTTGGACTTGGCGTGCCGCCCCTTGGGGTTGGAGCGCACCCATTCCAGTTCCTGCTTCATCGCCTTGATGCGCGCCTGCTCGGCCTTCTGCTCCTGCTCGAGGCGTTTCTCCTTCTGCTCCAGCCACGAGGAATAATTGCCCTCCCAGGGGATGCCGTGGCCGCGGTCCAGTTCCAGTATCCAGCCGGCGACGTTGTCGAGGAAGTAGCGGTCGTGGGTGACCGCCACCACGGTGCCGCTGTAGTCGTGCAGGAAGCGCTCCAGCCAGGCCACCGACTCGGCGTCGAGGTGGTTGGTCGGCTCGTCGAGCAGCAGCATGTCGGGCTTGGACAGCAGCAGTCGGCACAGGGCCACGCGGCGGCGCTCGCCTCCGGAGAGCTTGGTCACATCGGCATCCCAGGGGGGCAGGCGCAGGGCCTCGGCGGCGACCTCCAGCTGGCGTTCGAGGTTGTGGCCATCGGCCGCCTGGATGATGTTCTCGAGCTCGGCCTGGCGTTTGGCCAGGGCGTCGAAGTCGGCGTCGGGCTCGGCATAGGCAGCGTAGACCTTCTCGAGTTCGTCCATCGCCTGCTTGACCTCGCCGAGTGCTTCCTCGACGTTGCCGCGCACGTCCTTTTCGGGGTCGAGCTGCGGCTCCTGCGGCAGGTAGCCGATCTTGATGCCGGGCTGCGGCCGGGCCTCGCCTTCGTAGTCGTTGTCCACCCCGGCCATGATGCGCAGCAGGGTGGACTTGCCCGCGCCGTTGAGGCCGAGCACGCCGATCTTGGCACCGGGGAAGAAGGACAGGGAGATGTCACGCAGGATCTGCCGCTTGGGCGGCACGACCTTGCTGACGCGGTTCATGGTGAAGATGTACTGGGCCATGGATTCCTGAGAAACGTTGGTTCGACTGTATAGGTCGGGCTGCAGCCCGACACGGTGTTTCGCTTGTCGTGCAGTTTTGAATCACCTTGACAGGGTCTGGACCCTGTCAGGGTGTCGTCTGGTCAGGCTCCGGCGTGGAGCTCGGCGGCCTGCAGGGTGTTCTCCAGCAGAGTGGCCACGGTCATGGGGCCGACGCCGCCAGGCACCGGCGTGATCCAGCCGGCGATCTCCCGGGCTGCCTCGAAGTCCACGTCACCGCACAGGGAGCCGTCGTCCAGGCGGTTGATGCCGACATCGATGACGATGGCGCCGGGTTTGATCCAGTCTCCCTGCACGAAGTTCGGCACGCCCACGGCGGCCACCACGATGTCGGCCCGGCGCACCTTGTCGGCCAGGTCGCGGGTGCGGCTGTGGCAGATGGTCGGGGTGCAGCGCGCGGCCAGCAGCTCCAGCAGCATTGGCCGGCCGACGATGTTGGACTGGCCGAGGACGATGGCGTCCTTTCCTTCCAGCGCGATGCCGGTGCGCGCCAGCAGGGTCATCACGCCTTTGGGCGTACACGGCCGCAACAGCGGCATGCGCAGTGTCAGCCGCCCGATGTTGTAGGGGTGGAAGCCGTCCACGTCCTTGTCCGGGCGGATGCGCTCGGTGACCGCGTGTTCGTCGATCTGCGCCGGCAGCGGCAGTTGTACCAGGATGCCATCCACGTCGTCGCGTGCGTTCAGGTCATCGATCAGCTCCAGCAGCGTCTCCTGCGCCGTGTCGCTAGGGAGCTGGATCAGTTCGGACTTGAAGCCGGCCTTCTCGCAGGCCAGCTGCTTGTTGCGCACATAGACCTGGGATGCCGGGTTGTCACCGACCAGCACCACCACCAGGCCGGGGGGGCGCTGCCCCTCCTTGACGCGTTTTTCGACCTGCAGGCGCACCTGTTCACGCACCTCGGTAGCGATGGCCTTGCCATCGAGAATCTGGGCACTCATGGGATCTTGTCGTTTCGCCGGGTTGCTCGGGAAGCGGGAAATCATACCAGATGCGCTGCTGTTTAGCGGTTGCGCAGCGAGGGAGGGCTGGAGTCCAGGCACGGCAGCCGCGGGGCGTACGTCCCGGTTCGTGATCGCCAGGCGTGCCGGCGGGGGGGCAGCTCGGCGGCGAAGTCGAGGAAGGCCTGCTGTTGCCGCGTGTCGCACCGGTCGGCCTTGTTGGCGATCAGCACGTCGGCCAGGTGGATCTGGTCGCGGACCCGGGGGGATTGCTGGTGCCGAGGAAGCCGGTGACCAGGTTGACCGCGATCATTTGCCGCCGCTGATGTCGGCCCGGGGGGCGTCCTTTGCCGTCTGGCCGTCGTCGCGGAAGTAGTAGTCGTAGTGGCTGTGCAGGTGGTTGGTGAACTCCCAGGCCTCGTTGTAGGACAGACCGCTGTTCTCGGGGAAGATCACCTTCACGTACAGACCGTTGGGGTGCTGCTCGAGCAGGCGGCTCAGCACCCGATCGAGCTGCTGACGGCTGATCGGCTGGAATTCGCCCTTGTCGCCCTCGTGCCAGACGATGCGGTATTGGTCATCTTCCTTCCAGTAGCGTACCTCGACCACGTGGCGGCCGGCCGGCGAGCGCGCCGGGCGTATCAGTTTGTCGTACTTGACCTTGAGGTTGTCGTAGTCACCGGCCAGCACCTGGTATTTGCGCTCGACCTCCTGTGCCGCCTGGCGCGCGGCCTCGAGCGCGCGGCTGCGCTCGTCGAGGTCCTGTTGCAGGCGGTCGGCGCGGGTCTGGGCGTCGTGCAGACTGGCTTGCAGGCTGTCGATATTGGCCTTCAGGCTGTCCACATCGCTGCGGCTGGCCTGGAGTTCGAGTTCGCGGTTCTTCAGCGATTGCTCGAGCCGGGTCAGGCGTGCCTGCTGGTCCTTGAGCCGGCCCTCGAGTCGCTGCCGGTCGACGACGAGTCGTTCGGCCTTGCGCTCGAGCCTGTCGCGTGCCTCTGTCAGGCGGTTGATGGTCGCGATCTGCTCGGTGATGACCTGTTCGCGGTCCACGGCCTTCTCGCGCAGGCGCAGGATCTCGAGCCGGGCCTGGCGCAATTCGGCCTCGGTGCGGTGCAGGGCCACGGCCAGGCTGTCCTTTTCCTCGCCGGTGGCGCGCGCCAGCTCGGCGGCGATGCGTTCGGCCTCCATGGTGGCGCGCAGTTGGCGTACCAGCTCCATGTTGCGTACCAGCAGCACCACCAGGGCGATCAGGAAGATCATGACCACGGTGGTCATGATGTCGGTGAACGAGGGCCAGAAGCTCTCGTTGACCTGGCCCTCCTGGCGGTTCAGCCGCAGATCGGTGAAGCCGTCGTTCATTCGTCGTCACGCAGGCGGAAGCCTTGGCGCAGCGTGCGCAGGATGTCCGCCATGTAGTCCTCGAGATCGTCCACCTTGTGGCGATAGTGCGCCAGGGTGTCGACGATCTGCTGCTCGGTCTCCTTGAAGGTCTTGTGCGAGTCGGCCATCTCGGCGACCAGGGTTTGCAGCGAGCGGATCAGGCCGGTGAATTCGTGGAGCACGGTGTCGGTATCGATCTGGAAGCGTGGCATCAGATAACTGGTGGTGACCTGTTCGATGGCGCTCACCAGGTTGGTCTGGGCGTCGTTCAGCCGCAGGTAGAAATAGCCGAAGAACACGTAGCAGACGATGGCGGTGATGGTGGTGGACAGCGCGGTGGACATGCCGTGGATCACCATGCCCATGCCCGAGGCCGAGATGGCGTTCTCGAGCACGTCGGAGGCACCGATCAGGGCGATCGACAGCGACACGATGGTGCCGAACACCCCGGTGAGGATGAGGATGTTGTTGACGAACTTCGCCAGGCTGCTGCGCGTGCTCTCAGCGGCCACCAGGGTGGAGGCCAGCGCGTTCTGGTTGATCGGGGTATGGGTCTCGTGCAGCTTGAGCAGGGTGCGGTAGCGTTGCGCGATCAGGCTGCGCTTCGACACGCCGCGCAGTGCGTCGTCGGGGCGCCTGTGCAGGTTGCGCACGAAGCGTGTCAGGGCGGCCTCTTCCCGCGCATAGCCCATCAGGCTGATGGCCATGCGCAACATACCGATCAGGAACAGGGCCACGATGGCGCCGTTGATCACCCAGCCCAGCTCGGTGAGCTGGTCCTTGAAGTAGATGGCGTGGATCAGGCCCCACTTCCAGTAGAGCAGGCCGGCGGCCGCGCCGATCAGCACGAACATGCGTAACAGGGTGTTGCGGCTGTAGTGGCGATGGAAGTTGATGTTGTCCAAGTCCTTGGTCCTCGCACGCGGCCCGTTGGGGACCGGCGATTCTAGCACTGCGTCGTGAGTGTTTCCGGGAATAGTAATATATCGCGCAACGTCTTTTGTTAACCTTCGCAGCCTGTAGGAGCGGTGGTCTGTGGGGGCGGCGTCCCCTCCGCGAACGGTTCGGCCCGAGGACGGGCCTCCTGCGGGTAGGAGCGGCGTCCCCGCTGCGAACATTCGGTATCTTGCCAGCAACGAATCCAGGAGCCCCATGCCTCGCAATCTTCATGCCGCGGCCCATGAATGCCTGCTCACCGCGGACATCGACAGCAAGCTGCAACAGGCACGCGCCCTGGATGCCGAGCGGCGTGCCGGGCGCTTGCATTGTGTGCCGGTAGCGCTGCCCGATGTGACCGAACCAGGGCGTCCCCCTCGGCCCGAACTGGTGCCGCCCTCGCAGGTGCCGCAGCGGCGCATCGGCACGCCGGAGGGCCACGCGGCCCTGATCCACGCGGTGGCGCACATCGAGTTCAACGCCATCAACCTGGCCTGCGACGCGGCCTGGCGCTTCCAGGGGCTGCCGGAGGCCTACTATGCGGACTGGTTGCGGGTGGCCGCCGAAGAGGCGCATCACTTCACCCTGTTGCGCGACCGCCTGCGCGCGCTGGGCTACGATTACGGCGACTTCGCCGCGCACGATGGTCTCTGGGAGCTGGCACGCAAGACCGCCGATGACCCGCTGCGGCGCATGGCCCTGGTGCCGCGGGTGATGGAGGCGCGCGGGCTGGACGTGACCCCCGGGATGATGAAACGCTTCGCGCACATCGGCGACAGCGAGACCGTTGCGATACTCGAGGTCATCCTGCGCGATGAGGTCGGCCACGTGGAGGCGGGTACGCGCTGGTTCCGGCATCTGTGCCGCGAGCGTGGACTGGATCCCGAGGAACACTATTTCGAATTGCTCGAGGCCGCCTTCGGCAAGCGCATGCGTTGTCCCCTGCACAAGGTGGCGCGGCGCCAGGCGGGCTTCAGCGAGACCGAACTGCAACGTCTGGAGGCAATGTGCAAAGACTGATCATCTGGCTGTTGTTGCTGGCCGTGACCCCGGCATCCGCCGAGTCGGCCGCCTTGCTGGTGTACAAGGTGTGGGAGCAGGGCAGTGATCCCTACATCAGCCGCATCCTGGTCACCCCGACCCATGTGCGTCTGGACGAGGGAGAGGATACGGGCGACTACACCCTGCTGGATCGTGCCGCGGGCGTGGTCTACAACGTCTCGGCCGAGGACCACAGCGTGCTGGTGATGGCGCCTGGCGAGACGTCCGTGCCGGCGCAGCCTGCGCTGTTGCTCGATGCCACCGACGCGCCCGACACGCAGGCCCCGAAGGTGGCCGGGCGTACCCCGCACCGGGTGGAACTGCTGGCCAATGGCGAGCGTTGCACGACGCTCACCGTGCTGCCGGGCACCATGGAGGCCGCGTTGGCGGGGTTGCGCGACTTGCGCCGGGTGCTGGCGCGGGTGCAGGTCCGCTCGCTGACGGCCATGCCGCAGGACTTGCAGACCGCCTGCGAGCTGGCCAGCACGGTGTACGCCCCGACCCGTTCGCTCGATCACGGGCTGCCGCTGAGCGAGCAGAGTCCGGGACGGGTGCAGGTGCTGCTCGACTACATGCCGGATTTCGAGGTCGATGGCGGCCTGTTCGGCGTGCCCTCCGGCTACCAGCGGATCGAGATGTCCGAGCTGGCTCCGGGCTAGCCTCACGGCTCAGTCAGCGATCTTCTCCCCCATGCGCACCCGGCGGCCGACCAGGCCGTTCACCGGGTCCACTGCGTGCTGGGTGTTGAGCACGATCACCGTCGAGCCCATGTTGAAGCGGGCGATCTCCTCGCCTCGGGAAAAGCGTGGGGCCTCGTCGCCCTCGTAGGTCCAGCGTGCGATGCCGCCGTCGGGCGAGCGCACCTCGCCGTGCCAGACTGTCTCCATGCTGCCGACGAAGATGGCGCCGACCAGTATCAGCGCCATGGGACCACGGTCGGTGTCGAACAGCAGGATCAGCCGTTCGTTGCGCGCGAACAGGCCGGGCACGAGCTGGGTCGTGGTCTCGCTGACGCTGAACAGATCGCCGGGCACGAACACCATCTCGCGCAGGGTGCCGTCCAGCGGCATGTGGATGCGGTGGTAGTCGCGCGGTGCCAGGTAGATGGTGGCGAAGGTGCCGGACTCGAACTGCGAGGCCATGAAGCCATCGCCGGCGAGCAGGGCATAGAGGCTGTACTCGTGTCCCTTGGCCTGGATCAGGCGGTCGTGGAGGATGCGTCCGGCCTGACTCACCTTGCCGTCCACCGGGCTGGCCATGCCCTCCTCGGTGACCGGCCGTGCGCCGGGCTTGAGCGCGCGGGTGAAGAAGGCGTTGAAGCTGGGGTAGGCGTAGGGGTCTTCGACCAGCGCCTCGTGCATGTTCACCGCGTAGTGGGTGATCACATAGCGGATCAGCAGGTCCTTCAGCCAGCCGATCTCGCTGCGTGCCAGGTGGTACATGCCGCGCGAGAGCAGGTGTTGCGGCAGGATGCGCAGCAGCGCGGTGTTGAGGCGGTCGCCCCAGTCCGGGGTGGTGTCGTCGGTACTCATGTCGTCGAGGTGGTGATACAGCAGGCGCAGACTTTCGGCCATTCGCGCCGGCTTGTCCAGCGCTAGCCAGGCGTACAGCCTCCGATCCGGGCCGAGCAGGGCGGCGGTGGCCTGTGCGCCGCGGCAGGAAGCGGCGGTGTCGGTGGGCAGGTGCAAGGCATCGGCAAGGAGGGCGCGGCGACTGGGGGGCAGGACCTGTACCGCGGCCCAGTCGATATGCCGCCACAGGCTGTCGGGTATGCTCGGCCAGGCCGCGAGCAGCACCAGGCGCAGGGCTCCCTGGAGCTTGGGAGTGTCGGCCAGGCGGTTCCAGGTCTCGATGTGGGCGCGCAGCAGATCCTCGCAGGCCGGGCCGGGATCGCCGACCAGCAGCAGGGTCCAGTGCCCGGCGGTGACGCGTTCGAGCTCCTGGCCGAGCTGCCCCGGTGAGAGTGCGAGGGGTTGTGCGGGCAGGCGCAGGCCGGTCTTCTCCAGCTGGTGGCGTTGCCACTGCTTGCCCAGCCAGTAGCCGAGCAGCAGCACCGCCGCCGCCAGCAGGATCAGCGACAGGCGGCCTGGCCTGGTGCCTGGTCGCCTCAAGCCTCGTGCTGTGCCAGCCGCTTCTCGACGGCCGGCAGGGCGGCGCCGCTGTTGATGGCCGCGCCCATGTCGCTGAGTACCGCGTCGAGCGCGCCCAGGCACCGGGTGATGTTCTCGATGCGGCTGGCATGGCCCATCAGGCCGATGCGCCAGACCTTGCCGGCCAGGTCACCCAGCCCGGCACCGATCTCCAGCTGGTGTTCGGTGAGCAGGCGGCCGCGCACCGCGGCGTCGTCGGCGCCCTCGGGGATGCTCACGGCATTGAGCTGCGGCAGGCGGGCATCTTCGGGGACGATGAATTCCAGGCCCATGGCTTCCATGCCGGCGCGCAGGATGTGGTGGTTCTCGCGATGGCGTGCCCAGGCGTTCTCCAGCCCTTCTTCCTTGAGCATCAGCAGGGCCTCGTGCAGGGCGTACATGGCGTTGACCGGCGCGGTGTGATGGTAGGCGCGTTTTGCGTTGCCACCCCAGTAGGCCATGATGAGGTTCATGTCGAGGAACCAGCTCTGCACCTTGTGGTCGCGGTTGGCGATGACGTGCTGGGCGCGCTCGCTGAAGCTCACCGGCGAGATGCCGGGCACGCAGCTCAGGCACTTCTGGGTGCCGGAATAGACCGCGTCGATGCCCCAGTCGTCCACGCGCAGTTCACAGCCACCCAGCGAGGTGACCGCATCGACGATGCTCAGGCAGTCGTGCCGGCGGGCCAGCTCGGCGAGCGTCCTGGCATCGGACAGCGCGCCGGTGGAGGTCTCGGCGTGCACGAAGGCGAGGATCCTGGCATCCGGGTGGGCCTTGAGGGCGTCCTCGACCTTCTGCGGATCGACCGGCTTGCCCCAGTCGTCCATCACCATCACGGCCTCGCCGCCGCAGCGCTCGACGTTTTCCTTCATGCGTCCGCCGAACACGCCGTTCTGGCAGACGATGACCTTGTCGCCGGGCTGGACCAGATTGACGAAGCAGGCCTCCATGCCGGCCGAGCCGGGGGCCGAGATGGGCATGGTGAGCTGGCTCTCGGTCTGGAAGGCGTATTGCAGCAGGGCCTTGATCTCGTCCATCAGGTCGATGAAGGCCGGGTCCAGGTGGCCGATGGTCGGTCGGCTCAGGGCCTCGAGGATACGCGGCGGTACGTCCGAGGGGCCGGGACCCATGAGGGTGCGCTGCGGTGGGTGGAATGCGGTCTGTGACATGCTGGGAACCTGGTTGAAACTGTCGAGAATGGTGAGTATAGGGAGGGGGCGAACCGGGCGGCAACCGGGAAAACCGTGCAAAAGATGTGTCAGGGAAAGGTCAGCACGAAGCCCGCGCCCCCCAGCGCCGAGCGACCGATGCGCATGCTCGCGCCGTATTGCTGGAGGATCTCGCGTACCACGGCCAGGCCGATGCCCTCGCCGGGGTGACGCTCGTCGGCGCGTACCCCGCGAGCCAGCAGGGCCTCGCCCATGCCGGGTGGCAGGCCGGGGCCGTCGTCGGCGATCTCCAGGGTCAGGGGGCGGCCTTCCAGGCGGCAGACCCGCACCTGTGCGCGGGCATGGCGGAAGGCGTTCTCCAGCAGGTTGCCGAACAGCTCCATCAGGTCGCCCTCGTCCATGCGCAGGCAGACCGAGTCGTCCAGGTCGATGCTCAGCCGGATGCCACGATCGGCATGCAGCTTGGCCAGGCCGCGGCCCAGGCGTTCGAGCAGCGGTCGCAGGGCGAGCGGGGCGGACAGGGCGGTGCCCCCGGCCACGGCAGCCCGCTGTCGCTGGTAGCTGACGATCTCGTCGATGCGTTGCACCTGTTCTTCGACCAGTGCCGAGAGTTCGGGGCAGCGCTCCGGGTCGGTGGCGCTGCGCAGCACGGTCAGCGGGGTCTTCAGGCTGTGGGCCAGGTCGGCCAGGCTGTGGCGTACCCGTTCCTGGCGTGCCTGCGCCTGGGTGAGCAGGGCGTCGAGGTTGTCGGTCAGCGGGCGCAGCTCCACCGGTACCTCGTCGGGCAAGCGCGAGGCCCGGCCCTGCTCGATCTGCTTGATCGCCCCGGCGAGCCGGTACAGGGGGCGCAGGCCCCAGCGCACGGCGGCGAGTTGCACGCCGAGCAGGATCAGGCTGAGCAGGGCCAGCCAGCCCCAGAGGGTGGCACGGAAGTCGGCCTGCTGGCGCTCCAGGTCGCCGGTATCGGCAGCGATGGTGAAGGTGTAGGGGATGGGGGTACCCGTGAAGTCCTCCCAGGCCACGGTCTGCTCGAGCACCAGCAGGTGGCCCAGGTGGCGGATCCGTCTTTGCCCTACCGCCGGTGGCGGCGATGTCGGCAGGTCACGCCCGAGCAGCGAGAGCGAGCGCCAGCGGTAGGCGCCGTTCTCGCCGACGACCCGGGCATAGCGTCCCGAGTCGGGGCGGTTGAAGGCGGGGTCGGGCAGGGCCTGCGGCAGGCGCGGTCGGCCGCGTGCGTCCTCGCGGGCGGTCGCCAGCAGGGTGTAGACATGGGCCTGGAGCTGCTCGGTCAGCGCGGTTTCGCCGGCATGCCGAAAGGCCGAGTCCAGCGACCAGCCCGCCAGGCCGGCAAAGGCCGCGACCAGGGCGGTGCTGACCAGCAGCAGGCGGCGGGTGATCGAGGGTTGCATGGCCTAGTCGGTGCGGAAGCGATAGCCGCGCCCGCGCAGGGTCTCGATGGGCTTGCGCCGGCCGTCGGGGTCGAGCTTGCGGCGCAGGCGCCCGATGAACACCTCCAGCACATTGCTGTCACGGTCGAAGTCCTGGTCGTAGAGGTGTTCGGTCAGCTCGGTCTTGGAGATCACCTTGCCGGCATGCAGCATCAGGTATTCGAGTACGCGGTATTCGTGGCCGGTGAGTTCGACGGGCCGACCATCGACCGTCACGCTCTGCCGCGCGGTATCCAGGCGGATGCCGCGGCCCTCGATCACCGGGCTGGCGTGTCCCGCCGCGCGGCGCAGCAGGGCCTTGACGCGGGCCACCAGTTCCTCGACGTGGAAAGGCTTGGTGAGATAGTCATCGGCGCCGGCCTCCAGGCCCTCGACCTTGTCTTGCCAACTGTCGCGCGCGGTGAGGATGAGGATGGGGAAGGTGCGCTCGAGTTCACGCAAGCGATGGATCAGCTCGATGCCCGAGAGCTTCGGCAGGCCGAGGTCGATGATGGCCAGGTCCATGGGATATTCGCGTCCCAGGAACAGACCCTCCTCGCCATCGCCTGCGGTATCGACCGGAAAGCCCCGTTGCGCCAGTTCGCGGGCGAGTTGCTCGCGTAGCGGGGCCTCGTCCTCGACCAGCAGGATGCGCATCTCAGTGCCGGGAATCCCTGTGCCGCCGGCGGCGCTCCTCGCCGGCGCGCACCCGGTAGCGCTTGACCCGGCCGTCCGGTGTGAGGATGCGGATGCTGTAGGTTTCGCGGCCGTGCGCGTCGAGCAGGGTCTCGGCGGATAGGACGCGACCGTGGTAGCGTTCGCGGGCCTCGGAGACGGCCTCGTCGAGCGAGCTCCGCTGCAGCCAGCCCGCGTGAGCGGTGGTCGTGGCAAGCAACAGGGTGGCGCAGACGATGGAGCGCATCAGGTTCTCTCCCGCTCAGTCGATGGGCCGGACCGCTACCCGGACCTGGAGGTGTTTTCCCGGATGATGGTTCATGCGGGTGTGAAACACGTGGCCCTGATAACGGTATTTTACACGGTAGGCAACGATCTCCTCGTGCTCTTCCACGTGGTTGGTGATCTCGCAGCGCCGGCGGTGTCGCGGGCGATAGTCGAGGTGCCGCTCGCTGTGGCTCAGGTCGTGTGCGATCGAGGCGCCCAGCAGGGAGCCGGCCACGGTCATCGCCGTCTTGCCGCTGCCTCGCCCGAACTGGTTGCCGACCACGCCGCCGACGATGGCACCGACGATGGGCGGGGTGTAGGAGTCGTCGTGTCCGTAGTCTGATCGCTGGTAGTAACGCTCCTTCCAGCAACGCTCCTCGGGGACCGAGACCCGCACCGTCTCGTAGATGGGGGTGACGCGGATCACCCGTGCGGTGTCTTCGAAGGTGCGGCGAGGCTTGTGCTCGTCGCGCTCGTCATCCCAGTGCGGGCTGGCGATAGCGCAAGCGCTCAGGGCCATGCCCAGGGTGAGGCTGGTAATCTGGATCAGCTTGTTCATGGTGTTTCTCCCGGGTTGAAGACAACTTTCCGACTGTCCGGGAGAAGTCTGCCGGTGTGTTCCTGAACCGAGGCTGAACGCCGGCCGATCGTGATTCAATCGAAGAGATGGGCGTTGATCCAGAAGTGCACCGCGATGCTGGCGGCATAGCCCAGGGCAATCACCGGGGTCCATTTCAGGTGACCGAAGAAGGTGTAGACGCCCCGCGCCTGGCCCATCAGCGCCACGCCGGCGGCCGAGCCGATCGACAACAGCGAGCCCCCCACGCCGGCGGTCAGGGTGACCAGCAGCCACTGGCCCTCGGACATGTCGGGCAGCATGGTGAGGACCGCGAACATGACCGGGATGTTGTCGATGACCGAAGACAGCAGCCCCACGGTGATGTTGGCCTCGGTCGGCCCCCAGCCGGTGTACATCACCTGTGATACCCGATCCAGGTAGCCGATGAAGCCCAGGCCGCCCACGCACACCACCACTCCGTAGAAGAACAGCAGGGTGTCCCATTCCGCGCGCGCCACGTGGTGGAACACGTCGAAGGCAGCCGGCCTCCCGATCGCGCTGTTCTGCTCGAGCCGGCCATGACGTTCGCGCATCTTGAGGTAGAAGCCGAAGAACTGCAGGTAGGACAGGCCGGTGAGCATGCCGACCACCGGGGGCAGGTGCAGGATGCTGTGGAAACTCACGGCGGTGACGATGGTGGCCAGGAACAGGCCGATGATGATGCCGCCGCCGAACTGCATGCGCACCGGCACTTCGTCGGTATCGGGCTGGTTGCGGCTCACCGTCAGCGACATGAGCAGGGCCGGCACGAACCAGTTGACCAGCGCCGGTACGAACAGGCTGAAGAAGGCCCAGAAATCGATGACGCCCTCGGGTGTCTGGATGGCCTTTTGCCAGACCATCAGGGTGGTGATGTCGCCGAACGGCGAGAAGGCCCCGCCCGCATTGGCCGCCACCACGATGTTGATGCAGGCGACCAGCACGAAGCGTGGGTCCTTGCCACCCACGGCCAGTACCACAGCGCACATCAGCAGCGCGGTGGTGAGATTGTCGGCCACCGGCGAGATGAAGAAGGCCAGCAGGCCGGTGATCCAGAACAGCTGGCGCAGACTGAAGCCCTTCTTGATGAGCCAGGAGCGCAGGGCGGTGAATACTTGGCGCTCGTCCATGGCGTTGATGTAGGTCATGGCCACCAGCAGGAACAGCATCAGCTCGGCGTATTCGAGCAGGTTGTGGCGGACCGCGGCCTCGACGAGGTGGCTGTCCCCGGAGTCCCGGTAGGCCAGGGCGATCAGCGCCCAGATCACGCCGGCGGCGAGGATCACCGGCTTGGACTTGCGCAGGTGGGTGAATTCCTCGCCCATCACCAGCAGGTAGGCCAGAATGAAGAGGCCCAGCGCGGTCAGGCCGGTAGCGGTGGTGGTCAGGTCGCGGGCGACGGCCTGGGCCTCGCTGGCGAACGACAGGGCAGGAAACAGGCCGCCGGCCAGAAGCACGAGGGACAGGGGAAAAACCGGTCCAGGGGGCATCAACGTGCGGATTCCCCGGGAAATTGCCGTCTGAAAAGCTGCCATGTGCCTCCTCCTGGCCTTTGTCTCCCGGCAAGCGGGAGGGCTTGTTCACAGGCCGCTTCAAGGTAGTGCAGTCCAGGAGGCGGTACAAGTCGCGACCGGATTGCCATCCTGCAGGCCCTGTTCAACCGCGGTGACCGGGTGGTGGGGTGTTGATCGATATCGCGTGTGCCGGGGTTCGGCCCGGCGGGGGTCCTGGCAGAGTAGCGCCTGGCTGCCGATCGGCCGGAAGGGCCGTGCGTCAGCGATCCCGACGACGCTTGCGCCGTGGCCGGGGGGTGTAGGCCGCGATCCAGGGCATGATGCGTGAGAAAGGTAACTGTTCGAGATCCTGGAATTGCTGCTCGGCCCGCGCCAGCAGCGCATCGACATCGGACACCGCCTCGGGATTGTCGGCATCGGGTTCGATGAGCGCCCGGATGCCCTGCATGCCGCCTACCTGGATGCGCATGGCCTTGCCGTGGGGCAGGGTGGTGCGGTCCTCGTGGGTGCGCAGGGCGAACTGGGCCTGTTCGCGCAGGATGGCGAGCGCGCGCCGGCAGCGGGCCTGACCTGCTTGCGACAGGCAGCGCACGCCTTCGCGCTCGGCAATGCAGAAGCGTTCCGCGCGCGAACAGGCGCAGCGGTTGGTCAGGATGCTCTTCTCGAAGACGCAGGCACGTGTGTTGACCTCGCGGTAGGTCTCGCGGAAGGCGTCCTGGTCCATCAGTCTGCCTGCTTGAAGCGGTGGATCAGGCGCCGCTCACGCTTGTTGGGGCGGCGTTCGCTGACCGGCATGGCCGCGCGTTCGGCGCGGATCTGCTCGTTGAGCAACTGGCGACGTTCGTGGCTCTCGGGCGTCTCGCTGTAGAAGTTCTTCGCCTCACTGGCCGGGCGTCGCTGGCGCGGCAGTTGCGTGATCTCGATGTCCCACTCGTAAGGCCCCTTGTGGATGCGCAGGCGCGAGCCGATGCGCACCTCCTTGCCCGGCTTGGTGCGCTGACCGTTGAGGTGCACCTTGCCGCCCTGCACGGCCTCGGCAGCCAGTTGCCGGGTCTTGAAGAAGCGCGCGCACCAGAGCCACTTGTCCAGGCGCATGCGTTGCGGGGCCTCGGTGCTCATCAGGTGGGGGCGTCCTCCGAGTGGTCGATGTCGTGCACCGGCGTGACGTGTTCACCGATGCCCAACAACGGATCGAGCTCGCCGCGCGCATCCATGGCCGCCATGTCATCGAAACCGCCGACGTGGAAATCGTCGATGAAGATCTGCGGCACGGTGCGCCGCTGGCTGCGCTGCATCATTTCCATCATGCGGTCGCGGTCGATATCGACGCGGATCTCTTCCCAGGTGACCCCCTTGCTCTGCAGCAGGGACTTGGCGCGCACACAATAGGGGCACATGGCGGTGGTGTAGATTTCGATTTTTGGCATGGTCGTTTTCCCTTCTGAGGTACGGCAATCCTAGCAACTCGGGTACGCCCGGGCATTCGGCAAAACCCGTATTGACGCAGGGGAAAAGCGTCGCTTTTTCGGCGCCGGGTGCTTGGAAGGCTCGGGTGGAATCCCTATGATGCAGGACCATTCCTCGCCAGCCTTCGGGATTTGCCAATGAAGGACTCCACGCCCAGGGCCATCCGCCTGGCCGACTATCGACCGCCACCGTATCTGATCGACCGTGTCTCGCTGCGCTTCGACCTGCGCGAGACCGGGACCCGGGTGTTCTCTTTCATGCATCTGCGGCGCAACCCGGCGTCCGAAGCCACCGAGTCGCTGTTGCTGCATGGCGAGGGGCTGGATCTGCAATGGCTCGCCATCGACGGCATGCGTCTCGACGAGGACGAATACCGGGTCGATGACGAGGGCCTGCACCTGCCGGCCCCGCCGGAGCAGTTCGAGCTGTCCAGCGAGGTGATCATCGCCCCGGAGGCCAACACCGCGCTCGAAGGCCTGTACCGTTCCGGGGGCATGTTCTGCACCCAGTGCGAGGCCGAGGGTTTCCGGCGCATCACCTGGTTTCTCGACCGCCCCGACGTGATGGCCGTCTTCGATGTGCGCATCGAGGCCGATCGCGAGCGCTACCCGGTGCTGCTGTCCAACGGCAACCCGGGGGCCGCCGGCGAGCTGCCCGACGGCCGGCACTTTGCCGAGTGGCACGATCCGCATCCCAAGCCCTGTTATCTGTTCGCCCTGGTTGCGGGCGACCTGAAGCACATCGAGGAACGCTTCACCACCGCCTCGGGGCGCGAGGTGGTGCTGCGCATCCATGTCGAGCCGCACAACATCGACAAGTGCGAACACGCCATGCGCTCGCTGGTCGCGGCCATGCGCTGGGACGAGGAACACTACGGGCGTGAATACGACCTCGAGGTGTTCAACATCGTCGCCGTGGACGATTTCAACATGGGCGCGATGGAGAACAAGGGTCTCAACATCTTCAACAGCAAGTACGTGCTGGCGCGCCCCGATACCGCTACCGATACCGATTTCCAGGGCATCGAGGGCGTGGTGGCGCATGAGTACTTCCACAACTGGACGGGCAACCGCATCACCTGCCGTGACTGGTTCCAGCTCTCGCTCAAGGAAGGTCTGACCGTCTATCGCGATCAGGAATTCTCCGCCGACATGGGCTCGCGCCCGCTCAAGCGCATCGAAGACGTGCGCCTGCTGCGCACCCACCAGTTCGCCGAGGACGCCGGACCCATGGCGCACCCGGTGCGGCCGCAGTCCTATATCGAGATCAACAATTTCTACACCCTGACCGTGTACGAGAAGGGCGCCGAGGTGGTGCGTATGCAGGCGCGCCTGCTGGGCCCGAAACGTTTCCGCGCGGCCATGGACCGGTATTTCGAGCGCTTCGATGGCCAGGCGGTGACCACCGACGATTTCGTTGCCTGCATGGAGGCGGCCTCCGGGCATGATCTGAGCCAGTTCAAGCACTGGTACGACTATGCGGGCACACCGGTGCTGCACGTGCAGGACAGCTACGATGCGCGCAAGCGACGCTACACCCTGAAGATCCGTCAGGAAGTGCCCGACACCCCGGGACAGCACCACAAGCCGCCTTTCCACATCCCGTTTGCCATCGGTCTGCTGGACGGCGAAGGGCGCGACATTCCCTTGCGCTACGGGGACAGCGACAGCGACGGGGGCAGCCTGCTGCTCGAACTGCGTGAGCGTGAGGAGGTCTTCGTCTTCGACGATATCGAGGAACGGCCCACCCCCTCCCTGCTGCGTGGCTTCAGTGCCCCGGTCAAGATCGACTACGACTGGAGCGAGGAGCAGTTGCTGCACCTGATGGCCCACGACAGCGACGGCTTCAACCGCTGGGATGCCGGCCAGACCCTGTTGCGCCAGGTCCTCCTGCGCATGGTCGCCCAGCGCCAGGAGGGCGCATCCATGAGCGTGCCCGAGGCGCTGGTCGGCGCCCTGCGCACCGCCCTGTTCGATGAACAGGCCGAACAGGCATTGATCGCCGAGGTGCTGGCCCTGCCGGCCATCGGCTACCTGGGCGACTTCATGGCGGTGGTGGATGTCGATGGCCTGCATGCCGCGCGTGAGCACCTCAAGCGCACCGTGGCCGGGGCCCTGCGCGAAGATCTGCTCATGCGCTACGAGCAATTGCGCGAAACCGGTGAGTACCGCATCGACGCGGCGGCCATCGGTCGTCGGCGGCTCAAGAACACCCTGCTGGGCTGGCTGGCCAGCCTCGAGGACGACGATGCCGTGTTCCAGTTGCTGCTCGACCAGTACGGTGCGCAGCACAACATGACCGACGTGATGGCGGCGCTCTCGCTGATCGCCGACAGCGAACGCCCCGAGCGTGAGGACATATTGGCCGACTTCGCCAGGCGCTGGGCGAACGAGCCGCTGGTGATGGACAAGTGGTTCTCGGTGCAGGCCATGGCGGTGCGCCCCGACACCCTGGCGCAGGTGCGTACGCTGATGGACCACCCGGCCTTCGCCCTGACCAATCCCAACCGGGTGCGCGCGCTCATCGGCGCCTTCGTCAATGGCAACCCGGTGGGCTTCCATGCCGCCGACGGCAGCGGTTATGCCTTTCTTGCCGAGCAGGTGCTGGCGCTCGACCCGCTCAATCCGCAGATTGCGGCGCGGCTGGCGCGTGCCCTGGCGCGCTGGCGGCGTTACGACGAGCAACGCCAGCTGCATGCGCAGGAAGCGCTGCGGCGCATGATCTCGGCCGGGGTGTCCAAGGATGTCTACGAGATCGCCAGCCGCAGCCTGCAAGAGGACGCTGAATGAAGGCCCTGCTGGTCGTGGCCCATGGCAGCCGACGGGTCTCGTCGAATGATGAGGTGCGCGATCTGGCGGCCCGCGTCGGCGAGCTGGCCGGCGGGCGCTTCGATCGAGTGCAGGCCGCCTTTCTCGAACTGGCCG